>Ga0265293_10007579_pt1 | contig 16608 bp, 15 predicted proteins | sample Munlanlewell138R_FD_192505 | JGI IMG/M metagenome (GOLD analysis project Ga0265293, IMG submission 192505) | Leachate microbial communities from a municipal landfill in Southern Ontario, Canada - Leachate well 138R | ecosystem: Engineered > Solid waste > Landfill > Unclassified | place: Canada...
TTTCTATCTCAGCACCTAACTTAAGGGCTTCATCCAAGCCCTTAAGCATCTTTTCCAATTCGGCATTTACAGACTTCTCAAGTTTGTTCCCTGCGAGGGCAAAGCTCTTATCAATATCCCCTACAAGTTCAGGGGCTTCCTTGAGGAACTTCTCCATGCGCCTGTTAGCTCTTTCAACGTAATCCGCCCTCTTTCTTTCGGCTGAAAGAGTCTTCTTAACCCTTTCACTATAATCCCCTTCCTCTTTGACCAGGGATCTCTTATTTTCTAGGACTTCCCGTATTACCTTTAGCTGCTTTTCTTCTTCCGAGGTAAGCTTAGCCTGGGCTGTTGCAGCACTATTAAGGTTACTGGCTAGTGTGGCAGTACCTCTGTTAGCTTCTTCTATGTTAGCCCTGTTTAGTAAACCGTCACTCATACCTATCTCCTACCTGCCTTAAGAACTCTCTTCCCTACTGTAGAAACCCTCTGGCCTCCGCCCTTTAGGGAGTTATCCCTTTTCTGGGTAGCCAGATCGAACGCGGTCACTTCCTTGCTCTTCATTCTTTCCCTGTCTTCAGGGGTAAGCTCAAAGCTTCCCGTTGGAAGAGGTATAAGTTTACGATTCTCCCGGATCTCGCGAAGTTTCTCTTCCGCCTTCCGCTGTTCTTCTTCAGCAGCTTTCCTTATCCTTTCAAGATAGGACTCCATAAAGAGATCATGTCTGTCCTTTTCCCCTTTCATCTGACGATTAAGCTCTTTCACAAGGTCCTCGCTGGTTGTAACAGAGGAAGTCCACTTTTCTTTCTTGAATATCTCCCTTCCTTCAATAAGATCCTTGTGTATCATGCTCCCATATTTTATCAGGATTCTCTTTCTTTCTTGGGCCTCTTTTTTAGAGACTTCCATGCTCTTACTTATCTTGTCTACACCCTTAGGGTTTGAGGCAGAAGCAATAAACATGGCTTCTTCCATTCCTCTCTCATACTCTTCGTTCTGATCTAAGGAGGTATTTACTATGGACCATGCCAACGTACATTCGGAGACACCGATATAGGTAGATCCTGGGATCCCTGTAGTCTCTTCATTTATACAGGCATTACCCTTACGAAGCTTCCACAGGGTGCGTGAACTGTCTGATAAAGTAAACCCCTCTATCAGACGCATATATCTACGATATCTCTTCTGAAGCTGATAAGCTGTTTCTTCTACCAGCTCTAAAACTTCCTGGGGGAGTTCCTTGTAGAAATCCACGAGGTCCTCTATAGAACTAGGACGCTCTTCTATGCAAGTTTTGCCCTTTATCATCAAGGTGTGGTAAGCCAGTAGATATAGCCTAAACGCTTTTAGTTCTCCACCAAAGGAATGCTGCCGTGCCAAGGATATCTCCAGAGGAGTTATAGTTTTAAGCACGACGGGAATACCAGAAATAGATACTCCAGCCATGTCGTACCCTGTCTCCACTACCCTCTGGAGTACCGTATATGCCTTACCAACATCCAAGTAGAAGCCTCATTACTCTGTAGGAGTTGCAGGCTCCTGAGGAGCATTGAAAGAACTAGCCTCCGGAGAAGGGGTGCTATCGGGAACTACGGATAGCTGTTCCTTTTCTGCCTCTTCCGCCAGCTTGTCCATCTCTTCCGCTTCGAGTTCTTCTTTGATCTCTTCAGCAATCATGTCCACACCAAACCATTCATATTTGACTGAACCTCTTACTGTATCCCGGACTCTTTTCTTAAAATCGGTGGAAACCATAAACAAACTGTTGACTATGACTGAGGGCCACTGTATGATGTCCTCTGCAAGGTAGATAGCCCTCTCTACTTTGGCCCCATTATCCCTCTCCACCATGTCTGGAATCTCTTCGCCATTTATGGCACAGATCATAGAGGCTAGGGCCCTTGCTCTGATGGACTGAAGGGACGAGAACACGTCATCCTGATTCTGGGAAAGAGACGCCATATGCTCGGCAAGAATGTATTCATCCTTTGTCGAAGAGGGGGTCAATGTAAAGGTTATACCCTGTACAACAACATCAGTACGAAGTGAAGACTTTTTTAGGGTTTCTTGGATGAGGTTCAGGTATTTGCTACCCATGTTTTATCTCCTATGCTACACGTTGTCTTACTCTTTGCAACACACATAGATAGGAAGGTAGCCCTCTTACTTAGGCTAAGATTTTGTTGTCTTATATTCATGTTGCCTCACTTTTCAGTGGGGGTTCACCTTGGCATATTTTCTATCTAAATATGTGTTATCATATAAGCTCCCCCTGGTGTGAGACAGGGGGAGCTTCCTTCATTCTATTGATTTACTTACTTCCCATCGAAGCGCTGGGAGGTAAACTTGTTGCCTGTATCCTGGATACCACTGATAGCTACCTGATTGGTGCCATCCCATACATCCGATACCATCATTTCACAGTTTTCCTGAACAAGAGCGGTATCCGAAGAATAACTGGTAGACCATGAGGAAAACCAACAACCTTCATAATAAGTTACCAACGCCTTGTACCCATCACCACTGTCAATGGGAGTAGTCTCATCACCAACAGTTGACAGCTGAGCTGCATCACTGTTTACGATTTCCGAGAATACTGTTTCCTTCTTGACATCGAAGGGCCACCGGTGATGCTTTAAGGAACGTACCAGGCCACTGACTCCCCCTTTATAACCAAATACTTGGTATATGGAGGATAGGTACTGTGCGGTCCTTACAACACTGATTGTCATGGGTTCGGTAACACCAGGAATAAGCTCTGCTACCTGATCTCCGAAACCAATACCACGGATGGGCTCAATATTCCTAGACTCGTTCGGGTCGAACGAGGCAATCACACCTACCTGGACAAGTCCCTCTAGGTCTGCGTCCTTTGCGTAGATCTTCGTTTTTGACGAGATCTCGGAGACGGTATTCGGAGAATACCCCCTCCTATTAACATATGCGCCTTTCGTTGATGTAGCCATAAAGCTTACCCTTCCTTATTGTTAAAACAGACCTTTCAGATCTGCATCGATGCCTGCAACGGAAGAAAGCACTTCACTCGCCTGCATCTCGATACCTGCAAATGTGTACCCACCCTTAGGAGCTTGGGCTTCTGCAGGAGTGGAGGTAGGTTCTGCTGCAGGTTCTGCTGCAGGTTCTGCTGCAGGTTCTGCTGCAGGTTCCGAGGGAGCCCCAGCTTCCTTCTCACCCTTTTCACTCTTTGCTACCATGTCAGAAGTCAGCACTTCTTTTTGGTCAGGAGTCTGCTCCTTTGTCAAAGCAGCAGGTGTACCTTCGGGAGTTCCTTTTACAGTACCCTGATTACGGGAACCATCGGGAGTCTGTTCAGGAGTGAGATTTGCCTGGGCAACAGCATCTGGACGGCCAGTATCAATACCTACATCACCTGCCTTCTTGAAGGCGGAGGCTAGCTTGCTCTTGACCATAGAGGCTGCTTTCTCATTCCAAGAGAAAGCTTTCTTATCCCACTGGGACTCATTGTCTTGTACTTCAGTATTCTTATTCTCAAAGGAAACCCCTTCTGGGAGTCCCTTACCTTCGACAACCCTTTTACCCTCGAATATACCCTTAAGAGCTTTTGCATCGGTGAAAGATGCAAACTTCTCGTCGGTCATTTTGTCCAAGGCTGAAGCCATCGTGAGCAAGTCCGAAGCCATGTGGGTGTTTGCCGACACAGCCTGGGAAGCTTCCCTGAAAAGTCCGGCGAGTTTACTACGGTATTCCATGTTTTTCTCCTTTTACTATTACAGGGTACTTCTGAGGTAGTGAGTAACCATGATCCAGTTAATACCGAAAATCGGCTTATACTGAACTGCCACATTGACAATAGTTGGGTCATTGTCGTCAACTTCAACAGTCATGTTACTATCAAACCCACCAATCAGGTATACACCTTTAAGCGAGTTGAAGTAAGAGACCAAGGCAGTCTTGATCTCATTGGTGATCCCACCAATGTTTTTGCGCCCAATAAACTTATCACACACCTCACGAACACCCTGCTGCACGAAGTGCTTGACTTCGATAATACGGGGATCCCTTGTCAAAGGAGAAGTCAGATCTGTAGTAAGACCCATCATCACTCTGATGACATTATTCTTGTATTCCATCACGGTAACACCATTCTGGGCTACCAATGCGGCAGTTGCTTTTGTCAAAACTCTACCCAAGCGAGACAAGCCCACCAGCTGCACCCCTGTGAGGGGGGTTGCAATATCATAGGTAGGGGAGACATCCGCTCCGGTAAGAGCCACTGCAATATATTCACCACCAACCAAAATATCCTGGTCAACTCCATTAGAGTCTGGGATAGTCATTATGGCCGAGTCAGGGTAAACCAAAGTGATCAGCTCCGTAGATAGAGCCTTTGCATAAGCGAGAACATCTTCGGGAACGGTACCTGCTGCCACGCCTGCATAGGAAGTCCTTTCATTCTGGAAACGAATGCTGGACTGTTGAGCATTAGATGACTTCAGATAATTGATAACCTGACGGTTAGTAGACATAACACTAATCAAGGAAGGACGAGTACCGTTGGAGACAGGCTCATTGAAGATATCTATAGCTTCAATGTAAGAGGAAACAGAAGCATCGTTGCTACCAGTTGCCTTCTTGACCTGCTTGATAACCAAAGCTTGACCACCATTCTTGAAGTATAGGTAGGCACCCATGACGATGGGGTTATTCTGAGCCAAGGCACCAAACTTCGTAACTACTTCAGGGAAAGAAGTTACATACTTAGCAGAGTAGTCAATCTTCTCCTTATCAAAGGTGACGTAGTAGTTGTCACCATTACTTGGTTCTGTGTCTTCTACCAGGTTGAAGGTATCCAGGATAGCTGTATCAGAGGTACCTACAGCAGTGGTGTCGGTAACACTTAGACGGATACCAGGGATACTTAGATCCCACTGGTTCAGGACAGTAAAGGTCTTAGTAACCTTAAATATCAGGGTACCTACTGTTGCCGTAGCAAGAGCAAAGGTGAACCCTGTGATGGGGTCAATATAAGTCTTTCCTACTAAACCTGTATTTACAGTACCTGACCCTGTACCCGTTGCCACATTGGATGTGACTATGAACTCTCCCGCGGCATCCACAGTAACAGTAATGGTTTCATCACCAAATACACGAGATGGTTTGATATAGGCATTACTAGTACCCGCAACACCATCCCACACTACAACGCCTGTATCTAGGAAGGTAGCGGTGGAGGTGCTAGCACTATCGAGAACCACTTGACGGGCATTGCCCAAGGAGGACCCAATTATGGTATATTTACCCACTCCGGTATCACCAGATACCTTGTTTGTAATTGTCCAGGTGTCATCGGTAAGCTTGTTGACAAAGTAGCTCACAAACACTTTCATGCCTGCGGCAGGGGCTGTCCTCAAGGTAATGACAGAACCACTGATACTCACCACTGTGACAGGGTTTGTTTTGGCAGACTCTTCATCCACACCAACATAGGCCACAAGATCATCATAGGTGCTTGCAGTGTTATTGTTGGGGGAGGTCATAGGAGTCCCTGTCCCATCCCCATTAACAGGAGCATAGGGCAGAACATACTGTTTTGAACTAGAAGAACTAGCAGTAGCCTCTACCATGTAGTAACGATAATCCACCTGGGAACCAGCAACCTGATTGGGTCCAAAAACAGAGGTACCTGAAGTGTTAGCACCCGCTGTGATAGAGAAAGAATTTCCCCAATGGATCTCATTCTCGTTAGCTAGGACGTAGTCCACATCTCCCTTAAAATCCGTTCTACCGGGGGTAAAACCTACTTGGGTAATGTTAGCTACATATGCAGCAGGCAGGATGTCAAAAGTGTTTTGCCAATCATTACGGAAGTAACTGACCAGCACCTCAGATCCATCAGCAGGTGCATCTACCAGGGTGAAAGTACCATAAGCACCAGACACCGCAGAAATAGCTGCCACTTCCCCATTCACCAGAACCTGGAGGATAGGGACTGTTATCATGAGACCATTGATCTCATTCTTCACGGTGTAACTGAAACCTGTGCTGCCATCAATGATAGAGCTAGAAGCACTGTTGCCCCCATTGTCCCCCGTAACGATACGAGAAGCCCCTACCTTGAAGATGGTTGTGGAACCATCAGCCTGAGAACTTTGGTCTTCATTCTCAACATACAGATCTCGACGCTTGAAGTAGTAGTTAAGAACTACCAGGTCCCCTGCAGAAGGAGGATTAACAAGAGTAATTTTCCCGTTAAGAGCGGACACCGTCTGTACTGGTACATTCTCACCATTTACAGCAACAATTACATCGCTCGGTTGGGTAGCATAGGTACCTTGACCATCATTTATAACAATAGGGTAGTGCCTTACGTAGAAATCCACGTTCACACCATCCGCAACATTGCCCCTACCGTTCTCTAGGGCGACTTCACCTAGAATGATATTAGCAGCCGTGGCAGAAGAGCCACGGACCATTTCAAATCCTTCAACCCTTTCTTCCTCAGGACCTACCCCTATCAGGGCTGCATAACGCTGGGCACCTGCGGCAGTAGCCTTGGGAGCCTCTGTAAAGGTCCTTGTGTAGGTACCTGGGAAAGCAAACTCTTCCAATGGTCCAATAGCCATGATGTATCTCCTCGTTTTCTGCCGTGCCTTACTTGCATTGGGTGCAAGATATCTTTCAGTTGAGTGCTCCCGCAGGCAGTATACAGAAAACCACAGGGCACTAATTTTGTTAATGCCCCTGCGTGAATTAGAAGATTATCTGGGTTTCTTAGATATCCACTCTCTTAAAACCGGACTTTTCAAGCCCCAATGTTTCTGCAGGAGTATCTTTGACATGTTTTGAGTAAATAGCAGCTTTTTCTTTCCTCTCTGAATCCCCCAGAAGGTGCTCGGGGTTGAAAGGTTGGCCAGGCTTGATATCTACAGTGACCACATTGGGTCCCGCCAGCTTCTCATCAATTTTCTTATGGAGTTTGTCCCACTTCTTAGCTGCAGAAGCACCAATAACTTTATCTATCTCTGAGTTTGAGTATGCATCCTTTTTATTGGTATCCAAAGGAGTGTTTACTGCAAATCCCTCGGAACCCTTCCTTACAAGGGGATTACCACAAGTGTTACACACCTGACTGTCTCTTACCTTTGGAAGAACTAAAAGATCTGTTTCCTGCTTGCAAGTCTCACAGGTATATCTGTATGTAGGCATGTTTTTCTCCTATTTTGTTATACTATTGTTGGGTACCCTAGCTCAGGTGCCCTGATTGTGGTATAGTTGACTATCTCAGTGTTCCCATATGAATGGTGATACTGAGTCAAATCCCGATATTGTTTTAGTTTCAGTATGTATGGAATGAACAATTTCCATTCTGTTCTGATTTCCATGGAGATGGTACTTTCGAAGTACATGGCCTGAGTGGCATCATCATAAGAAGATTCCGCCTCCCCACTACCTGTGACTTCCTGTAAAGTAATTCCTTCACTTCTTAAGGGTTCCTTTCGAAATGCCCAGATATCCGAAACTAGATGGTCCGTTATTTCCGAGGTAGTCATGGGATCCCTGGAAAAAACCTTCCACTCAAAATTCATTATGTAGTGCCCACCTTTCACTTGAGCACACCTTTCTCTCTTATCCGTAAAGACAACACAAACTTTGTCCCCTTCCTCTACCCTAGACCCAAATGCCAGTACCACTCCTTTGATAGCTTCTGTATTGAAGGAATACTCCCCATCTATTGTGTAAGGGCCCTTATTGTCACCTCTCCATCTATACGACGCATATAGAGAGTACCCCGCAGGTAGAGGAGTTAATATGGTGATGGTCCCATCTTCTAGTATAGTGTAATCCACATTTCTGTCTAAAAATACCCTAGGGGCCGTCGGGGACCACCTAAGATAAAGGGAAAGTACGTAATCTATCAGAACAGGTGTATTGGCCAACTGTAGGATAGCCTCGGTGCCTGTAACCTTAGGGGCAACCAACTCCTCCTCTACAGAAAACATTGGCGTCATTATGAATGAGGTTTTGTCCAAAATCTCTATGAAATAAAAACCAGGGGGATCCACATCCTTGTAGTAATAGGAAACCAACACTTCTGTATTGGCAGGTACCGGTGAGTACAGAAATACCCTACCAGTACTTGCCTCAATACTCCGGGGTATCTGGTGTTTACCGCCTACGTACACTCGAATCTGACCAACATTGCTAGCGGGGTTAGGGCTCTGAGGCCCTTCAGTAACGTAAGGGTGGCTTGTTGAGAAGGACATTCGGTCCGAGCTAAGGGTCCCTGTGGCCACCTCGTCTTTCACATACTTAGAGATATTAGCGGAATTCTCCCATACCCACTCAACACTTGTACCCGGGCAGTTACCTACCCGAGTAGCAACTACCATAGAAATAAGATCCCCTAAGGTATCATCTGGACTTAGTGTCTCTCGGCTGCTACCTACATTGACAAGGCTTACTCCTACCTGGGGTCTTTCTTTACCCATATGGTATTTCCCATATGCCTTAACATCCCCACGATATACTGGATGACGACGAAGAGAGTCATTCATCTCGTCTAGCATCCTTTTCTTTATAACCTGGTAGAGGTTGTTTTCGAGCATCAGAAGACCGCCTGTAAAAAAATAGGCTGGAACGATTAGATAATTATCGTCCCAGCTATGAAGTTAATCCAGCGAGGCCGCGATAAGAAGCCCCTTGGCCACATCCGCCAACGGATCCTGAGCCATGCGGATTTCAGAAACTTCAAATGGGAAGTCCTTTATCTTGGCAAACTCTTGCTTGAACAATTCCAGGAAGTTTCCTGCCTTGGATGTCCCACCTGAGATAATGATAGGAATAGGACAGTCAATCTGTACTGCGCTTTCCGTCTTCCGAAATTCCTTCTTGATAGACTCCACCACATAGTTAATCAGATTCTTGTAGTAAACCACTACTGCTTCCCTTTCCCTGGTGGACTTGGGGTCACCTGATTCTGGTTTCAGGAGGTCCACTCCTTTTTCCTTTGTAGCCATGATTTGGGCTTGGGTACGCCCCGTGGCACCTGCTGCACCAGAATCCACCCAGTCACCACCCCTTGCAACCGAAAATTGCATACCAGGCATGCTTTGGTACAGAAGTGCAGCGTTGGTCATGCCTGCTCCAAAGGAAATACCAAGGGCGGTAAACCCTTCTGGTTCAGCATTGGAATAAACCACTGCAGCTGCCTCATTCATAGCCACAGCTTTGTAACCAAATTCTGTCAATATCTTTTTGAAGATTGCTTCGTGATAGATGACATCCGCGACCTTGTCAATGGGCGCTGCTGGGACTGAGAAGTACACAGTCTCCCCATCCTTTTCGGGTTCCCCCACGACTTCCTTTAGAAGCATAACCAAAATCTTTTCGGCCTCTCTTTCACCTGCGGCAATAACACCCTGGGACAGAGGCCTGCGGATCTCCTTTTTAAGGAGGTTTGCCATGCGAAGAGCAGAATCCCCTATAATATAGACAGTATCTTCCTTTTCAATATAGTGAGCTTTACTCATCTTGAGCACGTTCTTGATGGTAGGCTCATTCTCCAAGTCAAGGAAAGCATCCCTTACTGACTTTATACCCACCCCTGCCATTTCTGTTTTATCGGTGTAGGAGGCTCCTACAAGAAAACAGGTTCCTATATCTAATCCTTTTGCCATGTGTTATCTCCTTAGCCTTGAATTGACTGACTTTTTAACTGCTTGAGTTTGTTCAATGAATTTCTAACCGAGTCCCCCTGACCTATTTCTCGAGTCTTTAGGTTTACATGATTTGTCATATCAGTTACCGTTAGTGTGCTGGGTACAAACACTTCTTCCACTCGAGTATGCGTCGGTTGTACAGGGGAGGATACATTAACACCTGATATAGTTAAGCCTGCCATAGCCTTTTCTACTCTAGTGGTGTTCTCTTGTATAGCCTTAGTTGTGTCTTCCTTCTGGATCTTTAGGGTATTTTGTATTTCCCCAAGAACATCGGTTATCTTATCTAGGACCGCAGAAGATACCTCAGGTACAGGTCCCATTTCTTGTCTAGGAGGAGCTTCCTCTACCTTAGGGGGTTCTGCTATCCTAGGGGGTTCTGCTATCCTAGCTACCTCTGTAACCTCTGTAACCTCTTTCTTTTTAGAAAGGTATAAGGAGGGAGGGGGTTCTGAACCAGAAACAACAGCTACCCTGTTCTTCTGAATAGCCTCCGCTAAATCCACTGATGAGGAAAAGGCATTTTCGGAATAGGACTTAGTTTGTCCAAAGAAAATCCTATCCCCTAGGTCAGGGAGCTCTACTGTCTTAAAATCTGTACCTTTTACTCGAATCATATTTATTATGTAATATAGGGGCAGACCCTTGAATAACCAAGGGTCTAATAGGTTAGCCCAGGTACATGGCTAGCTTTTCTTGGTTTACTGCAACTTCTGGAGTGTCCTCCTCTCCATTACCCTCCCCCTCGTCCCTATTTCCATCTTCAGGGGACTTGTTAGGCATACCCTCTTCAACGGGGACACCTTCTTCCCTCTCAGGGTCTTCAGTAGAAGGCAATTCCGTACCAGGATCTTCCTCAGGGGGTACCGAAGTTTCTTCAGAGGGTGGCATGGCTTCCGTTGAATCTGGACCCTCATCTGCCATCACAACATAGAACTTCTCGCTTTCTGCCGTAGGCATATATTTCATAGCACCACCACAGGAAGGGCACTTGCAGGAGTCGTCAACACTGACCAGATTGCTTTGTAAGTCAAAGGGACCTGCCTGCTCAGAGGCATACTTGCGAATGGCAGAGTTAATACCACCTAAGGTATTGACATGACCACAACCTGAACAAGCAAAGGCTGTCTTAGCTTCCGCTTGAGCTTCAATCTCATCAGCCAGTTTAAGGAGCTGAGTGGCGGCTGTTACTAATCTGCTCATGGTATATACTCCTAAAGGAAAATCACAAGGACTCTTGTGAAAAAGTCTTACTAACCCCTTTATAGATTAGAAGATTATCCCCTTAAGAGTTACACCGTTATATTTTCAAAGGTAACAGTCCTCCCCTTGGGTAGAACTCCCTCAGGTACAGTAGGTTTGACAGGTATCACAGGGCTTGCATCTGAAGGCTGAGCTTCCCTGAATGCATTCCAAGAAACAGGAGTTGCTACTTCCCCTCCGTTTACCGGTATCAAATAGATAGGATCCGTTTGATCTACATGGTCCAGACTGAAGTGCTGCTGATAGATAGCCCCACGGCTTCCCTGAGGGTTGGGTCGATTTATAAAAGACCTGTCATTGTTTTGCCTAATAATTACATCCCTATCGGTAATTAAGGGTTCTGGCCCTGTCCATGTCTGCCAATCATAGATGACGTGGAATCCCGCATCAGTAAGGCTTACCTGCTTTTCTGTCTCAGGGGGAGCAATAAGGATGTCATAGGGTCCTTCATACCCTCCTACAAATCCGGTACCAAAGCACACAGGACATCCACCTTTTTTTAACCCTATCCCCTTGGAATACCCATAAGTATCATCATAACAAGTACAACGTACACCATTCCACTTCCGGAGGAAGAGTTTAACCCTCTCCCCTTCTCTTTCCAAAAGCCACCTGTTCCTACGGATAGCTTCCTTCCAGATCCAGTCTGTCTCCTCCATTTGGTAAGGGGTCTTGGCTTCCACCTCATCCAAGGGGGTTTCCCTTACTTCTCCTGTGGCCTCGTCTCGGGCCACTGTTGTCACCTTATAATACAGTTTTCTGTAATAATCCGTGGCAACTAACCCAGATAAGTAATGGTAAGTAACTCTTATACCCCCATTTAATAAATCAGGCAGTATTGGGGGTGTATACATATTTTGCTGAGGATCATAAGTGCGATTAATATTCAAATACACCAGACCTTCCTCAGGAACCACCTTGAAAGCAGGGACTCTTACATACCCAGACCCATTATCTATTTCCAGCATAATGTCGGAGGGACTGACTTGCCCTTGTCCATTGGTACCTACAGATATCAGGGGTTTAAACCTCGTTGTGAAGTACCACCTTTTATCTGGGTTATTTCCTGGATTAAGTGTGGGAAGGACATCCTCCTGAGATACAAGCACCTCTGAAGTTTGATCTCTCCACGTAAGACTGGAAACGGGGTTGATATTCAGTTTCTGATAGGTTGCCTTTGGTGCGTCGAAAGCTCTATATATGTTTACCCCTAGCACAGTAAGATCACTGTTATAAGGAATCTTAGCAGGGTTGTCCCATCTTATGTCCAAAACCCCTATCAGATAGGGGCTAGTGACAAACACATTTGCGGGAGGCAAGGGCAGTGAGGGGGCCTTATAAGGCCCCCTGTAAGGAAGGTTGAAATCAGGGCTACCCATTCCTTGGACAAGGCTTGTTCTATTTATTTCTGTCATAACGGGGAAACCTCTATGCCCTTGAGAGCTACTATATTTCTACCGATGGTCTGTTTAGTGGAATATCTTATCAAACCGGCAGTCTCATAGATAATCCTAATAACTACCCCTGCCTTCATTAGTGGAGTATCCAGCCCTAGGTTCCCCCAAGAAAGAGTATTATAGGTCACCTTAAAGTCTACCCCTTGCCCTTGCGTCGTTGCTTGCCCTATGTTGACAGCCACCTTCCCGCTAGGGACATACTTCAAATGAACAAATTTATGTTCAGCAATATAGTCCGTTAGTTCAAAAAATTCCTGAACGATGGAATAGGTTTCTATCTCCCCTATATCACCTGCCAAAATAATTAGATTTCTAATTATTGACTCAGAAACAGGGTCCCCCTCACTATCTATAAAAATTTGCCATCCCTCATATCCATCAAAAGTAGGGGCTCCTGTATTATCAAGTTCCATATGGTAAGCTACTGTTTTAGAGAAGGTCGAGGAATACATCTTTGCAGATAAAGCACTCCCTTTCACTCGTAGCTCAACAATAGTATCAGGGTATATGTCTCCCCAAGGTAGAAACAGCGACTGGCCGCTTGTGGTAGTCAAAGAGTCCCCTTCTAGGTTGGTGCTGTTAGTTGGGGTTGCCACCGATATACCCACTTTCTCAGGGGTCATGGAAAATTGAACTGTATGATAAGGATTCTTCAGGGAAACATTGAGTAACACGGGATTTGTTAAGGAAGATACGGAAAACTTAACATACACCCCCTCTGCCTCACTGTTTAGGAGGTTCTTGTTCTTGAATATGGCATTACTTTTCATCTTGAACATAAATACCTTAGGGATGGGCTATAGTTAGCTTTCTATCGTTTATAGTGTAGGTAGTACCAGTACTTTCCATGATTACCCATGAGGCAGCAGTGAATCCATCAAACAAGAAGGCATCTTCTGGACCCATTGTCTGTATGTTTTTAAGAAACACAAGGGTTCTTCCTGCAGCCCCGGTAAACATGGGGTAGCTTCCGGCAAGCACACATATGGTGGGTGCTGCACTTTTTGCAATAGCCGCATCTATTGTCCGATAAGGTTTTTCATAGGTACCCTCTCCCTTGTCATCATCACCTGAAGGAGCCACGAATACCTTACCCTCGTCAGAAGAATAAGGTATAAAGGAGTCCATTGGGTTGATTACAGCATAGTCGCTTTTCTCAATATCCCCAACTACTGGTCGGGTATCTGCTACCCCTACAGGTACCGATGTAAGCTCTATAACCTTCTCATCGAAATAATCCTTTCGGGTGGATACACCCTGGGTCTCTTCTCCAAGAATCACCTTTACTGGTTTGGAGGCATTGCCCTTCATGGCAGCGCTGACCCTTTTTATGGGACTACTTTCGGACCCCGAACGTATAAGGTCGTAAGAACCCTCTTTTATAAAAACGGACAAGGAGGTATTCAACAAGACGTTAAGAAGGGTCTCTTTTGCACCTATGTCTGTATCCCCCAACTGTATACGGTTAGCAGACGCAATATCCTGTAGATTCTGATAAAGAGCATTATTAGGGATGGCTACGCTGCTTGTATCCCATGGACGTCCTGCACCTATACTAGGGGAGCTGCTGGACAGGGAAAGATCCCCATTGGTTGCATCGATGTACAGGGGGTCTGCTGTGATGTTTGTGGAAGCTAGGGTAGCCCCTTCCACAGTAGTGTCATAAAAGTTGTTGTAGTAGACATTAAGTGCGGTAAAGGTACCAAAGTGGAAAGTACCAATTGAGGTCAAGTTGTTAGAGTCCACCCGATAGGTGTAGTTTGCTTCTGCAACATCAAACTGGTAAATAATCCTGAGCTTATCCCCAGGCATAAATGCCCCATTTTCCAGTGCTTCCTCATCAGAGGCAAAAGTGTCCTTATCCCCTCCCATTCCTTCCCAAGAGATAATACCCCCATAAGCAGCCCAGTCCTGTCCATAGGTCTGTTCCGCCCCCGATAGCAAGTTTATGGCCACTGAGGGTCTTCCCTGTCCATCATAGCTGAACGATTCAGGGAACATTATCTGTTTTGTATAGGCTTCATCAATAGTGTAGTAGATAACCCCACCAGAAGCAACGCCTGTAGAGCCTTCCACATCGGGGAGGGTGATGGTTTCTATATTATTTATAGTATTATAAATAAGGGTAAAGTAATGGGTTCCTTCCACGGTAAAGGAACCTATACCACTCCCACTAACCATGTTAGAAGTAAACGCTGCTTCCTGAACATTACTTATAGTAATGTTAATACCACTACCCCCCTTAATATAATTCTGCATTGCAGACAAATACCTGTAACCCTTGCAATGTAAGGTAGAGCTTGCTCCCAACCACTGGCAGCCTCGAACGGTGAGACTTCCTACCCCACTGTCATCACCCTCTATGGACAACCCCGTACCAAAAAAGGTCAAACCCTCAAAGGTATAAGAAGAGGACACCGTTGAGAGGATGTCTATAAAGAAAGGCAGATTCCCCTTGAGGGCCTTAAGGGTTAAAGGGGCCTGGTCAAGAGTTCTTGACCCAAAACCACCCTCATACAGAAGGATTGTGCCTGCATATCTTACTTTCTCTAGAGCCAAGTCCAAAGATGATATTGGGCCCAACTCGGTTCCCTCGGCATTGTTGTTTCCATTTATAGGGTCCACATACACTGTGGAAAGCTTTGTGCTACTTATCGTGGCAAGGTTCAAAGTAACGTTATGAGAGGAGACACTGCTGTCAACCAAAGAGGTAACTGTAGCTGTAAAAGTTATAGGGTAGGCTAAGGTGGTGTAGTCACTGTCCGAGATATACATACCACAGGTGCTGTCTGCCTCTACAGGGATGCCTGCACCTGTAAAGACAACGGAAGAAAGACCCACCACGCTTGGTAGGCTTCCCACATGATACCCCAGCCCTTTATCTTTAGGTATGTAATAGGACAGATCAGCCATTAAGCCCTCTCGTACATGATCCTAAGAGTTACTGCATACCCCTCATCCAAAACACTCTTTATATCCGAATCAGGAATAGAGGGATCGTCCCAGTACAGGGTGGTCCCATCCACATAGTAATCTCTGTTGTACTCTTGGGCTGGCCCGCCTTCAGGGTCTACAGAAACCACCTCAGGGACCAGGGGGGTGTATTCCAACGTAAGATGACCATCTGCCTTTTCTTGGGCAGTTATTATCCTTGTTTCTACTTCAAAAGCCATACTGACTCCTTACATCCAGTAGCCACCGCCACTGCTTACATAGTTTCTACGAGACTGCACACCTACCCTACTATATGGTCCTAGAGCAGCATTAATACCTATACCAAAGCGGGGTTGCTTTAGTCCCTTGACAATCTTTATAGTTTCCTTGGCTTCTTCTTTTAGCTTATCGTAGCTCTGCTCAAGGTTCTCTTTCATTGACATATATTTGGAGCTTTTATCTATGTTGAGGGATACCCCCGAAATGGAGTAATCAAACTCATCAGCGATCCAATTCAAAGCTATGGCACGACAAGCCCGGGCCCCCGCACCTACAATAATTGCTGCAGACCAGTTATCAGGCAACGAATCCAGAGTTATATCAGTTGCGGGACCAGCAGAATTAAAGTCGTACACGGTTTCTAACAGATAATAGTAAAGCTCCTCATCTTCCCATATGTAACCAAACACTTCTGTCTGGGTCTGAAGAAACTTCTCCGTGCTAGGGGGTCTAAACCTGTAATTCCTGTCGGGGTTGTTGTCCCTCAAGGATATTCTAAGTCTTCTTATGAGACTGTCAAGAAAAGGCAACTGCGGCCTCTGGAATCCTTTAGAAGCGGATACTATCGTTGTAGAGTCTACCACATTAAAGTTTTGGATAGCCTGAAGTATTGGAGAGTTTACAGTTTCCATAAAACTCCATCGGATTACCCAATCCCCTATGTTGGCATCCAATGGTATGGTTATTCTGGCATAGAACTCCCCTACCCCCGTGGACTCAGGAATCTGATTAGGATCCCCCATAAGGACCTCTACACCCGATGTAAAATCAAAAACGGAGTAAGAGATTGAATAGGGATCCGCCAAATTCCCCATGGAATCCCTTATGGTTATCTTTAGGTCACTAGCGCCAGTAGCCTGGCCTTTCTGGAATGCCACACTCATGAGGAACCTCTTTACTTACAGATAAAGACCTTTGAGATCTTCAGTAATAGCAAAACCACCAAACGCCCCATCCACCGAAGCTTCTTTACCTATAAGTAAAGAGGTACCTCA
>Ga0265293_10007581_pt1 | contig 16608 bp, 14 predicted proteins | sample Munlanlewell138R_FD_192505 | JGI IMG/M metagenome (GOLD analysis project Ga0265293, IMG submission 192505) | Leachate microbial communities from a municipal landfill in Southern Ontario, Canada - Leachate well 138R | ecosystem: Engineered > Solid waste > Landfill > Unclassified | place: Canada...
AAATCGGTTCGACTTTTAAAACTCGAACTTTTTTTTGCATTTTATCGAAAAATTATTTTTTTAAAATTTAATTTTGTATATTGCAAAAAATTATAAAAATGATTAAACAAAGTTTAGAAAAAAGAATTATTTTTATTTTATCATTATTTATTTATAATATTTTATTTGCTCAACAAACGAAAATTCTTACATTTCATAATTTTCATGAAGCTTTACCAGATGTTAATGTTTTTTACAAAGATAAATTTATAACAAGCTCTGATGCCCATGGAATTGTTGAAATTATGGATTCTATAGATATAATTAGATGTAATTATTTAGGAATGCTTGACACTCTTATAGAAATTAAGTCAAAAAATAACAGAATTATTAATTTTAGTATAAACTTACTTTGCGAAGTTGATGTTAGTGATAAATATGATTCAAAACTTCATTTAATAAAACTTCTTGAAAAAAACGATAGCATTGATGCTAATGCTAAGATGGATACTAGCTTGTATTATAAAGTTTTTCTTAAAAGAACTATGCTTGAATTAAACAAGCTTGAACTGTTTGAAGGAATTGTTAAAACACGCTATAATAAAGATATGAATTTTAATCACCTTATATGCACTTTCGCTAAAATAGACAATTATTATAATGATATTTCTGTAGTAGAAACACCTTCATTACCAAGAAAAGATAGTTTGTATGAACGAATTCCTAAAATTAGTGTATATCTATGCAACGATTATCACGAATATGCAAGAAATAACATAAGGAAAAAGTATGAAGTCGAAAATATTTATCAACAAAATGATAGTATTATTTTTAAGCTTACTTATAAAGAAAAGAAAAAAAAGCAAGTTTATATTGAACAAAGGACTTACTACTTTTTTGTAAATAATATCATTAGCAAAGTTGAAAGATACCATGATTATGATAAGAATATATTAAGGGTACCATTTTTTGCAAATAGTAGCATAAGTTATCGTTCAATAACAGATTATCGATATGATAACACTATTAACATAGCAAACCGTAAGAAAAAATACGGAACTTATTATCAAAAAATAAATCAAACTCTTGTAACAGAAATGTATTATGAAGCAATTTCTAATCCTAATTTAGATTTTGAAATCGAAACAAATAATAATACAATAACAAACTATTTACCAAATTTAATAAAAAAAATATATCCTGATATAATTATTCCAAGTAGTCCGATATCAGTATATAAGATGAGTTTTTAAAAATTTACCAAAAGCAAGAACAATTAGTTAAGTCTGTTTAAAAAGCCGGTAATTTTTATCGGCTTTTATTTTTTTAAGAAAAAAAACTCCCTGTTTCCGCCTCAGCTCTCGACCGATAATTATCGGCCATTTCGAGCGAAGCTCCACTTTGCGAGAAATCTCCCCTGCTATGCTCATATTAATTGTTTTTCTTGTTATTTATTTTTCTGAGACCGTTTTTTGGCTTTAATGACTCAAACGACCTCAATGACAGCAATTTGTTGCTGTCATTGAGGTCGTTAATGTCGTTTTTCATTATTATTCTTATTTCTAGCGTCTATTCTTGCTTTTGTCATTCTTTCTCTGAGACCTCCCTCTCTTAAAAACACATCGCCATTGCTACTAAAAACACAAAGGGTTATCCAATATTTGAACTTAATATTAATTTAATTTTCTAAAAAAACTCCGACTTTTAAAACTCGAACCGATTTGATGACGAAAAACGAAACTTTATTTAAGGAGTTACGTATAATCTAAGATGAAGTTGTTGGTTTTGTAATTAAAGTGGGGGTTTTGGCGGGTTTTTTGCCATTTATTGCAAAAATCATGACAAAACAAGCATAATATTTCAACAAATTCAGAACATGAGAATAATTTAGCTTTTAATTTTTAACTTCTCGTTTTGAGCAAAGCGAAATGCGAGAAATCAAAATTAGTGTAATTCGTGGTTGTCCTCCTTCGAGTTTTGAGCGTAGCGAAAAACGAGAAGCCAAAATTAGTGTAAATTCGTGCAATTCGTGGTTGTCATCTTCGAGTTTTGAGCGTAGCGAAAAACGAAGAAGCCAAAATTAGTGTAAATTCGTGCAATTCGTGGTTGTCATCTTCGAGTTTTGAGCGTAGCGAAAAACGAGAAGCCACTTTCGACTTTATAGGCTTTCGACTTTCAACTTTTAACTCCTCGTTTTGAGCGTAGCGGAATGCGAGAAGCAATTTCAAGACTCCATTTTTTTTAGCCCCAATTAACTTAGGTTTAATAACAGGAATTTAAACATATTTTATTCTTATATTTGCGAAAATTTTACTATTAGTAAATTGAAATAATGAGCTAAATCGTTTAAGAAATTACGAAAAAGATTTTTATGAAAAAAGAAACGATACAATTGGGGGTAAATGGTTTTGGTAGAATTGGCAAATTAGTTTGCCGAATGCTATTAAGCGACAAAAATTTTAATCTAGTGCAAATCAACGACCCTATGTCAGCAGAAATGATTGCACATCTTTTAAAATATGATAGCTTACACGGGCAATTTGAGGCAGAAATTCAACATGGCGAAAATTACATAAGTGTAAATGGTGAAAAAATAGCTGTTACAAATTTCACAAATCCTGCTCAAATTCCCTGGAATGAAAATAAAGTTAATATTGTTGTTGATTCAAGCGGAAAGTTTAAAACTGCTTCAAGCCTAGAAGGACATTTGAAAATGGGCGCTGAGACTGTGATTTTAAGCTCACCAGCAGGTGATTCTTCTGTTGAGCGATCAGTTGTTATGGGGCTAAATCACAAAAGTATTAGTCTTGATGACAAAATAATTTCAAATTCATCATGTACTACTAATTGTGTTGCAATTGTTTTAGAAGTATTATTTAGACATTTTGGTGTAAAAACAGCTTTTATGAACACTGTTCACCCTTTTACAAACAACCAAAATTTACAAGACGGATTTCATAAAGATATGCGTAGGGCAAGATCTGCATTTAATAATATAATTCCAACAACAACTTCAGCTATTGAAGCAACTAAGCTTATATATCCAGAATTAAAAAATAATTTTGACGGCTTTGCAACAAGAGTACCAGTGGCTGATTGTTCTTTTGTAGAACTTGTAGCTAAACTGAAAACAAAAGTTGATGTAGAAACAATTAATTCTGCCTTTCTTAAAGAATCTAAGGGCGATTTAAAAAAATATTTAGAATATACCAAAGACCCTATTGTTAGCAGCGATGTGCAAAGAAATAGACATTCAGCAATTTTTGATTCGCAGTTAACACGAGTATTAGATGATGATTTAATTCAAATTGTTGCATGGTATGATAACGAAACTGGCTATTCTGCACGTATTGTAGATTTAATAAAATATATTTCGGACTTATGAAACAACAAATTAATTCAAAAGCTTTAGAGGTTAATTTATCAGAAACTCAAAAAATAATAGTTGATATTCCTGAAGAACATTTATGGTTTTTATCTCTTTCAAAAAATTATTATGGTATTAATCAACGAAGCTCAGAATTTTTTAAAGAGCTTAATCACCCTTATTCTAATAGTAAAATTGTTGTTGAAGGACTTATAAAAATTTTAAACGATGAGTTTTGGGTATATAAAAATCTAAAAGAAAAAGATAGAATTTATAAAGTTTTATTTAATATTTTAAAAGACTTATTAAAAAGAAAAATACCAGATAAGGAATCTAAGTTTGTAGTGCAAAATTACTTGCAGTTTTTTTCAAATAATTTTGATGATATAAAATTACTAGAAAATGGAATTGAAGATTTTATTGAAATACTTAGAGAACATATGAACGACAATTTATTTGCCTACCTAAGTAATATTTCATTTTTTAGAAATTCTTTTAAAAAAGCCGCAAACAACGAAACTAGCAAAGAACTAATATTAAGCTTTACAAAAACGCTTTTTATAAAAAATGTTGAATTTTGGGAAAATACAACTAAAACAGAAGATTGGTATGAAAGCGTAAAAGACAAGTTTTCAGAAGATTACACTTCAACCATTCAGAAAATAGGAAAAGATTTTTATGATTATTATAGGCAAAAATTAAACCAAGCAAGCAATTATAATGAGCTAATAAAATATGGATTTACTTTTTCTGAAATTATTGAATTTTTGCGTAATAAAATAGTTGATTTCAAAGAAGCTACAGATCAGTTTGTTTTTATTTTCTTTTTACTTCATCTACCAGGAACAATATTTCACAGAGATTATATTTTAGTTGATTTGAATAGAGCTATTAAAAGGATTAGTAGAGAATGTAATAAAACTCAATGTATTAACTCTATAGAGATTTTATATTCTTTATTTTCAGATTTTAAATATAGCAATACTAATTTTATTTTAGACTCTATTTTAACTTTAGGAAAAGAGATTATAAATACAAAAAACAAAGAATTAATACATTATTTTGAGGAAAAAACAATTTTATTTGGTTTTATTAATCCCGGTGTTGCTTATTTAACAAACAATTGGGAAGTAAAAGTTAATCCAAACCACATAAAAAACATAAGAGTTTGGCAAGAACTTATTGCTTATGATCCTTTAACAATGAAAAAATTACTTTCTTCGCTAATTATTAATTTACGCATAGGAGGTATTTTTATTTTTGACACCGATTTGTTCCAAAAAGATATTAGTAAATTCTTAAACTCCAACATTTCGCCTATCTATAAACAAGTCAAGCAATTACTAAGAATATATCCAGTTTATTTTAATGAAATTGGTGCCGAAGGATTGCTCAGAGATGTTACAACAAAAGTTGACGAAATAACAAATCGTGGTGATAAATTAATTCATTTTTTAAGAAAGCAAATTCATACCGAAGGTAGCAATTCTCATATTAATATTACTTTAGAAATTATTAAATTTTGGTTTACCAAAGATAAAGAATTGCTTAAGCCAATTGTTCCAGACAATGTTTATCTAACAATAAACCCTAATAATCAATGGGTTGAAGGAGTAAACGAAGTTTTGACAAAAGCTTGCGAACTAAATAATTGTAGTTTTGATGAACTTATAAACCTTGACAAAAATAGTTTACAAAAATATTTAAATCGTCTTCCAAAACCAAAAAGCAAAGATACCCAGCGTGTAGCTTTAATGATAGAATTATATCATTTATTAAAAGAAAAGTATTTATTTTCTACAAATAATTTATCAAGTTTATTTAGCAAATACCATTATATAGAACAAAATACGGTTAAATCTTTGCTTGAATATATTGAAAAAGGTAAAAATTTTGAAGCATTAAAAATTATTTATTCTATAATGAAAGTTTTGAATGAGAAAATTTTTGATGAAAAACAAAGCGAAGCTTGGGAAAGCATTTATTATAAACGTCATATTGCTTTTGGAATTCCATCAATGTATGGACAATATCGCGAAGAAAAATTTGAAGCTATAGGCTTAACTTTTCGTTTAGAGCAAATTGCTTCATCATTAGTAGAAAAAATTTTAGAAGAAATAAAAACCGAATATTTTACCGCTAGAACACTAAAAGATATTTTTTTAGTTTTACAACTTATACGCGAAGGTTTGACTCTCGACGGTATTTATGACCAAGGTTTGGATTCTAATTTAAAAATGTTACAATATAGTTTAAGCTCCGAAAGTTTCACTATACGGCAATACATAAATATTTTCCAGTTTATGGAAAAAAACCTAAAAGAAATAATCAACAATTATTTTATACGCCCTTACGAAAAACAATTATCCATAATTATACCTTCCTACTTTGAAAAAGAAGACATAAAAAACAAAAATGAAATACACAAACTAATTATTCAGCAATCAGAAGTATTTTATCGTGATTTATTGTCTTCGGCATTTCTAATTCAATCTTTAGATAATTTTATTGCAAGAATACTCAATAATTTAAGACGCATGGATACCACTTTATCTGATGTAGAAGTTCAAAATATTATGTCTTATAATCCAGATAGTGTTATTAGCCCACTTTACCGCGAAAGATTAGAAATTGACAATCAAGTTTTTCTTGGTTCTAAAGCCTATTATTTAAAAAAATTATATCTCAACAACTTCCCTGTTCCTCCAGGATTTGTAATTACAACCGAAGTATTTAGACGGCTAAACTCAATTATGAAGATACAATCTTTATACGATGAAATTGATGGTTTAATTAAAAAGTATATTTCAAAATTAGAGAAAATTACAGGTTTGGAATATGGAAATCCTGAAAAGCCATTATTATTAAGTGTTAGATCTGGAGCTGCAATCAGTATGCCTGGAGCTATGAATACTTTTTTAAATGTTGGCATGAATGATGAAATTACTGAAACACTTAGTAAAAAAGACAACTATCCATGGACATCGTGGGATTGCTATAGACGTTTGCTTCAAACTTGGGGAATGGCTTATGGTTTGAATAGAAATGATTTTGATAAAATTATGTTAGAGTATAAGCAAAAATATAATATTCAAAGAAAAATCGATTTTACGCCAAAAACAATGAGAGATATGGCTTTTGCATATAAAAAACATCTAGAAACTAATAATGTTACTTTCGAGTCAGACCCATTTAAGCAAATTAGACAAGCCATTATTTCAGTGTTTAACAGTTGGGATTCTGCAAGAGCAAAAGTTTATAGAGAACATATGCAAATAGCAGACGAATGGGGAACGGCAGTAATAATTCAACAGATGATTTTTGGTAATTTACATAAAGAATCAGGCTCTGGGGTTCTTTTTACACATAATGCACAAGATAATATCCCGGGAATTAATTTAACAGGCGATTTTTCTTTCCTTAGTCAAGGCGAAGATATTGTTGCCGGATTAATCAACACCTTGCCAATAAGCGAAAATCAAAGAAAACAATATTATCATAATAGTCCAATATCTTTAGAATCAGCTTTTCCGAAAATTTATAAAAAACTAAAAGAAATAGCTTATGATCTAATTGAAAATTATGGTTTTGCCCATCAAGAAATTGAATTTACTTTTGAACATACAGAGCCAGAAGACCTTTATATATTGCAAACAAGAAGTATGATAATAAACAAACAAGACAAAACCGAGGTATTTGCAAGATCTGAAAAAAATATGGAATTAGTTGGAACCGGAATTGGAATTGGAAATCGCGTTTTAAATGGAATGGTAGTTTTTGATTTGAATGACTTAGCAAGACTAAAAGAAAAATATCCAAACAATAATGCTATGTTAGTTAGACCAGATACTGTACCTGATGATATTGAATTAATATTTGAATGCGAAGGCTTATTAACAGGCAAAGGAGGTGCCACATCACATGCAGCGGTAACTGCCGGAGGTTTAGGAAAAGTTTGTGTGGTAAATTGTGCTGATATGCTTGTTTATGAAAATGAAAAAAAAGCAGTGATACGGGGAGTTGAATTTAACTCTTTTGATTTAATTGCAATAGATGGAATTAAAGGGAATGTTTATAAAGGGAATTATCCAATAAAAACTCAAGAATTATTTTAACTATAAAAAAAACATTATGCTAGAAATCATTAACAAAAAAACACTAGGAATTAACGGTTTAGGAAGAATTGGTAAACTTACTTTATGGTATCATTTATCAAAAAAGTATTTTGACGGTATAGTAATTAACGTGGGAAGAGAAGTTGGTAAAAAGTTTGAAGATTTAATACATATGATTAGCTCAGACACAACTTATGGAAGATTAGATAATTTTTTATATGGTCATAGTGGTAAAAAAGCTGAAATCAAAATTATCGACAGAAACTCGGGTTTGATAAGCATAGATGATTTTTCGGTAAAATTTTTATACACTGATAGAAACCCAAAAGATATTAAATGGAGAGAAGAGGGAGTAAAAGTTGTTATTGACTGTACAGGAAAGTTTTTAGACCCAACTCTATCTGCTAACGATCCAAAAGGAAGCTTAACAGGACATATAGAAGCAGGTGCTCTAAAAGTTATTGCAAGTGCGCCATTTAAAATAAAAAATCTTGCTTTAGAAAATCCAGATGAATATCCTACATTAATTTATGGAATAAACCACAATAGTTTTGATGCTGAAAAACATCATATTATTTCTGCTGCAAGTTGCACAACAACAGGCTTAGCCCATATGGTAAAACCATTATTAGAAGATGAAGAAACTAAAAGAGTATTAACAGCCAGTATGACAACTGTACACGCAGCTACTAATACGCAAAGTGTTTTAGACTCTGTACCTACAACAGGAACTTCAGATTTGCGAAAAAATAGATCGGTTTTAAATAATATTATTTTAAGTTCAACCGGAGCTGCAAAAACATTAGAAAGAGTAATACCTCAAGCCGCTAATTTTGGATTTATGGCAGATTCTATTCGTATTCCTACTCCTAGTGTTTCGCTTATTTCACTAAATATTACTTTTAGTTCTCGATTAAACGAAAATGGGATGCCTTATATAAATGCTCAATATTTAAAAGAAATTTACAAAACCGCAGCAAGTGGCTCACAAAAAAACCTTTTGTACTTCTCTGATATTCAGAACGTTTCTACTGATTTAATGGGTTTAAATGCAGCTGTTGTTATTGAAGGCAATGAATTGCATACAAGAACCGGTTTTTTACAATTACATCCAGATACTTTGTTACAAGCAGGCATTCACGAAACTAATGAAGTAAACCTACCCGTAACTCATGCAAAAATATTAGGCTGGTACGATAATGAATACGGTAGTTATGTTTATTGTCTTGGGCAACTCGCAGAATTTGTTGACTCACAAATAAATTAAATTTAATTAAAATTTAATGATTTTAAACCCTTTAATTTAGAAATATTTTATACTTTTGTTGTATATTTTAAAAGAGAAATGCTAAAACGGATTTTTAGATTTTATTATCAGGGTTTTCGTGATATGCCTAAATGGGGCAAGCAAATTTGGTTAATACTTTTAATTAAATTATTCGTTATTTTCGTTTTAGTTAAATTTATTTTCTTTCCAAACTTTTTAAAAACAAATTTTTCAACAGATAAAGAGCGTAGCGACTACGTTTTTAATGAATTAATTAATAAATCAGAAAATGACTCAATTACTGTTAAACATTGACTTGTCTTTAGTAGATTGGTCTAGGGCTCAATTTGCCTTAACTGCAATGTATCATTGGTTATTTGTTCCATTAACATTAGGTATATTATTTATAATAGCCATAATGGAAACTATTTATGTAAAAACAAACGACCCTGAATGGAAACGCATAACTAGATTTTGGATGAAATTATTCGGAATTAATTTTGCTATTGGTGTTGCTACAGGATTAATTCTTGAATTTGAATTTGGCACAAACTGGTCAAACTATTCATGGTTTGTTGGCGACATATTTGGTGCTCCATTAGCTATTGAAGGAATTATGGCATTTTTTATGGAATCTACTTTTATTGCCATAATGTTTTTTGGTTGGAATAAAGTAAGCAAAAAATTTCATCTTACAGCAACTTGGTTAACAGCAATTGGGGCAAGTTTATCGGCTTTGTGGATTTTAGTAGCAAACGCCTGGATGCAAAACCCCGTAGGAATGCAATTTAACCCGATAACTGCAAGAAACGAAATGATGAATTTTTGGGAAGTGTTGTTTTCGCCGGTAGCAATAAATAAATTTTTACATACAGTTTTTAGCGGATATACGCTTGGAGCTTTATTTGTTATCGGAATAAGCTCGTTTTATTTATTGAAAAAACGTGAAATTTTATTGGCAAAACGCAGTATTATTATAGCTTCTGTTTTTGGAATGATAGGAATTTTAATGACAATTTTCACTGGTCATGGCTCAGCCGTTCAAGTTGCGAAACACCAACCCATGAAACTTGCTGCAATGGAAGGCTTATACGAAGGTGGAAAAGAAGCTGAACTAATGGCTTTTGCTATTTTAAACCCTAAAAAAACTTTTGACAATGAAGAAAATCCTTTTCTAATAAAATTTGGCTTTAAAGGCATGTTGTCATACTTAATAGATTTTAATACGCAAACTTATGTTGCAGGCATAAATGATTTAATCCACGGAAATCCTGAACAAAATATTTTATCTGTTGCTGATAGAAAAATTTTAGGAGATTCTGCTTTAAATGCACTATTGGATTATAAAAAAGCTGTGGAAAATGATGATGAAGTTTTAGCAAATAATAGTTTGAAAATTATAGACAGAAATTTTTCTCATTTTGGCTATTCATATGTTCAAAAACCCGAAGATATAATTCCACATATTCCTTTGGTTTTTTATAGTTTCCACTTAATGGTAATATTTGGAAGTTTATTTGTTTTGATATTTTTAATTTTTGGTTGGTTAACAATAAAAAATAAAATTGATAATTTTAAATATTCAAAACTTATTTATATTCTTGGGCTTTTAGGAATTCCAATGGCATATATTGCAAGCGAATCGGGTTGGATAGTTGCAGAAGTAGGCCGACAACCCTGGGTAATTCAAGATTTAATGACAACAAGTGCAGCAGTAACAAATATTAGCTCGGCTTCGGTTCAACTAACATTTTGGATTTTTGCATTTATTTTTACTATATTATTAATTGTTGAAATTAGTATAATGTCAAGATTTGTTAAAATAGGTCCTGAAAAACCTAAAAATGAAGGAGGAAAATAATTATGATTACATTAGAAATAAGTCATCTGTTTTTACAACAATATTGGTGGTTTTTAGTATCATTTCTTGCAGCTAGTTTAGTGTTTTTAATGTTTGTTCAAGGTGGGCAAACCTTGATTTTTTCTATTGGAAAAACTAATTTAGAAAGAAATTTAATCATTAATACTTTGGGTAGAAAATGGGAACTCACTTTTACTACTTTAGTGGTTTTTGGAGGTGCATTTTTTGCTTCATTTCCCTTATTTTATGCAACAAGTTTTGGCGGTGCTTACTGGGCTTGGACAGCTTTGTTGTTAGCATTTACTATTCAAGCAATTTCTTATGAATATAGAACTAAAAAAGGAAACCTGTTTGGTCCAAAATTTTTTGAAGCACTTATGTTTATAAATGGATTATTTGGAACTTTACTAATTGGAATTATTGTTGGCACAATGTTTAATGGAGCTGAATTTTCATTAAACAGCCTAAACAACATGTCTTGGCATAATTCTGCTCGTGGATTAGAAGCAGTTTTAAATTGGCATAATCTATCCCTTGGTTTAGCAATATTTTTTCTTGCCCGAATTTCTGGTCTTTTATATTTTATTATGACTGTTGATGATGAAAACGTTTATGCTAATTCAAAAAAACGACTATTGTATAATGCCCTTCCATTTTTAGTGTTTTTTATTGCTTTTATCATTAAACTTCTAATAATAAGCGGCTTTGCTATTGATAATCAAGGAAAAGTTTTTATGGAAAATTATAAATATTTGAATAATTTTCTGCAAATGCCTATTGTTTTAATTATGTTTTTACTTGGCCTTATTGGAGTTTTATTTGGAATTATTAAAACATATTTTTCAAAAACTAAATTTGATAAAGGATTTTGGTTTACATCTGTGGGAATAGTCCTAACAGTACTTGCTTTATTTTTAAATTTAGGATATAATAATACAGCTTTCTATCCTTCAAGCTACGATATTCAAAGCTCATTAACAATTCAAAATGCTTCTTCCTCATTATTCACCTTACAAGTTATGAGCATAGTTTCATTGTTTATACCTGTTGTTATTGCTTATATTATTGTAGTTTGGCGTGCAATGAATAAAACAAAAATTTCTAAACAAGAAGTTGAAGATAAAAATGAAATTACTTATTAAAATATACAACTATGCAATATATAAACGAAATACTTATGCTGCTTTCATGGCCTCTGCTTATTTTCATAGCTTATGTTTTAGGGCGTTTGGGCTTAAAAAATTTTGATAAAAATAATAAAAAACTAAAATAATTTATGATTACTTCGTATCAGTTTGTAAAATTTAGGGAAGATTCTTTTGTTGAATTTCATCGTCAATTGACAGAAATGAACACAATCTCATGTTTTGATTTTGAAGATAGTATTATGGATTTTAAAACTAATGATTCTAACCGCTACAAATCAGACCATAGGGAAAAAGTGATGAGATTGCTAAATAAGTTTAAATCGAAAATTTTAAAAACATGGTTAGGTTTTAGAATTAACGAATATGGCACAAATAAATATTTTGACGATATAGCTGCAATTAAAAGTTTAGGAGATATTAAAATTCGTTGTATATTTTTATCTAATTGTTCATCTGTAAAAGTTTTAAAAACATTTTTATCAGAAACCGAAGATATTAGATACGATGAAGTTATTCCAATTATTGAAAGTAACGAAGCTTTTAATAATTTAGAAGAAATATTGAAATTAAAAGACCCACGTTTTAAAAATATTGCATTCGGACATTGCGACTATAATCTAAGTTGTAATTTATTTCCATTTGTTCATCAAGATAATCCCAAATACTGGTATTGGATTAAAAAGTTTGAACAAGTTTGCAAACAAGAAAATATAGGTTTTATTAATTCGCTTTACTTAAATGTAAATCATAACAACTATTTTAATTTAATGTTAAAAAATACAAGTAGATTTTTTGATAATTGGGGACAAATAACTCTGACTACCGAACAAAGTAAATTATGTTATAATTTTAAAGACGACAAGATTTTAAACCTTCCTGAATTTGATTTAATTGGAAATAATTCTATAAAAGATTTTGCAACAAAAATTATTACACTTTTCGACAAATATAATCCTGAAGGCAAAGGTTATACTATAATGCCGGAAACAAAAACTTTTATTAGTCCTCACGAATATGTTGCCGCCAAAAGATTTGTAAACGAATAAATATATATTTTAATAAAATGAAAAAAAATGCTTTAATATCTGGTGCTACAGCAGGAATTGGAAAAGCTACAGCACTTTTATTATCAAAAAATGGGTATAATTTAATTTTAACAGGAAGACGCAAAGAAAGGTTAGACAAGCTAAAAATAGAAATAGAATCTCAATCAAAAGTTAAAGTAATATGTTTAAACTTTGATATTCGTTCTAATAACGAAGTTTGCAAAGCTATTGACAGTTTGCCACAAGATTTTAAAAAAATTGATTTATTAGTAAATAATGCTGGCTTGGCAATGGGACTAAGCACAATTCAATCTGGAGATTTAGAAGATTGGGAAACAATGATAGATACTAATATTAAAGGACTCTTGTATTTAACTCTTAAAATTGCTCCTTTAATGATTGAACAAAAAACTGGACATATAATAAATATTGGTTCTATTGCAGGAAAAGAAGTATATCCCAACGGAAATGTATATTGTGCCACAAAACATGCCGTTGATGCTTTAAGCAAGTCCATGCGTATTGACATGCTTCCATATGGAATTAAAGTTACCCAAATTGCACCCGGAATGGTTGATACAGAATTTTCAACAGTTCGTTTCCACGGCGATAAAGAAAAAGCCGACAAAGTTTATGAGGGACTAACTCCGCTTTATGCCGAAGATATTGCCGAAATTATATTATTCGTTGCTAATAGACCAAAACATGTAAATATAAATGATATATTAGTAACACCACTTGCCCAAGCTACTGCCACAAATCTTGTAAGAAACTGTTAAAATATGCAATTTCAAGAAAATAAAAATTTACTAATTGAATTAGCTTTAAAAGCAGGAAACGAAACTTTAAAATATTTTAGAAAAGATTTTGACGTAAATTTAAAATCAGATAACTCACCTATTACAATAGCTGATATTGCAGCAAACGAAATAATTATAAACGGTTTAAAAAACACTAATATTGAAATTATCAGTGAAGAATCGGAAAATTTAAGTTTTGAAAAAAGAAAAAATCTTAAAAAATTTTGGATAGTTGACCCAATAGATGGGACAAAACAATTTGTAAAAGGCGAAGACGAATACACGATAAACATTGCTTTAATTTGTGAAAATACTGTAGTAGAAGGAATTGTCTTTGCTCCTGCTAAATCAGAATTGTATTATGGAAACATAAATTTAGGTGCAGAAAAAATTAATACCTTAACTAATAAAGTTGAAAATATTAAAATTAATCATAAAATTGAAAAACCAAAATTAGTTATCAGTAAATCACATTTGAATAAAAAAACTATAGATTTTGTGAATGCTTTTAAGCAAAAATTCCAAAATACTAAATATGAAAATCTAGGCAGTTCTTTAAAACTTTGTGCTGTTGCAAGCAATATGGCAAATATTTATCCACGCTTAGGTCAAATTAATGAATGGGATATTGCAGCAGGACATGCAGTGCTAAAATCTGCAGGAGGAAATGTTTTTGATTTCGAAACAGGAAAAGAAATTATTTATAATTCTGAAATCTCAAAACACCCGACTTTTTTGCCATAAAAGATTTTGATTTCAAACAACAATTAATAGAAATTTACAAAAATAATGTTTTGTGAAATTTAATTATTAAACAAATATTTACTTAATTTTAAAAAATATTTTTAATTTGCAAATTTTAAAAACTCAAAAAAATGGCAAAATTATTTTTTTAGACAAATTTATAAAATTATCTAACAAGCTAATAATGAACACGATACGTTCAAAAATCATTACTTAAATTCACTCAATATGTAACCATTTGGTTACTAACCATTCGGTTACTAACCATTTAGTTACTAACTAAAAGGTTACAAAATATTTGGTTTTTTGAAAAATATACTTTATATTTGTAATAAATTTACGAAAATGAAAAAAATGCCTTTTATATTCGGCAAATCTGCTGATTCTAATAATTTTACAGACAGAGAAGAAGAAAGCTTACAACTAGAAAGAAATTTCAAATCATCTGTAAACACCATAATTATATCACCAAGACGTTGGGGGAAAACTTCTTTGGTAGAAAACGTTACAAATAAACTAAAAGTAAAAAACAAAAACATCAAAATTTGTTTAATGGATGTTTTTAATATTCGTACTGAAGGAGAATTTTATGAATATTTTGCCAAAGAAGTTTTAAAAGCAAGTGCTTCTCGTTGGGAAGAAATGGTGGCAAATGCTAAAATGTATCTTTCCCATTTATTGCCTAAAATAAGTTTTTCCGCAGACGGACAATCAGAAATTTCTTTCGGAGTTGATTGGAAAACATTAAAAAAACATCCTGACGAAATTTTAAATCTTCCTCAAAGCATAGCAAAAGCTAAAAATATTAATCTAATAGTTTGTATAGACGAGTTTCAGTCAATTGGTGAATTTCCGGAAAGCTTAGCTTTTCAACGTAAATTACGTGCTCAGTGGCAGCATCATCATAATGTTGCATATTGTCTATATGGTAGCAAAAGAACAATGCTTTTAAATATTTTCGCAAACTCTCACATGCCATTTTACAAATTTGGAGATCTTATGTTTTTAGAAAAAATAAGCAATGAAAAATGGGCTGAGTTTATAAAAACAAAATTTGAAGAAAGTGGTAAACGTATAAAAATTGAACAAGCTGAATATTTAGCACAACTTGTTGATAATCACTCTTATTATGTTCAACAATTAGCACAACAATCTTGGTTGAGAACAGCTACAAGTTGCAATGTGAAAATTATTGATGCCGCATTACAAGGTATTAAAAATCAATTAAGTTTATTATTTGTTGGACAAATTGAAACTCTATCGCCAACACAAATTAATTTTTTAAAAGCAATAATAGACGGAGTTAGTGAATTTTCTACACAAGATAATTTGCGAAAATATCGTTTAGGAAGTTCTGCAAATATTAGCAAGATAAAAAAAACACTTAGTAATAGAGAAATTATTGATATTATTGGTACAGATATTGAAATTTTAGACCCAATTTTTAAATTATGGCTTATAGAAAACTATTTTTAAACAAAGCAAAAAAAACTTTGTAAATTAAATAAATATGAAAAACACTCAGATAATATTGAAATACTTTTTTTATAGTTTTCTATTTTTATTTTACAATTGTATTAGCTCTGCACAAGATTTTCAACTACAAACAGGTGATTTATTGTTTCAGCTTGGCAAAATTGAAGGAATAAATCAAGCAATTGCCGAAGTAACTTCAGGCGAAAGTCATATTTCTTATACACATGTAGGTGTTGTTTTAATTGAGAACGATACTGTTTTTGTAATTGAAGCAAGACCACCTGAAGTTTGCAAAACGCTTTTAGACAGCTTTCTTGTACGCTCAGAATATTTTGAAGATAAACCGATTGTAGCAGTAGGCCGACTAAAACATGAGTATAGAGAAATTATTCCACAAGCTATTATTCGTGCAAAAAAACTATTGGGAAAACCTTATGACTATATTTTTTATCCTGATAACGATGCTTATTATTGTAGTGAGTTAGTTACTTTATCATTCCTAGACTCAGAAAATTCACCAATTTTTGAATTAGTAAATATGAATTTTCGAGATGCGGAAGGAAATTTACCAATATTTTGGATTGAACACTTTGAAAAGTACAATGCTAATATTCCCGAAAATTGCAAAGGCTCTAATCCTGGTGATTTGTCAAAATCGAATAAAATAGAAATTGTTTATCGCTATTTTTAAAAATAGTAATCCAAAACTGTCAGACTAAAAAAACATAATAATTTTATGATTTTTTCATCAAAAACCAAGTGTTAAGAAAATTTTTAATTTGCGTATAAATTACAAATTTCTCAT
>Ga0265293_10007582_pt1 | contig 16608 bp, 13 predicted proteins | sample Munlanlewell138R_FD_192505 | JGI IMG/M metagenome (GOLD analysis project Ga0265293, IMG submission 192505) | Leachate microbial communities from a municipal landfill in Southern Ontario, Canada - Leachate well 138R | ecosystem: Engineered > Solid waste > Landfill > Unclassified | place: Canada...
ATGGCGCCCCACCGGGTGGTGGAGTTAGCCGGCGCCGGGGGCGGTGCACCGCTTGCGAACCTGTGTCTGCCGGTCGTGGACCGCGGCGAGGTCGTGGCGATCCTCAACGTGGACGCTTTCCAGGACAGGCACGCGTTCGGCGACGACGCCTTCCAGGCCATAGCCGCCTTCCAGCCTCTGGTGGCGTTCGTGCTGCGTGACGCCGAGCTCAGGCGCCGTCTGTCAGTCACCGCCACCACCGACGCGCTCACCGGTCTGCCAAACAGGCGCGCCTTCGACGAGCAGGTGGCGCACGCTATCGCCGCCGCGCAACGTTACGGCACTTCGCTGGCGCTGCTCATCATGGACATGGTCGGCTTCAAGGCCGTGAACGATAAGTACGGCCACCGGGTCGGCGACCGTGTGCTGCAGGAGGTGGCCGCCGCCCTGAGCGCGGTGCCGCGCGGCGGCGACGTGGTGTACCGCTGGGGCGGCGACGAGTTCGCGGCGCTGCTGAGGAACGTCGACGATGAGGAAGCGCAGCGCGTGGCCAGGCGTTTCGCTGAGGTGGTCGAGCAGGTGAGGACCGTGGATGGCCCCCTGCGCATCAGCGTCGGCTGCGCCCTCTACCCGGAGGATGCCGAGTCACTGGGGCAGCTCCTCGAGACCGCCGACGCTCGCATGTACCAATCGAAAGAGGCAGCCAGGGGCGTGGACCCGGCGTAGGCGCGGTCAGGGGCGTGGCGCCTTGCGTTACGCAGCGCGCGGGCAGCGCCGGGTGTGGCGAGTAACCTGGTCTATGGACCCATTCCTGTACGGCGATGTAGACGGCACTGACCCGCAAACGAGCGCCTGGCTTAGGGGCCTTCAACACCTGGAGGAGGTCGTGGAACGCTGGACCTCCGACCTAGACCAGGCGGGTTACTGGTGGACGCCGACCGTGGCTGGCGCGCCGGTGGAGGGCGTTAACCCCATCGGCAGCCTCGTCAGGCACATCGGCGGGTCGAGCCTGCGGCTCCTGCACTACGCACAGGGCCTCATGCCACCTGACGCGCTGCGCGAGGAGGGCGCCGCGGATTTCGTGCCGTCAGGCGCGCTGGGCGCGGAGCTCTACGCCCGGTGCAGGGAGCGCCTGAGCACCGTGCGGGAGGGGCTGCTGGCGCTCCGTCCGGAGGAGTTCGCTGCCATGCGTGAGGTAGGCCGGAAGCGGATCCCGGTGCGCACGACCATCATCGTGCAGCACCTTCTGGAACACGCGCACTCGCATGCGGCCCAGGTGATAGTCATGCGCAAGCTGTACGACGCGTTCGGTGCAGACTAGGGCTGGTCAGTCAGCAAGCGCCGCCACGATCACCGCCGCGTTCCACAAGAGCAACGCCTCGTAGGTAACGGGGCCCGGCTCTCCGCCTAGCGGGTCCAGTACGGCAACTGCCACACCAGCGCTCTGCGCCACCACGTCGGCGGATCTGCTGCCCAGCTGACGCTCCGCGAAGATGGCTCTGGCGCCCGAACTGATGACGTCCCGCACGGCCTCCGCCACGTAGCGGGGACTCGGTTCGCGGCCAGGGAACGGCTCGAGAGTGACCACGATGTTCAGCCCGTAACGCTCCGCGAAGTACACCCAAGCGTCGTGGAACGGCACGAACGGCGCGCCTGCCACGGGCGCTAGCAGCTCCCTGAGTTGTGCGTCCAGTTCGACTAGCTCGGTCCTGGTGGTCGCGGCGTTGGCTGCGTAGACGTCGGCCCCTGCGGGATCGAGCTCGGTGAGCGCCGCTGCGATGGCGTCCACCGCCTGCAGCATGAGGACTGGATCCAGCCAGATGTGCGAGTTGATGCCGAGTGGGGAGCGGTCGTGCTCCTCGTGCTCTGCGTGATCATCGTGATCGTCGGCGCCATGCTCTGCGTGGTCATGATCGTTGGCGTGCTCGTGGCCCTCTAGTGGAGAGAAGTCGATGGCGTCGATGATGGTGAGAACCGGCGTGCCCGGCGCGGTGGCTTCCACGAGCCTCACGAGCCACAGATCGAGGCCGCCGGTCATGATGACCAAGTCGGCCCTAGCGATACGGGCGGCTTGCGACGGCGTGGGGTCGAACGAGTGCGGTGAAGCGCCAGGGGGGAGGATAGTGCTGACGGTGGCCCTGTTGCCGGCGACGCGTTTCACGATGTCTTGGTACGGCTGGATGCTGACCACCACCTGAAGTGGGTCTGCAGTTTGGGCGTGAGATACGTTTATCAACTGGGTTGACGCCAGTATCAGCAGGGCAACGCTGGCGGCGAGAGCGCGGTTAAGTAGGCGGCTTATTCCCGCTACCTGAGAACGCAATATCATGAGCGTAAGTATACGTCCACGCTGGGCCGTACTGTCAACGGGGTTTACGAACAAGTAGACGTGGGTTCATGACAGCGATTCTCACTTATCACTGCTCGTGCTATCCTCATTACTATGAGTAGGCGTACGGAACAGCGCGAGGCCATCCTGCACACCCTCGCTGAGGCGGAAGGGCCGCTCACGGCCCAAGAGGTGCACGACCGGGCGCGGGCGGTTCACCCGACCATCGGGTTGGCCACGGTATACCGCAACCTCTCGAGCCTCGAGCAGGACGGCGCCGTAGTGGCGGTCCACCTGCCGCAGGACGCCACACGTTACGAGACCGCGGGTAGGGGACACCATCACCACTTCCGCTGCGTGAAATGCCAAACGGTGTTCGAGATCGAGGGCTCGTGCCCGGTGGCGCTGCTGGAGGGGGCCACGCTGCCCGGCGGCCTCACCGTGCTGGGGCACGAGCTGGTCTTCTTCGGGAAGTGCGCAAGTTGCGCCGACGCCGCTGGGCGGCGGGCTGGGGCGGTAGCCGGCGTGGCGTGACCGGTCGGCGCGTTCTGGCGCGGCGCGGGGTACTCTTTAGGCACACAGACCGCCTGGCGATAACCCGTCAGGTAACGCTGCTTGGAGGAGCCATGCCCAGCGACCCCACCGAGAACCTAACCGAGCTCGAACTGGACGCCCTGTGGACCATCTACGAGGGCCATAGCCTTGTGATCGAGTACCCAGAGCGCGAGGACGAGGATCCGTACGCGCACGCCATCATGGAGGTCAGATTCGAGGACGGCGAAGCGGTCGCGGAAGTAGCCGAGATCCCGCTCGACACGGCCCGCTTGCTCATCGACGAAGGCTTCCTGACGCTCAGCGAGGACGGCCCCGTGCTCGACGAGACCAGCTGGTTCGATGAGGAGCTCAACACCAACGTGCGGGCCGAGGAGTACGTGCTGTCTGATAAGGGTCAGGGCGTCATAGACGCCACCGCCGATGGCGACGCCAGCGACTTCGACGACGAAGACTTTGATGACGACGACGATGATGACTGGGACGACGAGGACGACCTCGACGACGACGATTGGGACGAGGACGACGAAGCAGACGACTTCGATGAGGACTCGGACGAAGACTGAACTGGCGATTCGGCCGGCGACTAAGACGACGACCAGGACGACGATTAGGACGACGATTAGGGACGTACAACGAGTAAGGAATGGCGAGGCGCTCAGGATGCCCTGAGCGCCTTCTTGCGTTAGATCTTGCCTAGCCCTTAGCAAGCCCAGAGATTCGCGCCCAGGATGGCGCCGTCTACGCGTCAACGGGCTCAGGTGGTGCATATTTGATAAGAGCAGTTATCAAATCGCATATGTGTTTCACACATATGCACGCACCGCCACCTTAGCCACTCTCCACACCGCGTCAACCCACAAAGGAATATTCGTCATGATCCACTGGCTATCTGTTGCCTGTGCCTACTGCCTGTGCCTACTGTCTGTGTCTTCTGTCTGTCTACCTGCTAGCGCTCCGCTGCCGGTCTCCCTGGGCTCGCAGCGCCTCTCGAGTTCCAGCCTCTCTGAGCCGGCACCACAGATTTCCAGACCCCAGAGCTCCTGAGGAAAGTGGTTCATCTGTTCGTGGGCGGCAGTCCTACAGCCCTTGATCACGCTCGCGCCCAGGAACGGCCCACAAGCCTTGCGATGCATTTGATAATGCGTGCACTCAGACCAACTGCCCAGCAGCCAGTCGCTCGATCAATCGGTTTGCGCTCCCCACCGGTTCCACCAGCGCGGCCGCCTCGAACCTAGCCGCGATCAACTCGTACGGTCGCCGCCACCATTAGCCAGCGATCGGACCAGCACTACATGTGGTTGGACCACTGCAGTCCCGCTAGTAGCGGGTGGCATGCGAGGTTGGTCACTTCTACACACAAGTGGTCCGACCACGGTGGCATAGGTCCAACCTCTTCTGCTAGAATCCAGCCAATCGCTCATCAGCGGCCGGAAGGAGTGGCAGAAGTGTCGCAGGCAACTACGGGAACCCGCGTGGTCGACCAGGCGCGTGACGCCTTGGCGGCATTCGTGAGGAGCGCCCCCGAAGGGAGCAAACTCCCTCCGGAACGCGAGCTAGCGCAGAAGCTAGGGGTCTCTAGGACCACGCTTCGCGACGGCGTCAGCCGGCTGGCCCTGCTGGGCCTGCTAGAGGTCCGTCACGGCGACGGCACGTACGTGCGCTCCCCCGACGCAGCCCAGCTGGCCCTGCCCTTCAAATCACTCCTCGAGTACAACCCTGAGGCCCCCGGCGAGCTTCTCGCCCTCAAGCGGCTCCTGGAGCCGGCCCTAGCGGCAGCAGCGGCCCGCAACGCCACCGATGAGGACGTGGCGGCGCTGCGCGGCGCCGTTCAACAGGAACGCAGCGAGCTACTCCGGCAAGCGGACAAGCGCCGCGTGACCCGGCGCCAGGCTGCGAAGAGATCAATGGAATCGTTGATGATAGCGGCGGCGGGACCATCGCTGGTCGGCACCCTTGTGAGCCTAGCCACGGAGCTGCTGAGGCCCTCTCTCGCGGAGCGCCTCCCCCCCGCCTTCCGGCAACTGGCGGTGGAGCAGCGCGCTGCCATAGTGGAAGCCATAGCTGTAGGCGAGCCCGAGGCCGCGCGTGGCGCCATGGAACTCCACCTGAACACGCTCACGAAGGCCCTAGAGACCGTAGAGCCGGTTCTTAGCCACAGCAGCAGCGCAGCAGCGGCCATAGCCTCCTGATCGGGCCCCTAAGGGCGCACGGCGCACTCTTAGGTTCTCGCGGTGATAGCCAGCTAACGCACGCGCCTGACCATGTAAGCGTCACCCCGCAGCGGCGTGTACCGTTCACGGTCCTCGGCCAACCTGACCATGGCGCTCGCGACGCGCTCCTGGCTCATCTGCAGTCTTTCGGCCAGGTCGTCGCAGCGAACTATAGCGGGCATGTCGGGCTGGTGGAGGTAATTACGCAATTTAGCCATGTCGGACTCGAGCGTCGGAACGCCGTCCTCCGCTGCCAGCAGGTGAGGCTGAACCTCGGTATCGAAGTCCACGTCGTACACGGACTCGTCCACGATCACGCGCTTCTCCGGCTCCGTTGCCGTGGCAGCAGTGACCTCCACCCGGACCTTCTCCTCGTAGTCGCTAACGACCTCGGGGAGATCGTCGGGCTCCGCGCTGGCGGCAGGTTCATCTGCTGCTGGTGCGGGCGTGGGCTCCGGCCGGTGCGGCGTGGCTGGCGCGGAGATTCTAGGCCCCGTGACATCGCTGGAACCGGTACTACTAGGACCGCCGGCCCGGCCGCCACGACCTAGACCCAGGCGGCCCAAAATGCCCTGCCGGCGCTCGGCGGGCACCGCCACGGGCTCGGGGGCCGAGGCCACCTGCGCTTCCTGGTACTTCAGGAACGCCTCCTCGCTCTCGGTGCGCCACTTGCCGGTTGCGGGAATGGAGAGGAGGTCCGACTCGAGGATGGTGGGCGGGGTGTAGTCGGCCTCGCGGTCGGCGTCGATAGGGGCATCGAGGTACGGGTCGAGCTCGGCCCGGCCACTCGCTAGCGCGGCTGGCTGATGCAGAGCGGGTTCGTCATGGGTGCGCCTGGGAGCGGCCTGGATAGCGGCAGGTACGTCCGCCGGGCGCGCTTGCGGCTTAGGCCGCGAGGTTTCGGGCAGCGGCCAACTCATGGAGTAAGACACGGGCCGGCTAGTCTCTTGCGGCGCTTCGGGTTCGGCGGGCTTGCGGAGCGGCGGCGCTTCCACGTCAAGAGGCGTGGAGGTGCCCTTGGAGCGGCGCACGACCCTGATGGTCGACTCCGAGAACGCCTCAGCGGCTTCCTCTGGGGGCACGACAGGGCCGGCCACCATGGTGTCGAGGGAGCGCCAAGCAGCCTGTTGCCTGCGCGCCCACACGTCGTGAGCGGAGGCGCGGTCGACGGGCCTGGGCGGCGCGGTGTCGGCGCGCGGCGGCATGCCGCCCTCTAAGCGCACGCGGCGCACGGCTCGCACGCTGGTGTCACGCCACTGTTCGCCGGCCGCGCTCGGGGTGGCGTGGTTCTCGGAACTGCCGTCGTGAGCCTCGGTTTCGGCTGCCGGGACCGGTGGCCGCTCGGCGCCCACATCGACCAGCTCCGCCGGCGCCGGATAGAGCCCCCGCCCGGTGAGGCGTGGCTCGCTGCGGAGGTGGCTGGGGCCAGTGTCCGCACCGGTAGCATTGTTAGTAATATTCGAGCCTGCGTTCAGGGGCGCAGCTGGGCGCGCGCTCTTGGGGCGTTCACGCTTCAGAGCACTGAGCTCTAGACGCTGCCCATCGAAAACGAACTGAACGCGGTCGTTGGCTTTCAATTCCGTGCGTTCGAAGAAGGGCGCCAGGCCGCTTAGGGTCCTGGGCGCCTCGAACTCGAGCATCAGCTCTTCCCCACCGGCCGTGACCTTATGCTGCCCCTCGCTGAAGCGTCCGATCATGCTCAGCGGTAGCCGCACGGTCCCGCTCTTAAGGCACACACTGGTGAGGTCGACAACGAAGGCCTCGGACGCCCGCGGCCCCGCCGCGGGTCGCCCGTTGCGGTTATTCATCATTCCCTCGGCGACCATGCATCTAACTTTGCCACATTTCGGCACTCATGTGGTGGACTTCATCCGGCCTGAACGGCTCTTTCTGTATGTAGGGGTGCCCACCAGGCCATCATGAGAGTTATGCAAGACCGGTTAGACGCGTTAGCTAGCGTTCTTCAGAGCGTTCTCGGGGCGAGAGCAACGCCGTCCAGGACGCACTTAGCCCCACTTACCCGCAGGCGACGCGGGCAAGTCGGGTCCTCGATCAGTTGTGTTATCGGCTCTCTGGTCGCACCCGCTGACGATTCTCGATCTCGCGCCTGAGCACGGGAGCCACCTCGGTTCCGAAGAGCTCGATGGCGCGCAGCACCTGCGCGTGCGGCAAGGTGCCTACGCTTATCTGGAGCAGGAAACGGTCGTGCCCGAAGATGTCGTAGTGGTGCAGCGCCCTCTCGATGATCTCGTCCGGGGTGCCAACGAGGTTCGCGCCGTGCAGGCTGCGCGAGGCCTCGAACTGTTCCCTGGAGAGCGGTGGCCAGCCGCGCTCCCTACCGATGCGGTTCATCATCAGCGAATAGGCCGGGTAGTAGTCTTCGCCCGCCTGCCGCGAGTTCTCGGCCACGTAACCGTGCATGTTCAGGGAGAGCCCCAAGTTTGCAGGGTCATGGCCGGCTTGCCTGGCCGCACGCCTGTACAGATCGGCGTACGGGGCGAACTGGGCGGGGTTGCCGCCGATGATGGCCAGCGCCATAGGCAGGCCCAGCGTGGCGGCGCGGACGGTGGACTGCGGCGTGCCGCCAACCGCTACCCAAACCGGCAGCCGCTCCTGCGCGGGCCGCGGGTACACCCCGAGCTTGTCGATGGCGGGGCGGTGCCCGCCCTGCCAGCTGACGACTTCCTCGTCGCGCAGCTTGAGGAGCAGCCGCAGTTTCTCGTCGAAGAGCTCGTCGTAGTCCTGCAGGTCGTAACCAAATAGCGGGAACGACTCAATGAAGGAGCCGCGGCCCGCCATGATCTCGGCGCGGCCTCCGGAGACCAGGTCAAGGCTCGAGAACTGCTGGAACACGCGCACAGGGTCGTCAGACGAGAGCACGGTGACCGCGCTAGTGAGCCTGATGCGCTTGGTGCGTGCCGCGGCTGCAGCCAGGATGACCGCGGGTGCGGACGACACGTAGTCGGGACGGTGATGCTCCCCTACCCCGAACACGTCGAGCCCCACCTGATCAGCCAGTTCGACCTCCTCTAGGAAGTCTCTGATGCGCTGCTCAGGCGCGAGGAGCTCACCCGTGGCCTGGTTAGGCGTCAACTCAACGAACGAGTAGAGACCGATCTCGAACGGCTTCGCGGTGGCTTCGTTTGGCATGGCGTCATTTGTCGTGGCTTCGCCTGCGGTGGTCGGCGTTTGATCGGGCGGATTGGTTCGGTCGTTCACGGTCACCTGCGTTCCGGGGCGTTGAGAACAGTTGGGTCTCGGGCCCTCTTGGGGCCAGCGGCTATGGTAGCCAGCCCGCCCACTGACGCCTGTGTCCGCGGGGACGCGCGGACCGCAGCGCGTGGGCGCACACGCGCCTGGCTTGCGTGCGTAAGTCCGCAGGAGCACGGTGGCTCATACCGATGGCCGATTGAGCGCGCCGCTCCCTAACCTGTAGAATCCTCTTCTGCCTATGCGCAGTTGCGCGGCCCGGTCCTTGCGACCAACCGCGCCCTGCTCGAGCGTCGGCAGCGTGAGGAGACCCACGGTGGCCCGACGTAACGCGGCGTTGCCCTTCATCCTAGTGACGGTGATCATCGATGTTCTCGGCATCGGGTTGCTCATCCCTGTCTTGCCGGAACTGGTCACGGAGCTGGCCGGCGGTGACCTCAGCCGTGGCTCGGCGTACTACGGTTGGTTCATAGCCGTCTACGCGGCCATGCAGTTCCTGTTCGCGCCCGTGTTGGGCGGCCTCTCGGACCGCTTCGGGCGGCGACCCGTGCTGCTCATCTCCTTGCTGGGCGCGGGCCTCGATTACCTGGTCATGGCGGTGGCGCCCAACTTGACGATCCTCTTCATTGGCCGGATCATCTCCGGCATCACCGGGGCCAACATCACCGCAGCCAACGCTTACATAGCCGACGTCAGTGCTCCCCATGAGCGGGCCAAGAACTTCGGCCTCATGGGGGCGGCCTTCGGCGTGGGCTTCATCCTCGGGCCGGCGCTGGGCGGCCTGCTGGCGGGCATAGACCTGCGGGCGCCGTTCTACGCGGCGGCGTTCATGGCGCTCCTCAACTGGCTTTACGGCGCGTTCGTGCTGCCTGAGTCGCTCAAACCCGAGCACCGCCGGCCCTACTCGTGGCGCCGCGCCAACCCGCTCGGGTCGCTGGCAGCCCTGCGGAAGAGCGCCCTCGTGGGCGGCCTGGCGTTCGTGTACGTGTGCGTGGGTCTGGCCCAGAACTCCGTTCACTCGGTGTGGGTGCTGTACACCACCTACCGGTTCAACTGGACACCGTTCGATAACGGTCTCTCGCTCACGTTCACGGGCATCCTTTCGGCGCTCGTGCAGGGGTGGCTGGTGCGGCTCGTGGTGCCCAGGGTGGGCGAACGCAAGGCCATCCTCATCGGCTTAACGACCTCCACCATGGCGTTCGCGCTGTACGGCTTCACCACCGCCGGCTGGATGATGTACGCGGTCATGGCTATCGGCGGGTTGGGTGGCCTGGCGGGGCCAGCGGCGCAGGCGCTCATCTCGCGCGCAGTGCGCTCCGACGAGCAGGGCGAGGTGCAGGGTGCGCTCGCCAGCCTCATGAGCCTCACCGGGGTGGTGGCGCCGCTCGCTTCCACCATGCTGTTCGCGCACTTCACGGGACCGACCACGCCTGTCGTTCTGCCTGGGGCGCCGTTCTTCATGGCGGCAGCGTTGGCGGTGGTGTCGCTGTGGGTCTGCTGGCGCCTCTTCCGGCGCATACCGGACGTGGCTGCGCCGGCACCGGCGCCGGTTGAGGAGCCCGAGGTGTCTAAGGCGGCTTGAGCCTAGCGGGGGTCAACCAGCCGGATGACGCCCTTGACGTGGTTGTCGGGGGCTTCGGCCAGGTAGATCTCGAGGTGGCCGTAGCTGCTGTTCGGCAGGAGGAGCGAGACCGTCCACACGCCGTTGGCGGAACGCCAACCACCGCTCTTCAGGCCCACGGCGTCGTAGCCAGCCACGATCTCCGTAAGGCGCTCAGCTAGATAACTGGCGCTTACGGCCTGGGAGCGGAAGCACACCTCGGCCATGCCCGTGGTAGCTCCCTCGCAAGGGGTACCTTCCGCGTGGAAGGCTTCCAGCAGGTCAGTGAAGACGTTAGCGAAGGGACTGACCTCGATGCTATCGCGAGCGAGGCCGACCGGAACGAGCAGTAGCAGGCAGACAGTAAGTAGCGAGGAGAGAGTTCTGATCATGGCGTCGGGGGCGCCGATCCGGGCCGCTAGGCAAGGATCCGCCGCGCGTTCGAGCTTACCGCAGGCCCGTCCGCGCCGGCATTAATGGTCGGGACCTCCTGGGCCGCAGCTGGCGACTAGTTCGCGCCTGGACGGCAGCGATGACCGACTAGGCTCGGGCCGGGCCAGCCTGCTCCCGCGCCGAGCCCGGGCGGCCACGGCGCGCGAGCGCGTGTAGAGTTAGGGATGATCGATGATTCGGCGGCGGCGCCCGCCGGCGCGCCCGCAAGCACCCCCGACCCGGAGGACCTGAAACGCCAGCTCGAGGCCACCGGCGACTACCGCGTACTGCGCCGGCTGCGGGAGGTGCCCGAGTTCACCCCCGCCAACGAGCGCCCTAAGCACGTGGCTGTATACCTTGACACCGAAACCACCGGGCTGGAAGTGGGGCGGGACAAGGTCATCGAGCTAGCCATGGTGGCGTTCGAGTACGACCTGGAGGGGAACGTCTACCGGGTGCTGCGCACGAACAGTCAACTGGAGGACCCCGGCCGTCCTCTCCCCCAGGAGATAGTAAACCTCACGGGCCTGACGGACGCCGACCTGGCCGGGCAGCAGATCTCCGAAGTTGAAGTCTCTGAGTTCCTGGAGGACGCGCGCCTGGTCGTGGCCCATAACGCTGCGTTCGATCGCCCGTTCGTGGAGAAGCGGCTGCCTCAATTCGCTGCGCTGCCGTGGGCGTGCACCATCGCCGATATCGGCTGGCGGGACCTGGGCTTCTCGAGCGCCAGCATGGATTACCTCGCCTACCGGCACGGTTTCTTCTTCGAGGGCCACCGGGCTCTTATCGACAGCCAGGCGGGCGTGCGCATACTCGCCAGCGCTGAGAACGGCACGGGCCGCACCGCCATGGCGTTGTTACGCGAGAACGCGCTGCAGAACAGCGTGAAGCTGTGGGCCGAGAACTCGCCGTTCGACAGCAAGGACGCGCTGAGGGAGCGGCGTTATCGCTGGAATCCTGAGGCGCGCGTGTGGTGGACGCAGATCCCGGAGGAACAGCATGCGGCCGAACTCGAGTGGCTAGCCGCGAACGTCTACGGTCGCAAGGTCGAGCTGCCGTACTTCCGTGTGACCGCACGGGAACGGTACTCGCTGCGGGTGCCAAGCCACATACCGGCCGACGCGCCGCGCCTGTAACTGGCCGCCATGCCGTTATTGCGCGCGCAATTGCGGAAGGCGCGTGCGCAGTATTTGTGCGTAGTTTGCGGGTCGAGGTGGACGGAGAGGGTGAAGCTCAAGGGCAAAGGGTAACGAAAGGCGGGGCCACGTCCCGTGATGGGTGCGGCCCCGCTGGTCCCTTGGCCTTGTGGCCATGGTCTGTTAGGTGCGTGCGTTCGGCTGGGCTTACTCGAGTCCGAGCGCCTGACGGCGTTCGTAGACCTCGGAGGAGCTCCACATGCCGCCGCGCAGGGCAGCGACTTCGTCGGCGGTGAAGGCCAGGAAGCCTTCGGGGAGCTGGGCGGCGTTATCCCAGGCCGTCGCGACGTAGTTGAGGACGTCGGCGACCTGCTGGTCGTCGAACATGCCTACGTGCGGGGTCATGACGCTGTTGTAGGGGATGCCGTCGATCTCGATGGCGCCCATGAGGCCGAAGAGCACGACGTCGATGACGTACTCACGGCCACCTTCTGCGGCTACCAGGGCCGGGAAGTGGTTGTTCAGGGGCGGGAAGGCGTAGGGGGTGCCCTCGCCGGTCATCATGTGGCAGGCCAAGCACACCGAGTTGTAGGTGGCTTCGCCGGCGGAAGTGTCGACCTCGCCTATGGGGCTGCCCTGCGCCGACACGAGGGGTATGGCGATTATCAGGCACAGCACCGCTGGAGCGAGGATCTTGAATAGTCCCTTCATTCTCTACCTCCTAAGGATTTCTTGACTCGAGAGTCAGTCTGGCAAGAAAGGGCCCTCGGATGCCCGTTCCGGCGCGGTGCGGACACGATACCTCGCGACAAACGCGATTTGCGGCTCAGTAGTAGCGTAAGGAGCATGGATGAAGGCTCTCACAAAAACCTCTCACTTTTCCCCGCAGGGCAATGGCCACCGGACGACCTTACGCCTCAGCAGTGCAGCCCCGAGCTGAGACGTCACGTCCTTACGCTCGTGCCTTACTTCCAGGCTCTTAGCCCGGCGGAGCTTGAAGAGGTGCACGCGGCCTTCGCGGCCCGCCACATGTTGGCGACCGACACGCTGGTGGCCGCGGGAGACCCGGCGGAGACGCTTTACGTGATCGTGAGCGGGCGGGTGAAGCTCGTGAAGGGCGGTCCGGATGGCAGTGAACTGATGTTGGACGTTCTCGGTCCCGGCGATTACTTCGGAGCCCTGCCGCTGTTGGGTCAGGCCGCTAACGAACAGCGCGCTGAGGCCATCACGGGTGGCTGCGTGCTGGTCACCACCACGGAGGCGTTCGGCGCGTTGGTGACGCGTTTCCCGAGCGTGGCCGTGGCGGTGCTTGAGGATGTAAGCGGTCGGTTGCGGAGCGCTCACGAGCGGTTGCACGAGGCGGCCGCACCGGTGGAAGCGCGGCTGGCCTCTACCCTGCTGACGCTTAGCGCTCGCTTCGGGGTGGATTCTGACGAGGGCCGCACGTTAGGCGCGCCACTGAGCCAGGAGGACTTAGCGGCGTTGGCGGGCACCACTCTCGAGACGGTGAACCGGGTGTTGGCCACGTGGCGTAAGCGCGGGTGGGTGACCACCGGCCGGTTGAAACTGCTGATCAACGCGCCTGCGGAGCTCGAGAAACTGAGCGGGCGCCGCCATACAGACCAGTCTCCCTAATTCGTTAGCGTTGGCCGTTCATGCCGCTGCTAGCGGGACGTTCGTGGGTAGAGGTCGTAGCTTCAGCGTTTTGCGAGGAACGCTCTCAGTTCGGTGACCGGTAGGGCGTTGAGGACCTGTTCCTTGGTGAGCCAAGCCCTGCGGGCTTGCTGAACGCCGAGGGTCATGCCGCTCAGTTCCTTGACGTGGTGGGCGTCGGTGCCGATGCTGATCATCAGGCCGCGCTTGCGGGCGGCTATGACGTTGACGTCGGAGAGGTCGAGGCGCTGGTAGGAGGCGTTGAGTTCCACGGCCACCTGGTTCTGCTGGCACGCTTCGAACACTTCGGACAGGTTGACGGCGTAACCGTCGCGGGCGCCTAGCACCCGGCCGGTGGGGTGGCAGAGGATGTTGACCTGCGGGTGAGATACCGCCTTAACGATGCGGGCCGTTTGCTCTTCGGCGCTGAGCGAGAAGTGGGAGTGCACGCTGACGAGCACGATGTCGAGCTTCTCGAGCCATTCGTCGGAGAGGTCGAGCGTGCCGTCTTTGAGGATGTCTACCTCGAGGCCCCGCAGGAGCGTTATGTCGGGGTACGCCGCCACGACCGCGTCGAGTTCTTCCCATTGCCGCGCGAGCTTCTCTTCGTCGAGTCCGCCCGTCATGGCCAGCGCCTTGGAGTGATCAGTGAGGGCCATGTACTCGTAGCCGCGCTCCTGGCAGGCGAGTAGCATCTCCTCCACCGTGGCTCTGCCGTCTGACCAAGTGCTGTGCATGTGAAGATCGCCGCGGATGTCGGCTTCTTCTACTAGTTCGGGGAGCTCGCCTTTCAGGCCGGCTTTGATCTCGCCTCTACCCTCACGCATCTCGGGTTCTATGTACGGGAGCCCGAGCTTGGCGTAGATGTCGGCTTCGCTTTTGCTGGCGAGTAGCTTGCCGCTGGAGAGCGGGGTGGTGCCCTCCTCGCCGGTGCCTTCGAAGAGCCCGTACTCGGTGAGGTGCCAGCCCTTGTCGAGGGCGAGTTGCCGCATTTCGACGTTGTGAGCCTTGGAGCCGGTGAAGTAGAGGAGCGCGGCGCCGAAGGATCGTTCTTCCATGACGCGCAGGTCAACCTCAAGGCCGTTCTTGAGGCGCACGCTGGAACGCGTGGTGCCGCTGCCGAGCACCTCGTTCACGTCGGAGTAGCTGGTGAAGGCTGCGCTGATGGCCGCGGCCGCCTTCTCGTTGGCAGCTATGACCAGGAGGTCGATGTCGCCTACCGTGTCGCGGCGGCGGCGGTAGGAGCCGGCCACCTCCACCCGCTTCGCCCCCGGCACCTGCCGGAGCATGGCCACGTACGGGGTGATGATGGGGTCGACTTCGCCAATTCGAAGGCGTTCCACGTTGCGGCGGTGCGCTTCGATGCTCTTCAGGATGGACGCTTGGCGTTTCGGGCCGAAGCCTGGCAGTTCGCTCAGGCGGCCTTGCTTGGCGGCTTCTTCGAGCGCGTCCACGCTGTCGACTCCGAGCTCGGTCCAGGCGGCGGCCGCCATCTTGGGGCCGATGCCTTTCACGCGCATGACTTCCGTAACGCCTAGCGGGATCTTCTCGCTCAGTTCGGTGAGTTGCGGGAACTCGCCGGTGCTGACCATGACGCGGAGCTTCTCAGCGATCTCCTTGCCGACGCCAGGGATCTGCTCCAGGTCGGCATCGGCAGCTATGAGCGCTTCGACCTGCTCCGGCAGTTCGAGGAGGTTGTGCGCCGCGTTCCTGTACGCGCGGATGCGGAAGCGGTTCTCGCCTTCGAGTTCTTGCAGGTCCGCGAAGAGCTCGAGGTGGCGGGCAAGTTCGGCGTTGGTCATGACGCCGCCTCCGTCTGGGTGCCCGCGTCGCCGGCTGCCTGCTGCGCTGCGCCGCTTACGCCTCTTTCGGCTAGCAGTGCGATGAACTCGTCCTCACTGAGCACGGTGACGCCGAGCTCTTCGGCGCGTGTGAGTTTGCTGCCGGCGTTCGCGCCGGCGACCAGGTGCGACGTTTTCTTGCTGACCGAGCCGGACGCCTTAGCGCCGAGGCTCTGGACGAGCGCTTCGGCGTCCTGGCGGGTCATGCGCTCCAGGCTGCCGGTGAAGACGAAGGCCAGGCCCTCGAGCGCTTGGCCGGCGGGACTAGCGTCGACTTCGACCGTTTGCGGCGTGACGCGCGCCAGCAGCTCGTCGAGCACTTCTGTGTTGTGGGGCTCGTTGAAGAAGCCGTGGATCTGTTCGGCCATGACGGCGCCGATGCCGTCGATGTTCTGCAGCTCCTCCACGGTGGTGGCGCGGAGGCGCTCGATGCTGCCGTACGTGTTGGCGAGGAGCCTGGCGACGGAGCCGCCGACCTCGGGGATGCCGAGCCCGTACAGGAAGCGTGCGAGGGGCGGCGTGCGCGAAGCCTCGATGGCCTCCCAGAGCTTCTGGGCGGAGCGTTCGGCGAAGCCTTCGAGCGGCTGGATGAGTTCGGGGGTCAGGTCGTAAAGCTGGTGGAAGCGGGTGACGAGTTCGCGTTCAACGAGTTGGACGACGGTGCGTTCGCCTAAGCCTTCGATGTCGAGGCCGCCGCGGCTGCCGTAGTGCGTGAGGCGCGCCACCAGTTGCGCGGGGCAGTCGAACGAGTTGGGGCACACGGTGTAAGGGCCGCGGCGGCCGAGTTCTGTGCCGCAGCTAGGGCAGTGGGTGGGCATGGCGAAGGGTTCGCCGCGTTCGGCGCCGGTCTCTACGACTTCCACTACTTGGGGTATTACGTCGCCGGCGCGTTCGACCCTCACGGTGTCGCCTTCGCGGATGTCTTTGCGGCTGATGTCGTCGATGTTGTGGAGGTTGGCGCGGCTGACGGTGACGCCGCCGATGTTGACGGGTCTGAGCATGGCGATGGGCGTGACCACGCCGGTGCGCCCGACGCTGGGCACGATGCTGAGAACCTCGCTGACTTCCTTGCGGGGCTGGAACTTGACGGCGTACGCCCAGCGGGGGTGGTGGGCGGTTGTGCCGAGCTGGGTTCTTACGGCCAGGTCCTGGAGGTTGACGACCACGCCGTCGACCTCGTACCAGAGCTCATCGCGCCCTTCGACCATCTTCTGGAAGTACGCGAGTATGCCTTCCACGTCGTCGGTGACGCCGTTGTCGGGGTTGATGGGGAGGCCCCACTGCGCCATGGCCTGCAGCAACTCCGTCTGGGTGGCCATGTCGGCGCCCGCCAGCACGTCGTAGCAGTAGAGGGTGAGGGGCCTGGAGGCCGTAAGGCCGGGGTCTAGCTGTCTGACGCTACCGGCCGCGGCGTTGCGCGGGTTGGCGAACGGTTGCTTGCCTTGGTTGATGAGGTCGGCGTTGACGTCGTCGAACGAGTTTATGGGCAGGAAGATCTCGCCTCTTATGGCCACGAGGGGCGGTACGGGCCGGTCGGTGTTGCGGAGCCTGAGGGGCACAGCGCGGATGGTGCGCACGTTGGCGGTGATGACCTCGCCTTCTTCTCCGTTGCCGCGGGTGACGGCGCGTACTAGTAGGCCGTCTTCGTAGACGAGTTCAACAC
>Ga0265293_10007583_pt1 | contig 16607 bp, 13 predicted proteins | sample Munlanlewell138R_FD_192505 | JGI IMG/M metagenome (GOLD analysis project Ga0265293, IMG submission 192505) | Leachate microbial communities from a municipal landfill in Southern Ontario, Canada - Leachate well 138R | ecosystem: Engineered > Solid waste > Landfill > Unclassified | place: Canada...
AAAGCCGTGGCGAGGGCCACCGCAACATCTGCCTGATCCCCTCGTCGGCGCACGGCACCAACCCGGCCTCGGCCCAGATGGCCGGGCTGCAGGTCGTGGTCACCCAGTGCGACGAGAATGGCAACGTCGACATGGCCGACCTGCAGGCCAAGTGCGAGCAGCACAGTGCCCACCTGGCCGCCGTGATGATCACCTACCCGAGCACGCACGGCGTGTTCGAGACCACGGTGCGCGAACTGTGCGGGCTGGTGCACCACCACGGTGGCCGCGTGTACGTGGACGGCGCCAACATGAATGCACTGGTGGGCGTGGCCGCACCGGGCGAGTTCGGCGGCGACGTCAGTCACCTGAACCTGCACAAGACCTTCTGCATCCCGCACGGCGGCGGCGGCCCCGGCGTGGGCCCCGTGTGCGTGGTCGAGGACCTCGTGCCCTTCCTGCCCGGGCACCGCCGAGGTGCCGAGCCGGCCGTGTGTGCGGGCGACCGATCCGCCGCCGGGCCGTCCCAAGGCGGATCAGCCCCCTCGGGGGGCAGCGAACCACGCGCAGCGGGGAGCGTGGGGGCCATTTCTGCGGCCCCGCTGGGCAACGCCGCCGTGCTGCCGATCTCCTGGATGTACATCCGGATGATGGGCGCCGAAGGCCTGACGCATGCGACCGAGGTCGCCATCCTGTCGGCCAACTACATCAGCCAGCGGCTGGCCGGACACTACCCCACCCTGTACGCGAGCGCCAACGGACACGTCGCGCACGAGTGCATCCTGGACCTGCGCGGCTTCAAGGAAACTAGCGGCGTGATGGCCGAGGACGTGGCCAAGCGCCTGATGGACTACGGCTTCCACGCGCCGACGCTGAGCTTCCCCGTCGCCAACACGCTGATGGTCGAGCCCACCGAGAGCGAGACACTGGCCGAGCTGGACCGCTTCATCGACGCCATGATCGCCATCCGCGAGGAAATCCGGCTCGTCGAGAACGGCACCTGGCCGCGCGACGACAACCCGCTCAAGAACGCCCCGCATACCGCGGCCAGCGTGCTCAAGAGCGCGTGGAACCACCCCTACTCGCGCGAGGTGGCGGCCGCGGCGGCGGCGAACCCGGTCAACACCAAATACTGGCCGTCGGTGGGCCGTGTCGACAACGTCTACGGCGACCGGAACCTGTTCTGCAGCTGCGTGCCGGTCTCGGAACTGGCCTGAGCCTGGCTTCGGTTGTTGCGGCCGGCCGGCGTGCCGGTCGCATTCGACACGCCGTGCGGTCAGGCAGTCCGGGCGCATCAGGCTGGCCGCTGCCTGAGCCACATCTTCCGCGACAATCCAGTCCATGACCGCCGCTTTCCGGGTGCTGAGCCTCATCCCGCCGATGACGCAGCTCAACACCCCCTACCCGTCCACCGCCTACCTGACCGGCTTCCTGCGCTCGCGCGGCATCGAGGCTGCACAGGCCGACATCGCCCTCGCGCTGGTGCTGCGCCTGTTCACGCCCGCCGGGCTGGACGACGTCCGTGCCTGCGCCGACGCATTGCCCGAATCGCGGCGCAGCGCGAGCGTGCACGCCTTCCTGGACCAGTTCGCGGCCTACCGCGGCACCATCACGCCGGTGATCCGCTTTCTGCAAGGCACGGACTCGACCCTGGCCCACCGCATTGCCGCGCGCGGGCTGCTGCCCGAAGGGCCGCGCTTCGCGCCGCTGGATGTCTATGCCGAGACCGACCTCGGGGACAGCAACGAGGACCCGCTGGCCTGGGCCTTCGGCGCGCTGGGCACGCACGACAGGGCGCGTCACCTGGCCACGCTGTACCTCAATGATCTGGCCGACGTGATCCGCGATGCGGTGGATGGGCGCTTCGAGTTCGTGCGCTACGCCGAATCGCTGGCCAGCAGCCAGCCGAGCTTCGATCCACTGGCCCAGGCCCTGGCCGCGCCGCCGACACTCATCGACGAGTACCTGCGCGAACTCACGCTGGAGGCAGTGGAGCGCCATCAGCCCTCACTGGTGCTGCTGTCGGTGCCCTTCCCCGGTGCCGTCTATGCCGCCCTGCGCATGGGCCAGACCATCAAGGCCGCGCATCCCGACGTGCGCATCGCCCTGGGCGGCGGTTTCGTCAACACCGAACTGCGCGAACTGGACGAGCCGCGGGTGTTCGACTTCGTCGACTACGTGACGCTGGATGGGGGCGAGCGCCCGGTGCTGTCACTGATCGAGCACCTCCGGGGCCAGCGCGGCCCGCAACGCCTGTGTCGCACCTTCGTGCGCGAGGAAGGCCGCGTGCGCTACGTCAATCTGGCCGAGCCGGACATCCCATTCGAGGACATCGGCACCCCGACCTGGGACGGCCTGCCGATCGAGCGCTACCTGAGCCTGCTGGACATGCTCAACCCCATGCACCGGCTCTGGAGCGACGGCCGCTGGAACAAGCTGACCATTGCCCACGGCTGCTACTGGAAAAAGTGCAGCTTCTGCGATGTGGGCCTGGACTACATCGGCCGCTACGAGACGGCCTCGGCTCGCACGCTGGTCGACCGCATCGAGCGCATCGTCGAGGAAACCGGTCAGACGGGCTTCCACTTCGTGGACGAGGCCGCCCCGCCCAAGGCGCTCAAGGCACTGGCCGAGGAACTGCTGCGGCGCGGGCTGACCATCAGCTGGTGGGGCAACATCCGCTTCGAAAAGACCTTCACGCCCGAACTGGCGGAGCTGCTGGCGCACAGCGGCTGCATCGCCATGAGTGGCGGTCTGGAAGTGGCGAGCGACCGTCTGCTGGCGCTGATGAAAAAGGGCGTCTCGGTGGAACAGGTCGCACGCGTGACGCGCGGCTTCACCGACGCCGGCATCCTGGTGCACGCCTACCTGATGTACGGTTTCCCGACCCAGACGCTGCAGGACACCGTGGACGCGCTGGAGTACGTGCGCCAGCTGTTCGAGAACAGTTGCATCCAGAGCGGCTTCTTCCACCGCTTCAGCTGCACCGTGCATTCGCCCGTGGGGCAGAACCCGGCCGAATACGGCATCGAGCTGATCCCGCTGCCCAAAGACGCGCGCTTCGCGAAAAACGACATCGGCTTCGTCGATCCCACCCCCATGCCCCCCGGCGTGGACCACGACCTGCTGGGCCAGGGCCTGCGCAAGGCGATCTACAACTACATGCACGGCCTGTGCGTGGAGGACGACGTGCGCCGCTGGTTCGAGCACCTGCCCTGCCCGGTGCCCAGACCGACGGTCAAGCGCCACCGCATCGCGCGGGCGCTGGCGGCCGCAGGCTGATCACCCTCAGGGCTGGCCGGTCGCGATCTGCCGCAACGCGCGCTCGAACACCTCGGGTGGCTGCCCACCGGAGATCAGGTGGCGCTGGTTGATGATCACCGCCGGCACCGAGTGGATGCCGTTGCCGACAAAGAACTGCTCCTGCGCGCGCACCGCGTCGGCGAACTCGTCTGCGTTGGCAAGCACCTCACGCGCGCGTTCCACATCCAGCCCGGCCTGTTGCACACAGGCCAGCAGCACGGACGGATCGGCCGGGCTTTCCGCGCGGCCGTGGTGCGCTTCCATCAGGGCCTTCTTGAGCGCGTGCTGCTGTCCCGGCGCGCCTTCCTCACCGGCCCAGTGCAGCAGTCGGTGAGCATTGAAGGTGTTCCAGATACGCCCTCGTCCGCCCGGATGGAAGGTGAAGCCGGCGACGGCGCCGCGCTGGCGGATGGTTTCGCGCACCTGCGCCTGCTGCTGGGGGCTGCTGCCGTACTTGCGGGTCAGGTGCTCCTCGACGTCCTCGCCCTCGGGCCCCATGTCGGGATTGAGCTCGAAGGGCTGGAAGTGCAGTTCGGCGTCGATGCCATCCTGGCGCAGGCTGGCCAGGGCCTGATCCAGCGAGGCCAGACCGATGGCGCACCAGGGGCAGGAGACATCGGAAACGAAGTCGATGCGAAGCGGTGTGGCGGGCGAGGTGTTCATGGCACGATGTTAGCGGCCATGGCTCGCCCCTGCAGGGATCATGCTCTGCACGAGAATCGGGCTTCGGTGACAATCGAGAATTGCCCTGACCATCCACCATGACCGACCTTTACGCCGTCATCGGCCACCCCATCGGCCACAGCAAGTCGCCCCTGATTCATAGCGCGTTTGCCCAGTCCTGCGGGCAGGATATGGCCTACACGGCCCTGGAGGCTCCGCCTACCGGCTTCGCCGACGCCGTCCGGGCCTTCGTGGCTTCCGGCGGCAAGGGTCTCAACGTCACGCTGCCGTTCAAGGTCCAGGCCTTCGAGCTGGCGACCGACCCGATGGAATCGGCCCGGCTGGCCGGCGCGGCCAACGCCCTGAAGTTCGAGGGCGAGCGCATCTGGGCGCAGAACTTCGACGGCATCGGCCTGGTCAACGACATCCAGCGCAACCTGGGCATCCCGCTCCAGGGACTGCGCGTGCTGATCTGCGGCGCGGGTGGCGCCACGCGTGGTGCCCTGATGCCCATCGCCGATCAGCAACCGGACTGCCTGATGGTGGCCAACCGCAGCGCCGACAAGGCCGTGGGCCTGCAGCGCGAATTCGCCGGACGCGCCACGCTGCAAGGCGGTGGCTATGGCGAACTGGCCGGCGAGCGCTTCGATGTGGTGATCAACGCCACCTCCACCGGCCTGTCGAACGAAGCGCTGCCGCTGCCCGAGGACGTGTTCGCGCCCGGCGCGCTGGCCTACGACATGGTCTACGGCAAGGGCCTGACGCCCTTCCTCGCCCAGGCAAAGTCGGCCGGTGTCACCCGCTTGGCCGACGGCGTCGGCATGCTGGTGGAGCAGGCCGCCGAAGCCTTCACCTGGTGGCGCGGCATCCGCCCGGACACGCGCGCCGTCATCGATCAGCTCACCGTTCCACTTCGCTGAGGCGCCGCAATGAGCCATGCGCGGTGGGCGCGTGCCCTCCCCTTTCTGGCCGTGCTGGGTTCGGTGACGGCGCTCGGGCTGGGCACCTCGCTGGCCAAGCAACACCTGTTTCCGCAGGTCGGTGCGCTGGGCACCACGGCACTGCGCGTGGGTTTCTCCGCGCTGCTGGTGGTGCTGATGTGGCGCCCCTGGCGGCGCGCGCTGCGGCCGGGCGACGGCTGGGCCGTGCTGCGCTATGGCGTGGCCCTGGGCTTCATGAACCTGCTGTTCTACCAGGCGCTGCAGACCATTCCCTTTGGCATCGCGGTGGCGATCGAGTTCTCGGGGCCGCTGGCCGTGGCCATGGCCGGCTCGCGCCGCGCGGTTGACCTGCTGTGGCTCGCACTGGCCATCACCGGCCTGGCCCTGCTGCTGCCGCTCACACAGGGCGTGGACGTGGCAACGCTGGATCCGGTGGGCGTGGCCTACGCGCTGGCCGCCGCCGCCTGCTGGGGCAGCTACATCGTGTTCGGCAAACGCCTGTCGCACCTGCACGCCGGGCACTCGGTGTCGCTGGGTCTGAGCGTGGCCGCACTGAGCGTCATGCCCTTCGGTGTGGCGCATGCCGGCGCCAGCCTGCTGTCACCCCAGGTGCTGATGTGGGGCCTGGTCGTGGCCGCGATCTCCAGCGCCATCCCGATCACGCTGGAGATGGTGGCGCTCAAGCGCCTGCCTCCGTCGGCCTTCGGCATCATGATCAGCATGGAGCCTGCCGTGGCGGCCCTGCTGGGCATGCTGATCCTGCACGAACAGCTCGATGCCCGCCAGTGGCTGGCCATCGGCAGCATCATGGCCGCGGCCGCCGGCAGCTCGCTGACGGTTCGCCCGGCCCCAACCGATGCCGATGCATCGCAGGTGGTGACCTGACGTTGCGCGATGGCTGTGGCACCATATCCAATGGCGTCGGACGACGCCGTCCACCGACCGAACCCCATGACCCGCAAGATCCTCATTCTCAATGGCCCCAACCTGAACCTGCTGGGCACCCGTGAACCCGAGCAGTACGGCCGCACCACCCTGGCCGACGTGGAAGAGCGCTGCCGCCGGCACGGACAGCAACTGGGATTCGCGGTGGAGTGCTTCCAGAGCAACTGGGAGGGCGCCCTGCTCGACAAGATCCACGAGTACGGCCGCCTGTGCCGCGAAGGCCAGGTGGTGGGCGTGGTGTTCAACCCCGGCGCGCTGACCCACACCTCCATCGCACTGCACGACGCGATCAAGGGTGTCGAGCCGCTGCCCGTGATCGAATGCCATATTTCCAACGTGCACGCACGCGAGGCGTTCCGCCACCAGTCGTGGGTATCGCCGGTCGCTGCGGGCATCGTGGTGGGCTTTGGCGTGGATGGCTATCTGGTGGCCATGGACGGGCTGGCACGCAAACTCACGCCCCTGCAGGCCGCCAAGGCCGATTGACCCGCCCATCCCCTTGAACCCCAACCACCCCACCCACGTGGGCCGCGGCATTGCGCTGGCGGTCCTGGCCACGCTGTGCTTTGCGCTGCTGGACACGACCTCGCAGTACATCGGAGCGGCCGTTCCCGTCATCATGGTCATCTGGGTCCGCTTTCTGGTGCAGACGCTGTTGACGCTGGGACTGCTCTGGCCCGAGCGCGGCCGCGGGCTGCTGGTCGCACACCGGCCGGGCTGGCAGGCCCTGCGCGGCCTCATCATGGTGGCGTGCTCCGGCGGCGCCTATCTGTCCCTGCAGCATGTGCCCGTGGGCGAATTCACTGCCATCCTGATGCTGGTGCCGCTGACGGTCACGCTGCTGGCGGCCAGGCTGCTGCGCGAGCGGGTGAACCCGCTGAACTGGCTGCTGGTGGCCGGCGGTTTCGCCGGCGCCCTGATCGTGGTGCGCCCCAAGGGCAGCGACTTCACCTTCTGGCTCGCCCTGCCACTGGTGCTGGTGGTCCTGAACGCGCTGCACCAGATTGTCACCAGCCACATGGTCAAGACAGAGGATTCGGGAACCACGCACTTCTACACCGGGCTGATGGGCCTGATCCTGTCTTCCGTCTTGCTGCCCTGGGCCTGGTCACCACCGGAGAACCTGCTGCTGTGGGCGCTGCTCATCCTGCTGGGCGTCTTCGGCTCGGTCGGGCACTATGTCCTGATCCGGGCCTTCCACCTGGCACCGGCGTCACGCCTGACGCCATTCATGTACGCGCAGATCGCCTTTGCCACCCTGGGCGGCTGGATCGTGTTCGGCCACACCCCCGACCGCTGGACGGTGGCGGGCATCGGGCTCATTGCCCTGTGCGGCATGCTGGGTGCAAGCCTGCGCCGGCGCTGATCCGCGTTCCCCCGCTCAGCCCAGCACACGCAGCGCGCCGCGGGCCGCCACCCACTCCTCGTTGGTCGGCTCCACCCCCACGTCCACCCGGCTGGCGGGCGTGACGATGCGCGCCGCGTGGACCGCATTGGCCGCCTCGTCGATCTCGATGCCCAGCCAGGCCAGCGCCGCGCACACCCGGGTGCGCAGCACGGCGTTGTGCTCGCCGACACCGGCGGTAAAGACCAGCCGGTCCAGCCCGCCCAGCACGGCAACCAGGGCACCGATCTCGCGCACGATGCGCCGCACGTACAGCGCCAGCGCGGCACGCACACGCACACCCCGCTCGCTGTCTTCATCCTCGTGCGCCAGCAGCACGCGCGGGTCGCTCGACAGGCCCGAGACACCGAGCAGACCGGACTCGTGGTACAGCGTGCGGCCCACCTGCGCCAGGCTGAGCTTTTCGATCTCCATCAGGTAGATCACGGCCCCCGGGTCGAGCGCGCCGGTGCGTGTGCCCATCATCAGGCCATCCAGCGCCGAAAAACCCATGGTCGTGGCCACACTCTGCAGGCCCCGCATCGCGCACAGACTGGCGCCGCTGCCCAGGTGGGCGACGATGGTGCGCGCGCGCTCGGCGTCTTCGCGGCCATGGCGCTCGGCCAGTGCGGTGGCCATGTATTCGTAGGACAGGCCATGGAAGCCGTAGCGGCGCAGGCCGCGCTCCCAGGCGGCGTACGGCAGGGGCAGCATCTGCTCGACCTGCGGCAGCGTGTGGTGAAAACCCGTGTCGAAGCACGCCACCTGGGGGATGTCGGGCCGCTCGGCCAGCAGGATGTCCACCGCCTCCAGCGCAAAGGGCTGGTGCAAGGGTGCCAGCGGGATGTAGCTGCGCAGGTCGGCCAGCACCCCGGCATCGACCAGAACCGGCTCGAAGTACTTGCTGCCGCCGTGCACCACGCGGTGCGCCACCGCGCGCAATGGCCGGCCGCCGAGCCAGCGCTGCGTGTGCTGGCGGATCAGCTCCAGCGCGTCGTGATACGGCTGTGCGGGATCCAGCGCCACCGGCATCACCGGCAGGTCGCGCGCGCCGATGTCGGGGCTGGGCCCGCCGATGCCCTGTACCTTGCCGTTCCAGGCCGGCCGGCGCGGCAGCCGGCCATCGGCGCCCAGCTCGAACAGCGCGAACTTGATGCTCGACGAGCCACAGTTGAGCACGAGAATGAACGATGTCGGTGCGGTCATGGTCTGGCGCGAGGGTAAGAAGATGATGGCTGGACGAACACGGCGACCGGTCCGGATCAGGGCGGCGTGCGGCGCCAGCGGTGCGCCAGCAGCGCACCGATCGCACACGAAGCCAGGCGCGTGTCGCGCGCATCGGCTCGGCTGGTGAGCATGATGGGCACCCTGGCACCCAGCACGATGCCTGCCGTGGCCGCCTCGCCCAGGTACTCGAGCTGCTTGGCCAGCATGTTGCCGCTTTCCAGGTCAGGCACCACCAGCACGTCGGCCTGGCCGGCCACCGGCGAGTCGATGCCCTTGACGCGCGCGGCGGCCGCCGAGACCGCGTTGTCAAAGGCCAGCGGGCCATCGAGCACACCGCCGGCGATCTGCCCGCGGTCGGCCATCTTGCACAGCGCCGCGGCGTCGAGCGTGGCCGGCATGCGCGGGCTCACGGTTTCCACGGCCGCCAGGATCGCCACCTTGGGCTGCTCGACACCGATGGCGTGCGCCAGCTCGATGGCATTGCGAATGATGTCGGCCTTCTCCTCCAGCGTGGGGGCGATGTTGATCGCCGCGTCGGTGATGATGAAGGGGCGCGGGTAGTGGGGTGTCTGCATCAGGAAGCAGTGCGACAGCCGGCGCCTGGTGCGCAGGCCCGCGCGCGCGTCGAGCACGGCGCTCATCAGCTCGTCGGTGTGCAGGCTGCCCTTCATCAGGGCCTCCACCTGGCCCAGGCCGGCCATCTCGGCCGCGCGTGCCGCCGCCGCGTGGCTGTGAGGCACGTCCTCGATGGCAATGCCCGTGATGTCGAGCCGGGCCGCCTCGGCGGTCGCACGAATTTTGGCCGCCGGCCCGATCAGCACCGGCTCGATGATGCCGGCGGCCCGGGCGTCCAGGGCGCCGCCCAGGCTCAGCGCATCGCAGGGGTGGACCACGGCCACGCGGATCGCCCCCAGCGGGCGCACGTGGGCCAGCAGGCGCGGCAGGCCATCGCCGCCGGCGTCGGCACGCATCTCGGGCAGTGCCGTGGCCGTGCGCTCGATCCGCACGGTGGGCGCGAGCACCCGGGCCTCGCCATCGATCACCGTTTGGCCGTGCTGGTTGACGCAGGTACAAGCCAGCGTCAGCTGCTTGCGCTCCTCGTCGCGTCCCGACACCGTCACCGCAATGGTCAGGCGATCCCCCACATGCACGGGCTGCAGAAAGCGCAGGGTCTGCCCCAGGTACACCGTGCCCGGACCGGGCAGGCGCGTGCCCAGCACGGCCGAGATCAGCGCCCCGCCCCACATGCCCTGGGCAATGACACCATGCATGCCCGCTGAGGCAACATCGCCAGCCCCCATATGCTGCGGATGGGCATCGCCCGCGAGCACCGCGAACAGCCGGATGTCCTGCGCCGTCAGCGTGCGCTCGATGCTGGCGCTGTCGCCCACGGCGATTTCATCAAAAATGCGGTTGCGCAGCAGGAAGGCGGCAGGGCCCGGTGGCGCTGCGGAGACAATAGCGTCTGGTGAGGTTGTCGTCATCGTTGGTTGCTCCTTTCAAACCGGGCAACGGACCCCCACCGAAACAAGATCCGTGCATGTATGCATACCGTTGAAACCGTTTTGCTGGTGCTGCTCCTGGGTGCGGTCACCGGTATTGTGGCGCGCTACCTGCGCGCCATTCCCCTGCCCCTGATCCAGATCGGGCTCGGCGCGGCGCTGTCATGGCCGCAGCAGGGTCTGCACATCGCCTTCGACCCCGAGCTGTTTCTGGCGCTGTTCATTCCCCCGTTGTTGTTCGCCGACGGCTGGCGCATCCCGAAGCGGGAGTTCTTCGCACTTTACCGCCCGATTCTGACGCTGGCCTTCGGGCTGGTGCTGTTCACGGTGATCGGCCTGGGCTACCTGATCCACTGGATGATCCCGTCGATGCCGCTGATGGTGGCCTTTGCCCTGGCGGCCGTGGTCTCGCCCACCGACGCCGTGGCGGTATCGGCCATCACCCGCAACCTGGGCATGCCCGCACAGACCATGCACGTGCTCGAGGGCGAATCGCTGCTCAACGACGCCTCGGGCCTGGTGGCACTCAAGTTTGCCGTGGCCGCCACGCTCACCGGCGTGTTCTCGTGGACCGAGGCAGCCAAGGAATTTCTCTGGATCGCGCTCGGCGGCCTGGGCTGCGGCGCCCTGCTGGGCTGGGGCTTTGCCACGCTGCGCGAGACCGTGACGCGGCGTGTCGGCGACGTGGCGGCCACCCAGATGGTGCTGCTGCTGGTGCTGCTGCCCTTTGCGGCCTACCTGTTGGGCGAGCACATCGGCGTGTCGGGCATCCTGGCCGCCGTCGCCGCCGGCATCACCACCAATTTCGCCGACCTGCGCCGGGGCGAATTCGTGGCCGAGCGCATGCAGACCGAAGGCACCTGGACGATGGTGGAATCGGCCTTCAACGGTGCCATCTTCCTGCTGCTGGGCCTGCAACTGCCCTCCATCGTCGGCCGGACGCTGGAGGCCGCCGGCGGGCACTGGTGGCAGCCCGCCCTGCAGGCCCTGGGGATCACCCTGGCTCTGCTGCTGCTGCGCTGGATCTGGCTGTTGCTGGGCGTGCGCGGCGCGCTCTGGCGGGCCCACGAGCGCGGAAAACTGCTGGAACAGCCCTCGCCGCTGCTGACGCTGGCCACGACGCTGGCGGGCATCCGTGGCGCCGTGACGCTGGCCGGCGCGCTGTCGGTGCCACTGCTCATGCCCAACGGCAATGCGTTCCCCGAGCGCCACCAGCTGGTGTTCCTGGCCACGGGCACCATCCTGTTCACCCTGATCATCGGCAGCATCGGCCTGCCGCTGGTGCTGCGCCGGCTGCCACCGGCCGGTGAACCGGACTCGGTGCGCGAAGAGCGCCAGGCCCGTCTGGTCGCCTGCCAGGCCGCCATTGCGGCCATCGGCGACGTCAGCGCCGGGAGCAGCGAGCGGCAGGCACCTTTGCAGGAGGCCCTGGGCCGGGTCACGCAGGACTACCGCAAACGCATGGACCTGCTGGAAGAACCACACCTGGCGATCACGCCGGAAGCCCAGGCCGATTCGCCCGAGTCGGTGCGCCAGCGCCGCCTGCGCTACGTGGTGGAACTGGAGTTGCGCCTCAAGGCCCTCCACGCCGAACGCGATGCGCTGTATGGCGAACGCCAGGCGCACCGCATCAACGACGCCTCACTGCGTGCCCTCGTCGCCGAACTGGACATGAACGAAGTCTCGCTGGGCAAGCGCCTGGACGTGGCCCGACACGCGGCGGGACTGGAACCCGTCAAGAAGCACCAGGGCCACTAGAACCTGCTCGCTTACGTCTCAAGCACGTAGCTGCCGGGCGCCGGCAACAGCGGCCGATGGGTGGCGCTGCCCATGCGCGGCGGCCGCACCGGAGCGCTTGAATGCGCCACCAGCCACTGTTGCCAGGCCGGCCACCACGAGCCCGCGTGCGTGGGTGCGGCGGCCAGCCAGTCGTCCGGCGCCAGATAATGGCCACCGGCCTCGCGCGTGAGGATCTGATAGCTGCGGCGCGATTCGGGCACGGGCGGGTTGACAATGCCGGCATTGTGGCCGCCGGAGGTCAGCACGAAGGTGATCTGCGCCGGGGACAGGTAGTGCAACTTGTGCACCGAACGCCAGGGCGCCACGTGATCGGTGATGGTTCCCAGCGCGAACGTCGGCAGGCTCAGGCTGCCCAGCGACACCGGACGTCCGCCCACCGGGTAGCGGCCTTCGCTCAGGTCGTCGTTCAGGAACAGGCGACGCAGGTACTGCGAATGCATCTTCGCGGGCATGCGCGTGGCATCGGCGTTCCAGGCCATGAGGTCGTTCATCTCCCGGCGCTCGCCCATCAGGTACTCGTTGACCAGGCGTGACCACAGCAGGTCGTAGCTGCGCAGCATGCTGAAGGCCCCCGCCATCTGGCTGGCCTTCAGGTAGCCGTTGCGCTGCATCTCGGCCTCCAGCAGGCTGAGCTGGCTCTCGTCGATGAACAGGCCCAACTCACCCGGCTCGGTAAAGTCGGTCTGGGCCGCGAAGTAGGAGGTGGTGGCCAGGCGGTCGTCACCATCGCGCGCCATCGCCGCCGCCGCGATGGCCAGCAGCGTGCCGCCCAGGCAGTAACCCACCGCATGCACCGGACGCCGGGGACAGATGTCGTTGAGGGCCTGCAGCGCCGCAAAAAAACCCTCATCCAGGTAATCGTCCATGCCCTTGTCGCGCTCGGCCTCGCCCGGGTTCTTCCACGAGATGCAGAACACCGTGTGACCCTGCGCCACCAGGTAGCCAATCAGCGAGTTGTGGGGCGACAGATCGAGGATGTAGTACTTCATGATCCAGGCCGGCACGATGAGTATCGGCTCCGGATGCACCTTGGGGGTGGCCGGCGCGTACTGAATCAGCTCCATCAGCGGCGTGCGCAGCACCACCTGGCCTGCTGTGGTGGCCACCTCATGGCCGACCCGAAAGGCCTCGGTACCGGGAGGTGGTTCCTGGCTGGCCAGACGCCGCGCATCCTCCAGCCAGTTCGTCATGCCGCGCCACAGGTTGGCCCCACCTTCGCGCACGGTTCGCTCGATCACCTGGGGATTGGTCCAGGGCAGGTTGCCTGGCGAGCACATGTCCAGCCACTGGCGCGCACCGAAGGCCACCAGGTCCTCGTGGTGCTTATCCACGCCCGCCACGCCGCGCGTCGCCGCCTCCCACCATTGCTGGTTCAGCAAAAAGGCCTGGTGCCAGACATTGAACGGCCACTGCTGCCATTCGGGTGCCGCAAAGCGCCGGTCCTGTGCCGGCGGTTCGATGCAGGCCGCCGGTGGTTGATGACCGGCACGCACGCACTGCTGCATGTAATCGGCCAGTTGCCGGGCCTGGTGCAAGGCCAGCCGCGCCAGCTCCATGCGCCTGCCCGGCGAAGCGGCCAGATGCGCCAGCCAGTCCAGCGCAGCCAGCGCACCCGCCGTGGGCGACAGCGCGCCGGTGAACCTGGCCAGTGCGGACCGGGTCTGGGCATCGAGAATGGCCGTGGGCGTCGGTTCAGGGTGTTCAGGGTTCATGTCCGTGCCGGTCGGAAAAAAGGGATCGACCGTGTCATGGTATCAACAAGCCCGCACGCAACAGCCACCGACGGCGGCCACTGCACCTGATCGGTGGTCGCTCTATCGGCGGGCGCCCGGCGCGCCCCGGCAGCGTCCGAACGTTGCCTGCAGCATCTCCAGGAACACCCGTGTCTTGGCCGGCATCAGCTTGCGCCCCGGCATGACGGCCCAGGCCGGCACCTCGGGCAGGCTCCAGCCCGGCAGCACACGCCGCAGCGTGCCCCGCCGGACATCCGGCAGGGCAAACGTGTCGGGCACCGCCGTGATGCCCACCCCGGCCTGGGCCAGGCGGATCAGCATCTCGGGCGAGTTGGCACATACCCGCCCCTGCGGCAGCCCCTCCCAGTGCGCGGACCCTCGCGAGAGGCGCCAGGGCATCGCCTCGCCGCGGCCACCGGCCAGCAGGGCCGCCGTGTGGCCCGGCAGATCGGCCGGGGACTGCGGCTCGCCACGCTCGGCCAGGTAGTCCGGCGCCGCGTACAGGCCATGGGTGAAATCGATCAGCCGGGTCGCCACCAGCGTGGCGTCGTCGGGCAACGCACCCATGCGCACGGCCAGGTCGAAGCCCTCGCCCAGCAGGTCGACCCGGCGTGGCGACAGGTCCAGCTCCAGCGAGATCGCCGGGTGCAGCGCCAGGAAAGCCGCCAGACTCTCGGCCAGCACCAGGTGGGCCACATCGGCCGGCATGGACACACGCAGCAGGCCGCTGGGCACCGCCTGGCGCTGCTCGCGCAGGGCATGCACCGCCTCCAGGTCGGTCGCGATCTGGCGCGCATGCCCCAGCAGTTGTGCTCCGAACTCGGTCAGGGTCTGGCGCCGCGTGGTGCGCAGCAGCAGCCGCTCGCCCATGCGCTGCTCCAGCGCGCTCAGGCGGCGCGACACCGACGACTTGGGCATGCCCAGCCGCTCGGCGGCCCGGCTGAAACTGCCGAGCTGCGCCACCTGGGCAAAGATCAGCAAGTCGTTCGGGTCAATGCCCTTGAAAGCGTCATATTGTTCCACCATGGGAACAATCTTATCCGCGCAGTGGGATTTATCCAGTGGGTGATACGTCATAAATTACAACCATCGCAAAGCCGATTGCATTTATTTCCGTCTATCCAGAAGGACACACACGATGAACATCCTGCAGATCAACGCCAGCGCGCGCCGCGAAGGCGCCAACTCCACCAAGCTCGCCGACCAGATCACCGGGCGCCTGAAGGCGTCCCATCCCGAGGCCACCCTCACGGTGCGCGACCTCGCCACCACCCCCGTGACCGTGCTCGACGAAGCCGCGCTGGGCGCGCTGTTCACACCCGCCGAGCAGCGCAGTGCCGAACAAGCGGCCGTGGTCGCCGAATACGATGCCCTGATCGCCGAAATCCAGGCCCATGACACCATCGTGCTGGGCGTGCCCATGTACAACTTCGGCGTGCCGGTGCAACTCAAGGCCTGGATCGACGCCATCGCCCGTGCCGGCGTGACCTTCCGCTACACCGAGAACGGCCCCGAAGGCCTGCTCAAGGGCAAGACGGTGTACGTGGCCCTGGCACGCGGCGGTCTGTACCGCGGCACCGCCAACGACTCGCAGGTGCCGTACCTGAAGACCGTGCTGGGCTTCGTCGGCCTGACCGATGTACGCTTCATCTACGCCGAAGGTCTGAACATGGGCCCCGAGGCCGCCGCCAAGGGCTTCGAACAGGCCCAGGCCGACATCGCCGAACTGGTGAACTGAGCGCCGCCGGGCGGCTTCGGCCGCCCCTGCCCCCCATCAAGGAGACTGCCATGAGCACCCACGCCCCCGCCACCTCCGCCGTTTCGCGGCCGCGCCGCGTCGAGCGGCTCATCGCCGGCCAGGCCACCTCGGACGGTGCCGGTGTGCGCCTGACGCGCGTGCTCACGCAGGACCTGCAGCGCCGGCTCGACCCGTTCCTGATGCTCGACGCCTTCGGCAGCGACAACCCCGACGATTACATCGCCGGATTCCCCGACCACCCGCACCGCGGCTTCGAGACCGTCACCTACATGATCGCCGGGCGCATGCTGCACCGTGACAGCGCCGGCCACGAAGGCCTGCTGGAAAACGGCGGCGTGCAATGGATGACCGCCGGGCGCGGCGTGATCCACGCCGAGATCCCGCAACAGGCAGAAGGCGTGATGGAAGGCTTCCAGCTCTGGCTGAACCTGCCCGCCCGCGACAAGATGATGCGGCCCTGGTACCGCGATTTCAGCCACGCGGACCTGCCGCAGTTCACCACCGAAGCCGGCGTGGCCGTGACAGTGATCGCCGGCGCCAGCCATGGCGTCACGGGTGCCGTGCAGCGCGAGCACACCCAGCCGCTGTACCTGGATCTGCACCTGCCCGCCGGCGCCCGCTTCGCGCAGGACCTGCCGGCCGACCACAACGCCTTCGTCTACGTCTACCGCGGCAGCGTCCGCATCGGTGGACAGACCGTGGCACGCCAGCGCATGGCGCTGCTGGCCAACGACCCGGCCACGGACGGCGTGGTGATCGAAGCCGGCCCCGAAGGTGAAACGCGCGCCCTGCTCATCGCCGGCCAGCCGCTGAACGAGCCCATCGCCCAGTACGGTCCCTTCGTGATGAACACCAAGGAAGAGATCTACCAGGCGCTGGCCGATTTCCGGGACGGGCAACTGGGCGAGGAAGCCCAGACCTGAGCCAGGCGGCTCAACCCCGCGCCACGGCCGCGATGTTCGGCGTGGCCACCCGCACGTCGCCGCACTGCGCGCGGTGGCGCAACACATGGTCCATCACCACCAGCGCCAGCAGCGCCTCGGCGATGGGCGTGGCGCGGATGCCGACGCAGGGATCGTGGCGGCCCTTGGTGATGACCTCGGTGGGCTGGCCGGCGGTGTCGATGCTCTCACGCGGCACCAGGATGGAACTGGTGGGCTTGATCGCGATGCTCACTTCCAGGTCCTGTCCGGTGCTGATGCCGCCGAGCACGCCACCGGCCTTGTTGCCCTGAAAGCCCTGGGGCGTGAGCGCATCACCGTGCGTACTGCCCTTGTCGGTGACACTGGCAAAACCGGCGCCGATCTCCACCCCCTTGACGGCGTTGAGCCCCATCATGGCCCAGGCGATGTCGGCGTCGAGCTTGTCGTA
>Ga0265293_10007584_pt1 | contig 16605 bp, 17 predicted proteins | sample Munlanlewell138R_FD_192505 | JGI IMG/M metagenome (GOLD analysis project Ga0265293, IMG submission 192505) | Leachate microbial communities from a municipal landfill in Southern Ontario, Canada - Leachate well 138R | ecosystem: Engineered > Solid waste > Landfill > Unclassified | place: Canada...
GTAGTTGGGGCGTTCTCCAAGGTCGTCCATGAATCCCCAGCGATACTATACCTGTAGAAAGTGTTAGTATTGTTACCCCGCGGAACATAGACATAGGTCCCATCTGTCGTCTTATTTGAATTATCATTTATCGTCCCGGGTGCAGCCGCCATAGTGCTCCAGGTACCTGCAGTTATGTCATAACGGTAAAACGTCGTGGAGTTAGAACCGCGAGTTGTGAAAAGATAGTTTCCGCCTGAGTTATATACCAGATCTGCTCCTGTGCTGACTGTCGCGGGCGGGCCAATAAGAGTCGTCCACGAATTGCTGACAGGATCATATCGCCAGAAATCCGTAGTCGCATTTCCGTGAAGTGCGTAGATATATGTCCCATCACTTGAAATCGATGATCCGTTATACATAAGATCGGGTAAATCTGCCAGCTCTTCCCAGGTGTTGTTTGCGACAGAATACCTGCTGAACTTTTTCTGGAATCCACCAAACTCCGCATAGACATATCCGTCCATGTAAGTCATATCTGCCCCGATGTGTGAAGTATATGGCGAGGACGCTAGCGTCTTCCATTTATTTTCGTCCGGAATATATCTTTGGAATCTCTTATCGCTGGAAGGGATGACGTACGTATACACCCCGTCTGTGGTAATTGCCGACCCGTTTGTTAGGGTCAAGTCTGGTGTAGGCCAGTTACGTGCTCCCCATGCACCCTCTGATGTCAGGCTCAAGTCCCCTTCTTTTTCATCAGCATTTGTACCTGTGAACGTTCCTCCCTTCAGGTCTAAACCTGTAGTTAATGTCTCTGTGGCAGCTTCTGCCTCACCTACAGAAAAGTCTAGGTCAAGTATCTGCACTAAATCGTAAGGAAAAACCAGCACGATCAGCAAAAAAATAAGCAATAATCTTCTTAATAAATTCTTGTACTTATCACGCATAAGGACAGTAGCCTCAAAAAAGTGACTTACATATATAGTACGGCCGACTTTTCACGGACGTCAATAACCTATAGGATTTTTGAGGCTAACTATTTTTGAATTTTGCTATCTCGTTTAGCCTTATACACCGGCCAAATCAGAATTGTAAGAAAAATTAACTATAAGTTAATCTATTATATTAACTATCGGATGTACAAAATAAAACTACAGGACTTTAGCCTCATTTCATTATGGGATTCACCTGCTTTCGATAAAGCACTTTTGAACTAAAAAAACTACTGACTTGGGAACAAAAAATATACTCTATTCTTGTATCTTTCTGGAGTCTACCTCCTCGTAGACCATTTGCGATATCGTTGCGACTGAGGCAACGAGGGTTGGAATATACTTTCCTTTAGTCATGATGCACAAAAGGTAAGGATTTTGAGGGTAATAGATGATCCCGCAGTCATGGAATTGCTCGACATCGACCTTTGCATTCTCATCAAATCTTTCACCGAATTTATGAGCAACAAGCGTGCCTTCGGGAACTCCCTTGACTAGACCCTGATTAAAGTCTCCCTCGGATAAAATTTTCAAAGCTTTTTCCGACATATCACTCGAGAGAAAAGACGAGTTGTACAAGATCCTAAAAAGAGATGAGTAGGACTTTGTCGTGATAACAGAGTCCGTCGTCTCATCCGGGTAGATGATACCTGTTGCGGTATATGTCTCAAGCATTAGATTTTCTTCACGTCCCTGAGATCGATTATTAAGATCCGAAACCAATGCTGCCGTCGCTTTGTTATCAGAATAAGCTATCATCCTGAATATAAGATCGTCGAGTGTATATGGCGTATGAGGTTTAACCTCTTCTTTAGGAGGAAAGAATTGACTGCTTGAGGCGCTCTCGCTGTCCTGACCGAATGCGATTTGTTGATCCAAGCTCAATCCCTCGTCATCAGCCAACAGATAGTACGTAAACATTATAGGAAGCTTGAAAAGCGATGCTGGAATAAATCTTTCATGCTCGTTAATACCAAACGAAGGACCGTTGCCAAGGTCCCTGAAGTACACAGAGACACTTTCGACCACACCATCCTCTTTCTGCAACTCTATGTAATCATTGAGTCTAGACGCGAGATCCGAATAACCATGCTTTTCTATAGGCGGGGCATCCCCACACCCCAGTTGGGGATTTATAAAACTATATTTAGACTCGCATCCTACTGACACTTTCGTCTCCTCTTTTGAGGGCTTTAAAAGAAAGTATCCAACCAGAAGACCTGCAGCAAATATGAGGAAAAAGAGAAGGATTTTTTTCATTTGTCGTTATTATAAAGCATTTTATATTTTACTTTGGTGTAAGTGTCCCCCCGATAAATCGGGGGGACACAAAACGTAGATCGGACGAAAAATGCTGTGCTCCAGACGAACTGGAAGACTTGAGAGCCATGCTCCGGATGAGAAACTACGCCAAGCGCAGCTCAGCTTTCCTCGAGGAAATCCTGACCGACTCGGCAGCCGCCTCGGGAATCTTCCAGCGCGAATGCGCCTTGTACATCATGATCGAGGGATCGCATCCTTCGATCAGAAGGTTGCGCTCCACAAGAGCTCCGACGATTTCGATGAACGCACCTTCACCCAGTTTGGGTGTCGCCAGAAGCGACCCTACCGTGAAATGCGCGAAGAGCTCGGCCACCGTGCGTGGCCATACGGTGCGGTGCAACCCGACCTTGTAGGAAGCGTTCCCGAGAGCTGAAGCTGTCAATGTAGACAGCCCCAACTCGCAGATCATCACCTTGCTGGGATCCGCTACCTGTGGATTTTTATTTGCCACAACTTCCTCCTGCGGTACTACCGCTGAATGGTTCCTTTCGGAACAGATCGGAGCTTGTCACACAGCAGACGTGCTGCATGCACAAGCTTTTGGACAACTGAAGAAACGGCGATAATACTTGCCGCTAGGATGACTGTGATGAGCGCGACCACCCAGATGAGCCTATCGATGAGGCTTTTTAGAAATAATTTCATGCTCTCTCCTGCTCTGCAAATTGGACAGAAATTTGACTGATCTACGTTGTAAAGGAACTACGCAGATCAGCTCCCAAACGTAAGCGTATTTCGCAAAGAACTGTCCACGAATAAAAGGAATTATACACTTTTGAAAACTGATTTTACAAAACTCACGAAGCTCTCTATTTTCCGCTCTTTAGCCAATTTGCTCCCGCATACACAATCGGACTACTGACACTTCCCCAAATGATTTTAAAAATAAGATAGGGAATTATCATTTGTATGATAAATCCTGCTGTAAATTGTGGCGTTAACATATAAAACGCTAAAAACATAAAGACGAAAGTGTCGATCGTCATGGAAATTGGTGTTGAAAGGTTTGTCCTGAGCCATAAAAATTTTCCTTTTGTTCGGCTTTTCCAGAAATTAAATGACCAGACGTCATGAAATTGTGATGACAAAAAGGCAACGATTGAAGCAAAAACTATTCGCGCTGAGGTTCCAAAAATAGTTTTGTACTCCTCATTGTGGGTAAATCTTTCTGCTGGTGGAAGAATAAGAAATAAGATTATAAATCCTAGAAAAACTATCAAAGATATAACGCCTGCTATGACGAATTCGTGCGCTTTTTTCTTTCCATATACCTCCTCGACTATATCTGTCATGAGAAAGGACAAGGGAACTATTAGAAAAGCAACCGATACTTGAAATGGTCCAAAAGGAATAATCTTCGCGCCCAAAACATTCATGCCGATCATAAAAGCTATGAATAGACCGAAGATTATATAAAGTCTTTGTTCTTTAGACAATGAAAACATAAAGGGAATTCTAGCAGAAAAAAAACGAATGGACAATTATTATTGTTGATTGGTCTCCTGCCTCCCCGAAGGGAAGCAGGAGATGTAGACTTGTGAAAGATCAGCGGCCAAAGCCCCTGGAGTGAGACCTGCGACCCGGGCGGCGGCGGCGTGGATCATTCGCAAGATGAGACTGGCGAAGCTTCTTCACACGGCGTTTTGCCTTGTGATAGTCATCCTCGAAGCACCACTCCTTGGCACGAAAGCCATCACGGTCATCGCTCTCGACCTTCACGAGGACTGTCATGCCCCTTTTTGCATGGCGACGGCTGGGTGTGTTCGCGTATCGAACTCCATCCTGGGTGCCGTAGGGATGAACCCGCCGGTTCTCATGAAGGAAGATGCGCTGCTCCATCTCCGGTGCCGCGGCAAAGCCGTAAACGGTATCGAAGTAGAAGATTTGAGCAGATACGAATCCCATAACTGCCTCCTTGGATCCTGATCGTATCAATTTATCCCGCGGAGCGGAATCTGACTGGAGCGATTCGCCGAATGCTTCGGACGCGAGCAGTTGGGGTGTAGACGGATTCTAGTCCGCCTTCCCTTTGGCCTTCTCGAAGGTTATCACGTAACCCGCAAACCTACTTATCCTTGTCGCAACCACCCCCTCGACAAATGGTCTTTTCAGGGATGGATTGGAGTCCATTGGAGTGATCCTCGCGACGTAGGGAATATCTTCGGTCACAGGCTTACTATCCCGTCTTTCTATGAGGGATATGGTAAGTGCCCTTCCGACAGCGTTGTCACCAAGCTCAACCTTCACCTCTACTTTGTAGTAGGGATTCGAGTCGTCGTAGTCGACGCGGCTGGTTGCCCGGACAGTTATCTCCAAGCTAGCAAGAAAACCGAAGCTCATCTAACTCCTCCTTTTTTTTGTTTTGGCAAAGACTCTCAAGAGAAAGAATGACTATCTCCTCAAAGTCTTTGTCAAAATTTCTTCCACAAGTTTTTAACGTACTAATTTCCCGCTTTTTCTATACACAGCTAATGCATACAGCAAAGCGAAAAGGAGATTTTAGCACAATAAAAATTACTAATCAAACACTACAGGATAAATATTTTAACTGGCGAGAGACGTGGATTCCCCGGATACGAGAGCTACTTCTCCATTACTTGGAATATTCACATTAGGGGGCAAACCATCTTTGTGAAGAACTCCGTCAACATACCTATTGCCCTCTCCATCAATATAATTTTCGGTCAGAATAGAATAGGACGGAAAAATTTCCTCTAGGTGGCCCACCGCCTCCTCAATATCCTCTACACCCTCACCTTTTTTTCCTTTAACCCACAACGCTCCCAATCGATCTTCCTGATCCCCATTGAGTCCTTTATAGTCGGCGACATCAATAACTGTCGGCCCTTTTTCTCCGTGTGCATGAACATAGACAGACTCGCCCATAATTCCTTTTTTCCAGCTTACTGTCATAAGATGCTCCGGCCCTCCATTTCTATAAATACGTGATACTTCACGACGATCAGCTCTTGGAAAATCCAAAAAATTTGCTCCTCTTACTAAATCTATAAGTTTTTTTTGTTCTGGGGATTCAGGTGTTTCGTTTGAAGACCGAGTTATGCCGTCATTTTTTTCATCAGGATTATGATGTGATAATTTCTCAGATAACGACATCCTTAGTTATATAAAAACATATTCTACTGCTTTATGTCAAAGGCAAGATGTAAGACATAAAGGGTCACAATAGAACAGAATCATAGTGAGCCGATGGAGAGAATCGAACTCTCGACCTATTCTTTACGAAAGAACCGCTCTGCCACTGAGCCACATCGGCGATTGATTTTAAATTATAGCAAAAAATTGCTTTTATAGCGGGAATTGAGCTAAATTTAGACATGAAGCGTTTTTATAAAAACCTCTACTCCCACAAAGAATTTCTCACAATTATCTCCGCATTTTTAATATCTGCCTTGATGCTGTCAGCAACATTGATGCTCTTGCGATCAAATCAAGACAACAGAAGCCGTGCCGCGTCAGGTCCATGTACCCTGTCTGGTGTAAGCGAGATAGATTCTGAAGAAGCCAGATTTATGGAAATCCTAAATGCGCACCGTGCAACACTCGGCCTTTCGCAGCTAAGACTATCTAGCATCCTCACGAAAGCAGCTCACTGGCAGGCAGAGGACATGGCAGAAAATGGATATCATAGTCATACGGATTCTCTAGGAAGATCCACCCAGACGCGTTTTGGTGCTTGCGGCGTGATACAGAGCGCAACAGCTGGTGAGAATATCGTATGGTCAACAACCAGCGCTCAAAATGCTTTTGACAGGTGGATGGCATCATCAGGGCACAAAGCCAACATGGAAAGAGGATCATTTTCGCAGGCAGGGATCGCGCGGATCAAAGAAGGAAATTCCTGGACTTGGGTGAATACTTTTAGCGCTGGAAATGACGGGACATCTCCTGATCATAAGACCACCGATGAACCCACAGCAACACCTACCGACATACAACCCACGATAACACCAACTCCTACAGGGTCTACCACGCCTACATCTCAGCCCACAGCTGTTCCAACTCAAACTCCTCTGGGTCCGACAGCAACTCCTGGCGAAAACGACATAGCCATAAATTACTCTTTCAAGCTCGCGGGAATTGGAGCGAATACATCCGTCGGTGAGAATCCTACACCTATTCATCCACAGAGAAGCGTGCCTGCGCTTTTGCGCAGCAGTGGCGAGATCATATTTGTAAGTGTCGCAACCTATAATCCCTCCACCTCGCTATTTGAAGGAACTTTCTATGCTCCTGACGATAAATTCACGGACAATACCCCTTTTGGACTGGTCCTGAAAGGATTTATGGAGCATGATTTGAACACATCCGAAAATGGTGGAGATACTCCACCATTTAACTTTACTGCAGGAGATATAGACTCGAGTAATTCGATCGGGCTCAACGACTACATAGACATGGTTGCCTGCATCAAACAGGTCCACTGTACTCCTTCAAAAGAAATCATCGATCTTAATGATGATGGCAGAATAGATGCTGTGGATCTGAATATCCTTTTGAGGTCATTTGTCAGCGAGAATAATTAGAAACGAAAAAACCTCCAGCCTCAAAATAAGTATATAAAACATGATCAAAAAATATCATTTAATTACTCGAATATATCATCTGGGTGTAGCAAATTTTTATACAATATTCCCAAATCTATAAAAAAACTAATGTACTTGAAGTAAAAATAAATAATTTCTGGCTCGAAAGTCTTTGGAACGCACCGATTTCCCTGATACTTAAGTGAGTAAGACTTATCCACCAACCAAGGCTGACAGATATTCATCTCATACCCTCAAATATATCGAGAATACTCGTATTGATTAGTGTAGAGAAAAACAATTGCGCGTTTTAAAGTGCTTTAGAGCCGATCCTAGGATAGCGTAGTTTCACCATACTTGTCAAGCTAAATCCCTCCTGTCAGACTTAATATGATTAAAAGTATAGAAATATGATTTAAAGTATAGAAATATTATGAAATGATAAATTATAGACAAGCTTGCAATTTTTCCTGCAGTTTTCCTAAAAAAACATGCGTCCCCACGAAATATCCAGTACCCTTTGCACGGAACTAGATATTTGTTGCTTTTATAAAAACGAGGTCTTTCTGCTAGAATAAATCATGGACATACTTCACGTTATTATCCTGTCAGCAATAGAGGGCGTCACCGAGTTTTTGCCTATATCATCGACCGGTCATTTAATCCTTGCCTCAAGAATACTCAAGATCCCTGACTCGGATTTTCTAAAGACATTTGAGATAGTTATCCAATCAGGAGCCATGATTGCGATAATAAATCTATACTGGAAAAAGCTTATAGCAGATCTGAGTCTCATTAAAAAAGCACTATTGGGACTTATACCAACTGTCATTATAGGTTTTCTTGCTTATCCGATATTCAAAGATGTGCTTTTGGAAAGTACTCAAATCGTATCAATCTCTCTCATCATAGGAGGAGTCGCGATACTTTTCATAGAACACAGGCTCAAAAGTCATGGAAATAAAGGAATAAAGCATATAGACAAATTGAACGAATTGACCTACAAACAGGCATTTATTACGGGTTTGACCCAATCTCTGGCAATAATCCCAGGTGTCAGCAGATCAGCGGCCAGCATTTTCGGAGGAATGTCCATAGGCCTGAGTAGAAAAACAGCGACAGAGTTCTCATTTATCCTGGCACTTCCGACGATTTTTGCCGCCACAGGATTTGATCTCGCTCAGAAAGGAACGGATTTCACACAAGGCGAAATTATTTCACTCGTGATAGGGATACTCGTTTCCTATATCGTGGCGCTATTTGCCATAAAATGGCTCCTCAAATTTGTCTCCACTCACTCTTTCGTTGCATTCGGATGGTACAGGATAATACTGGGAATAGTTTTTCTATTGTTGTTCTGGCGTTAAATCATTTTTTTTATCATTTGTGCTATAATTCAGCTCAAATGCCATCACGATACGTTTTAAGGGATTTTAAACAAGGAGAATATTATCACGTCGCAAATTACGGAGTCGACAAGCGCATCATATTCGTCGACGACGAAGACTTCAGGACTTTTCTCTATTATCTCAAAGTCTACCTTTTACCCAAAAATGTCATCGAGAAGATGCCTAACCTTCCCAAAAGGATGCTAGGAAAGAACAGAAATTCCGAGGTTGAACTCGTCGCATACTCGCTTATGCCCGACCATTTTCATATGCTACTTCATGAAAAAGAGCTTGGCGGAATTTCACTCATGATGAAGCAACTCTCCAATGCATATACAAAATACTTCAATGAACGTCATAAGAGGTCAGGTAGCCTATTTGAAGGCCCATTTAAGGCAGCTCATGTGAAAAATGATGATATGATACAGGTCGTACGCTATATTCACCTGAATCCCTTTTTATCGGGTATTGTCGATGATCCCGAAAAATACAGATGGTCGGACTTTCCTACATATACGAATTCCAAAGAAGTAAATATCTCAAATAACACTCATGTTCTGGGAAAATTCAATACGCCTGCCGACTACAAACATTTCGTGCATAACTACATGGACTATGCTGAGAAGGTCAAAACCCTCGACCACGTGCTGATTGATAATTAAATACACTCTTGCGCTCCTTTTGTTAGTGAAAGCTATATATCCGTTTTCTGCTGGATGCCTAGAAGATAAAGAACCGCTTCTTTCTTATACCTGCGGTCTCCTCTGGAGTTTATTCTGATAGCTGGGAGTTTTCCACGCTTCCCCCATCGTTTGATCGTTAAAGGTGAGACTCTGAGTAATTCGGCGACTTCCCGTACTGTGAGGAGATCTGGTAATTCTGCTATTGATATCTTTTGATTCGCCATTTTCTAAATCTTATACTAACCTACTGTATCTAATGTAGTAAAACAACTACACCTTTGTCAAGTCCCAATTCCTACCAAAAATCATTTTGATAGTTTTTATATCTTTTTGATATTAAATGATACTATTTAGCCTCAATGATATATCAAAATATAATAAAGTGTATTAAAAATATATGGTTATTTTTTGCACGCGGTTTTCGCGCTCTTTGCACGATGTTTTTACAAAAGAATCAGAAGGATGCGTATTTCACTTTTCAGAAAATAACTCTTCTATATTCTATATAAATGGCAGTAAATCCAGAACGGGGAGAAGAAATTATGAGGTGAGCTTTTCTTTGAGCACAAAAAGTGCAAATTTAGGCAATACCAGTTGCCTTTTGATCCTCCAGGGTTGAAGGACAAGCCTAAAAAGCCATTCTGCCCCCATATTCCTGATGAATTTAGGAGCTCTTTTTACTTTTCCGCTTACGAAATCGAAAGACCCTCCCACTCCCATCGCGGATGTGACAGGAATTTTTGGTAGGTTTTCTGCTATCCATTTTTCCTGTTTTGGGGAACCAAGCGCTACGAAAAGGAGATCTATTCTTCCTCCGGCTATTTTCTTTGGCTCCCATTCGCTTCCGGCAAATACTACTTTAAGATTTGGGTAAGATTTTTGTAAGCACTCGGACGTCTTTTCTGCTACACCTGCTCCCCCACCAAAAAAGCCCACCGTTAAGCCCTCTTTCGCACACTCGACAACAAGCTCCTGCATAAAATCTACTCCTGGAAGACGCCCCTTGATGCCCTTTTTAAGGATTTTGCTTGCCATGAGCACACCTACACCGTCGGGAATAGAGAATTGAGCTTGATTGAGTATGTCCTGATATGACTTCTCCCTCAGACCAATCATGATGAGTTCCGGATTTGGCGTTACTATATAGAACTTTTGCTTACTTTCCTTTAGGCTTTTAATAATTTTTTTACGGATGTCACTGATTCTTTCCGTGGAAAGTAGTGTTCCTAAGATTTCAGTTGTCTTAATATCACTCATATTACTAAAGGATATGTATTATACACCAAAATTTGTAATTTAGACTCGTTTTGTATACTTTTTGTATTCTTTTCATAAGCTATGCATATATTTATATAGCCTCAATTATCCAAATTGATCTTTAAATCTCGGCTATCTTTATAATTTCTTATATAAGACACGCTAAATTTGGATGATGAGACTTTTTCGTGAAAACTTTTTCTTAATTTGGGACTTTTACAGATATTCATGGATTGATCATGGTAAATACAGGCAATCTATAATAATTTTCTATAAGTCTATAGTGCTCTATCTCTTATTTATGCTTCTTTTATAGAGCTCCAAGTTCTCTATCGCAACTCCAGTTCCTCTTACAACACAATAAAGAGTATCCTCTGCGACATATGCAGGAACGCCAGTTTCGCGCGTTATGTATTTGTCAAAATTCCGGAGAAGAGTCGTTCCACCCGTCAGCACTATTCCCTTTTCGATGATATCTGACGACAGCTCTGGCGGGGTTTTCTCGAAGACTTCCCGGATGGCGCTTACTATTTTTTTCAGGACCGGCTCAATCGCTTCAAAGACCTGCTCCTCTGTTATCTCCTCCTGTCTGGGAAGTCCGGCAACACTATCGCGACCGCGGACCTCCATCTTCTTATCCGACCCTTTTGTAGGAATCGCATTCCCTAGCTTTATCTTTATATCCTCAGAGGACCTTTCTCCTATCATTATCCCGAATTTTTTTCTCACATAAGTTGCTATAGACTCCTGCAGAGCATCTCCTCCGACTCTCACAGAGGCGTGGTCGACGATTCCTCCGAGCGATATGACAGCAACGTCTGTAGTACCTCCACCGCTATCGAGTATCATGTGTCCGCTTGCCTGAGCGATCGGAATCTTAGCGCCTATTGCGGCCGCAAGAGGCTCTTCTATAAGATATACCGCGCGAGCGCCGGCGGCGTGAGTCGCGTCCATCACAGCACGTTTCTCGACCTGCGTAACGCCCGATGGAATACATACCATAACCTCTGGCTTTATAAGTCTGGATTTACCGCTGACCTTCTGGATGAAATATTCCAGCATAGCCTCTGTAACCTGATAATCAGCTATAACCCCGTCACGGAGAGGACGCGAGGCGACTATATTTCCGGGAGTGCGCCCAAGCATTTCTTTTGCTTCAAGCCCTACTGCGACGACTTTATTCGTGTCTGCCCGGACCGCAACCACCGTCGGCTCGTTAAGTACTACTCCCTGACCACCGACATAAACGAGTGTGTTTGCTGTACCCAGATCTATTCCGATGCGTTTGCTGAACATAAGTGTAATTTGATATCTAAGCTTTGTAGTTAGACGTAGAAATGTATCACAATATTACTTTTCTATATCATTTTTAGCTTGTTAATATTCACTATAGCAGCAAGAAAATAGTCTTGCAAGTATGGCTGAGTTTCACTGTCCCGGAGAGAAGAGTTTTTGGAGTTCTGGTATAATATGGAAAGATCAATAGATTGCTACCTCTTGCATCCTGAATTTATTTCTTAGATACTTAAAACATTATGGTTAGACATATAAAGCATCCTATCTATAGAACACTTTTGATACTTATTCTGATTACGGTAGTTGCTGTAGGCGCTATCGCATATGGGAGAGGTTATAGGATAAGTCGAGACGAGACAGGTAGAAATATCGTCGCGGGAACGGGACTTTTGGTGCTGACTTCTACTCCAGACGGGGCACGTGCGTTCGTAGATGGCGAACTTGCTACCGCAACCAACAATACTATAAATCTCAAACCCGGGAACTATAGTGTGCGCATAGAAAAAGATGGATATTTTGCCTGGGAAAAAGAAATTACGATAACAAATGAACAGGTAACCGAGACAGGTGCCCTGCTTTTCCCAAAAGCTCCACAGCTAACCAGCCTTACGACAACCGGAATAACAAATCCCATAACCGATAGAGAGGGACAACTCATCGCATACACCGTATCTTCTGCGTCTGCCGATCTTAAAGGCGTTTATGTGATGAACCTTGACCGCGGTATACTTCCTATAGGTGATTCGAAAAAACAAATCACCAGCAACCTGATAGACAACTTCTCTGATGCAAATCTAGAAATCTCTCCTGATGGATCACAGATCCTGGCATCTATCGCGCCTCAAGCATCGGGATCCGCCCGCACTTACCTTCTGGATACTTCAGGATTCAACTCATCTCCACAGCTTGTGACATCTACGGCAGAAATCATCCGACAGGACTGGATTGAGGAAGAAAATGCCATAATGGAAGCAAAGATCCGCTCCCTAAGCTCGAGAGCAAGAAGCTTAGTCAATACATATTTTGATAGCCCGTTATTCTCACCTGAAGAAGATAAGGTCCTTTATGTCGCATCCGTTTCGGCACAGCTCCCACAGGTAATAAACCCTAAGATTCCAAGCACTAACTCAACCCCTGAGATACGTAATATTACGGAGGGGAATCTATATGTATACAACATCAAAGACGACAGAAATTATCTGATCAAAGAAAAGAATGAAGGGAATTTCCCGGAATTCACATGGCTTCCCCAGGGAAATCACCTACTATATATAGACGGAAATAGGATCAACTCGATAGAATACGACGGCAAAAACAACACTACAGTCTATGCCGGACCGTTCCTGAACAACTTCATCACCCCATGGATAGACGGGACTGGAATCGTCATACTCACAAGCTTTAATGATCCGAGCTTCCCGCCGAATCTATACCGAGTCGTATTCCGCTAGAAAATCCCAAAAAATATTTTCACTCCTTTCTAACGGGTTTAACCCGATGGCAAATACCCCCAAAAGCTTGCTAGTTTTCGCAAAATAATAAATACTAAATCTATGAGGAAACTTGCGTTTCTTATTTTTGGTGTGGTTTTTCTGACAAGTAGCATCCCCTCCCATGCTCAAAATTTATTCCCTGAAAAATCACAGTCTGGATCGGCGGTCGTAAAGGCGTCAGTCGGACAGTTCTATCTCAACATAACAGCCTACCAATCGCCGAATGCATCGGTCGTCATCCAGACACTATCAGAGCTTTTTTTAAGCTCGACTACCGCAGATGATGCTGGATACTTCTCTTTTGCAGATGTACTCATAACCGATGATTTTCCGGGGTTCTGCTTTACGGCCATAGATTTTCGGCGTGTCGGAGAATCGAGATCCTGTGTCGAGATAGAAGAAGTAGTGACAGAAGACCAAAGCTACAATGACATATTTTTGCCTCCTACGATCGGACTCTCGAGAAAACAAATCACGGTTGGGGAGGATGCTCAGATTTTTGGATACAGTATGCCGTACGCAAAAGTCGACATAAGTTTTGACGAAGAGACGGTAACCCTCCAAGCTGATGAATCGGGCTATTATGAATATCTGTTTGATAATCCTCCTGCTGGGACTTACGCATTTTCTTCAAGAGGAACTTTGGGAGAAAGTATTTCTCTCGAGCCTAAAAACCAAGCAATTCTCGAGGTACGCACTATCCCTGAAAAAATAGAAGACGACCTGACAGGATTTGCTCAAGATATAGAGGAAAAATTCCCCGGAGCTTTATTTCTCTTTCCCCTACTTATTATCCTCATATCTCTTCTTATCGCGCTTATTTGGAAAACAAAACCCAAATTCATTTATGCCTTTTTCGATAAATTCAAGAAAAGGCATCCGATGCATCACGACTATTTCCTCTTTGAACAGTAGATGGGCTCAAAAGCAAATCATGCTGGAGCTAAATGGTTGACATTGAAATTCAAATGTGCAAAAAATTATAAAGGTATATATGAATACCCAAATTTATTCTTTATTAAAACTTTTTGTAGTTCCGGTGATGGTTGCAGTATGCGCAACTCTTTTCTTATCCCAGAAATCAGACGCTGCTACGCTGATAAATGCCAGCGATACTCTTACGACTTCACGTCCGTCAGCCTCTTCCCCACTTAATGCAGCCCTTGGTGCGACCGATACACAGGCAGTGATATTTGATAACGGATCATTTTACCTGGCATCGGACTCTGCAAAACTTATAAAAACCACGACTACGGCGATAACTGATGCCGGAACGATAGTCGCATCACAGTCTGCAGCGCTGACCACTGTATATTTTGCCGAGCAGGGAGGAGTTGCCGGACACGCAGGAGCCGACGTCCTATTTGTACCTATAACCGCAATGCATAAGCTTCAATTTACAGTTCCGACTACAATACCTGTCAGCGGGCTGATAACGCTAACATTCCCGACTCTAGCTTCAGGGGATGCCGATAACACAGCCTCACCGTCTGCTACGACTTTCCAGACCAACGCAATAAGCTCAACTCAAATTATGGCTTTTGATGATGCAGCCGATATAACGACAGACTTTACATCTATTACAGTAACACCCGCCACCGCAGGCAACTCCCCAATAATTACCTTCACTCTTGATGGCGGAACTTCGATAGCCGCAGGATCTGTTGTCACTCTCTACTTAGGTTGCACTGCAGGAACGAGCACGAGCTGCTCCACTCAGGCTCCAAGACTTATCAATCCAACCAAATCTGCAGCTGCAGGCACTGCAGACGTATGGAAGATAAACATTCAGACTCAGGATGCTTCAAGTAACAATCTAGACAATGCAACAGTTGCTATTGGTACGATAGAGTCTGTTACAGTTAGAGCGACTGTCGATCCAACTCTTTCGTTTACGATAGCTGGAATCGCAAATGGTGCTGCCGTAAATCTGGGAAATACAACTGGATGTCTACAGACAGAGACCACAAATGCAGGTATCGCTTCTACTTCGACCGAGGTAAATCTAGGCCTTCTTGCCAATACACCTTCCGGAGCGGATGTAAAAGTAGGAAATATAGCCGCACAAAGGATAAATATAAGCACAAATGCTGCTGGTGGATATGCACTAACTGCCACGAGCTCTGGACAGCTCATAAATCCTGCGACTGGATTCTTCCTTGAATCATCAACTACACCCACTGCATTTCCTTCGTCAGGTGCGGATTGGTTTGGTATCCATCCATGCGGTCTTGATGTGACTACCGCGACATGGAATACAACCGCAAGCACTGCTTGTAACACGTATGTGGACGGATCAACCGACCCTATCTGTGAGTATGCTTGGCCAGCGACTACTTCACCGCTAACCTTAGCATCGGACGCAACCGGACCTATCGGCAACTCCATAGTCACAGGAAACGGGGTCGTATCTATTGCTTACGCGGCCTCTGTCGATGCCGCCATCCCTCCAGGAGAATACAGAACAGTAATTACATATGTAGCAACCCCTACTTTCTAAAATAGACTATTGAAATAAAAATGAATTTAATAAATACTAAATAAAGATGAAAATTTCTGCCCAACTAAAATATTTTGTAAAGCTTGGACTCCCAGCTATCCTAATTTCCTTTTTTCTAGTTGCAGCAGCCCAAATAGTATTTGCTCAGACCCCTTCCCGAAGCATCGTTATTTCCCCTCCTACTATCGAGCATTCACTAAATCCCGGAGAAAGCGGCGAGGGCGTCCTCAAAGTAACCAATAATGGAAATACCGATCTCACTTTTGCAGCCAATGTTCACGATTTTATAGTCGAAGACAAGTCAGGCACTCCGATAATTTTGACTGATGACACTCTATCCGAGAAATATTCCGGAGCATCATGGGTTGCCGTTACTCCAAACACTTTTGTCGTACCTGCCGGAACGACAAAGGAGATCAACTACTTCCTTCAGGTTCCAGCTGATGCTGCTCCAGGCGGACGCTACGCAGCTGCGATCTATGAACCTGTCGATGCAATACAAGTCGATGGAACCGGAGCTGGTGTAAACACACAACTGGGTTCACTTTTCTATATAACAGTCGCGGGACCTGTTACCGAAAGGGCTGAGGTCTCACTGTTTGCCGCTCCTGGATTCTCAGAATATGCCCCAGTCAGCATAGTTACCGAAATAACCAACTACAGTGATCTCCATGTAAAGCCTAGCGGCGCACTTGTCATAAAGAATATGTTTGGTCAGGAAATTGCCCGTCAGGATTTTTCGGGAGGAAATATATTCCCTGAGTCTACTCTCCAATATGTAAATACTTTCTTCAAGGATTCCGGATTTAAGATCGGACGCTATACAGCCGAACTATCAGCTGTATACGGTAGAGACAACAATCTACCACTAGATGCAACACTTAGCTTCATAATCTTCCCATGGAAGATAGCTCTTGCTGCAACGCTAGTTGTCGCTATAATCGTAATAGCAGTACTGCTTCTAAGAAGAAAGAAGAACAAAAAGGACAACAGCACACATACTACGACACCACCTGCAACTCCGGATAACTAAGATTAGCATCCATACCGTTTGACAAGTTTATTTTTTTCTGCGCAAAATAGATTAGGCCGTTTCGGCTTTATTTAACATGAAAAGATTTGATGTTATCAAATTTGTATTAGCTTC
>Ga0265293_10007585_pt1 | contig 16605 bp, 32 predicted proteins | sample Munlanlewell138R_FD_192505 | JGI IMG/M metagenome (GOLD analysis project Ga0265293, IMG submission 192505) | Leachate microbial communities from a municipal landfill in Southern Ontario, Canada - Leachate well 138R | ecosystem: Engineered > Solid waste > Landfill > Unclassified | place: Canada...
TTTGGACCAAAGGCAATGTCCTTATATATAGTTTCCTCAAACAACTGATGTTCTGGATATTGAAATACAAGTCCAACTTTTTGTCTTATTTCTTTAAGATTTGCAGATTTTTCTGTAATATTTACTCCATCAATTATGATATCTCCTGAAGTAGGTTTCATAAGGCCATTTAAGTGTTGAACCAAAGTAGACTTTCCAGAACCAGTATGCCCAATTAAACCAATAAATTCTCCTTCTTTTATTTCTAAGTTAATATTATCTAAAGCTTTTTTTTCAAAGGGTGTATTGGGATTATATATATAGGTTAAATTATTTAATTTCATCATCATATCAATTCCACCAGTTCCTCTATTGATAAAACATCTTCTCTTATTTCAATACCTTCTTTTCTTAATTCATATGCTAGCTCTGTTACCTGTGGTACATCTAGACCTAAAGCTTTCATCTTTTCTACCTGTTTGAATATTTCTTTTGGAGTTCCTTCCATGACTATTTCGCCTTGTTCCATTACAAGAATTCTATCGGCTTCCACAGCCTCATCCATGTAGTGGGTTATTAGTACTATGGTTTTATTTTCATTTTTATTTAATTTTTTTATTGTATTCATTACTTCTATTCTACCTGTAGGGTCTAACATTGCTGTTGGTTCATCTAAAATTATACAGTCTGGTTTCATAGCTAGTATACCTGCAATAGCTACTCTTTGTTTTTGGCCTCCTGATAATAGATGGGGAGCATGTTTTTTGTATTCTGTCATTTCAACTATTTCTAATGCCTCGTCTACTCTTTTTCTTATTTCTTCTGGTGGTATACCTAGATTCTCTGGTCCAAAGGCTACATCTTCTTCTACTATTGTGGCAACAATTTGATTGTCTGGATTTTGAAATACCATGCCTGCCTTCTCTCTTATAGCCCATATGGTTTTTTGGTCTTGGGTATTCATCCCCATTACAAAAATATTTCCCTTTGTAGGCATTAAAAGTCCATTTATCATTTTAGCCAAGGTTGATTTTCCAGACCCATTATGACCTAAAATCACTAGGAATTCTCCCTTTTTCACTTCTAAATTTAAATCCTTAACTGCTTTTTGAATACTATCATCTATTAGTGATTTGTATTCGTAGGTAACATCTTCTATTTTTATCATTACATCGTTCATCTTTTTACCTCTATTTATATATTATTTACATACTATAATATAACATAAGGATACCCTTAATTCAATCTACAATTCACAATCTTACAGATTATAACTTAAATATACTTAATAAATTTTCCCAGTTTCGCAACTCAAATCTATTCACTTGCTACGCTCGTGTAGATTTGGTGCTCATTGCGTTTGACCTACTAAAGCTCACTATCGTTCGCTAAGTTAGGTCATAAAAAATTAAGGGACTAAGTTTTAACTTAATCCCCTACCCTTTATACTAATTCTAATATTGCCATTTCTGCTCCGTCTCCACGGCGGGGTCCAGCCTTTATTACTCTTGTGTAACCACCGTTTCGGTCTGCATATTTTGGTCCTATTTCATCAAACAATTTTTTAACTACATCTTCATCGTAGACGTAAGCTAAAACTTGACGTCTTGCATGTAAGTCCCCTCTTTTTGCTAAAGTTATCATTTTATCAGCCATTCTCTTTGTTTCCTTAGCTCTAGTAACTGTTGTTTCTATCTTTCCGCTTCTCAACAAGGATGTTACTAGGTTTCTAAGCATTGCCTTTCTATGATCTGTAGGGCGACCAAGTTTTCTTAGTGTTGTCACATTTATCCCTCCTTCATGCCTTGTTACTCGTCAGATTTTTTTAGGCTTAATCCTAGTTCAGCAAGTTTTCTTTGTACTTCCTCAAGGGATTTTTTGCCAAGGTTTCTAACCTTCATCATGTCTTCTTCAGTTTTTTGGGTTAATTCTTCCACTGTGTTTATTGCTGCTCTCTTCAAACAGTTATAGCTACGCACTGAAAGATCTAACTCTTCAACAGTCATTTCTAGGACTTTTTCTTTCTTGTCCTCTTCTTTTTCTACCATTATTTCTACTTCACTAACATGTTCAGTTAGCCCGATAAAAAGATTTAAATGTTCTGTAAGTATTTTTGCTCCTAAAGAGGTGGCCTCATCAGGTTTCATGGTTCCATTTGTCCATACTTCTAGAATCAGTCTATCATAGTCAGTAATTTGGCCAACTCTAGTGTTTTCTACTGTAAAGTTAACCTTATTTACTGGAGTAAATGCTGAGTCTACTGGTATAACGCCAACTGATTGGCCTTCTCTTTTATTTCTCTCAGCAACTACATATCCTCTACCCTTAACTAGCTCAAGCTCCATATATAGATTACCATCTTCATTTACGGTAGCAATATGATGATCCTTATTAACAATTTCAACATCTGCACCTGTAATAATATCTCCTGCTGTAATTATTTGAGAGCCTTGGGCCTCTATTCTAAGGGTCACTGGCTCATCAGTATAAATTCTGGCAGCAATGCCTTTGATATTTAATATTATTTCTGGCACATCTTCTAGTACACCTGGTATAGTTGAAAATTCATGCAGTACTCCTTGGATTTTTATTGAAGAGACTGCCGCACCTGGTAGTGAAGACAATAATACTCTTCTAAGTGAGTTTCCCAGGGTGGTACCATAACCCCTCTCAAGAGGCTCTACCATAAACTTTCCGTAACTTTCATCATCGCTCAACTCTAGAATTTCAATTCTTGGTTTTTCAATTTCTATCATTAACATTAACCCTCCTTAAAATTTGGTTTATTACAATATGAGGGCAACTGATTTTGTTATGAATATTATTTAGAATACAACTCAACGATTAAGTGTTCTTCTACTGGTATATCTATATCTTCTCTAGTTGGCTCAGCTACAATGCTACCCTTTAATTGATCAAGATCTATATTTATCCATTTAACAGTATTGCCATTATGATTTGCAACTAAATCCTTAATCTTTTCGCTTCCTCTAGTTCTTTCTTTAACTTCAACAACATCACCTGCTGAAAGAATTAAAGATGGTATGTCTACCTTAGCACCATTTACTAAGAAATGACCATGTGTAACTAGTTGTCTAGCTTCTGCCCTTGATGATGCAAAGCCCATTCTGTATACTACATTGTCTAATCTTAGTTCAAGTATTTTAAGTAGGTTTTCACCTGTTATTCCCTTCATTTTATCAGCCCTTAAGAAATATTTTGCCATTTGTGATTCAGAAATTCCATAAAATCTACGAACCTTTTGTTTTTCTCTAAGCTGCATTCCATACTCTGTTACTTTTTTCCTTGATTGTCCGTGTTGCCCTGGTGCATAATTTCTTTTAACTATTGCACATTGATCAGTATAACATCTATCTCCTTTAAGATATAGCTTCATACCTTCTCTACGGCACAGTCTGCAAACTGGACCTGTATATCTTGCCATCTACTTACACCTCCTATTAAACTCTTCTACGTTTTGGTGGTCTACAACCATTGTGAGGAATAGGAGTAACGTCTTTAATCATGTTTACTTCTAATCCTGTTGCTTGTAGTGACCTGATTGCTGCTTCTCTTCCTGAACCAGGTCCCTTAACATATACTTCTACACTTTTCAATCCATGTTCCATAGCTTTCTTAGCTGCTTCCTCAGCTGCTTGCTGTGCTGCGAAAGGAGTGGATTTTCTTGAACCTCTAAAGCCTAATTGTCCTGCACTAGCCCATGACAATACATTACCTTGTAAGTCTGTTAATGTAACCATAGTATTGTTAAATGTTGATGAGATATGTGCTTGACCTCTTTCTATATTCTTTCGTTCTCTTCTTCTAACACGAGTTACTTTGCCTTTTTTAGCTGCCACTTAGTTTCCCTCCTTTACCTACTTCTTACCTTTTTTAGCTGCCAATCTCTTAGGACCTTTTCTTGTTCTAGCATTAGTCTTAGTTCTTTGACCTCTTACTGGAAGGCCTCTTCTATGTCTAATTCCTCTATAACAGTTTATTTCTCTAAGTCTTTTAATATTTAGAGCTATATCTCTTCTTAAGTCACCTTCTACATGGTAACCATCAATAACAGCCCTAAGGCTTGCTACTTCAGATTCTGTTAAGTCTTTTACTCTAGTGTTTGGATTAACACCAGCTTTTGCCAATATTTCATTTGACCTTGATCTACCAATTCCAAATATATATGTTAAGCCAACTTCAACTCTTTTGTCTCTTGGTAAGTCAACACCTGCTATTCTCGCCATTAATGTTTACACCTCCTAAAATAAATACATTCACAAAAGCAGCCGCGTTATATAATTTAATAATTAACCTTGTTTTTGTTTATGTCTTGGGTTTTCGCAAATAACCATTATTTTTCCATGTCTTTTGATTATCTTGCATTTTTCACATATTTTCTTAACTGATGGTCTTATTTTCATTTAAATCCCTCCCATGCTACTTGTTTCGCCAGGTTATTCTGCCTCTAGTTAAATCGTAGGGCGACAGTTCAACTGTTACCTTGTCTCCAGGAAGTATCCTTATATAATTCATCCTTAGTTTGCCAGAAATATGAGCCAATATCTCATGTCCATTTTCCAGCCTAACTTTAAAAATAGCATTAGGTAAAGCATCTACTACCGTACCTTCAACTTCAATAATATCACTTTTAGACATTAGGTTTTCGAACCTCCTGTTCAAACAAATTTAGAAACTCTTATTGAAAGGTTCTAATAATTTTCTAATATAAGCATTATTGATCTTAATTTCATTATCTAATTTAATCTTCAATTCTGATAAAACTGTGTTATACACTATTAAGTGCTTCAGTTTTTTTCTTTTGGGGTTGTCAAGTTTTCTTAAGTTTCCATCCACTATCAATACATTTTGATTGTCTATGATGTCTAATACCAAGAAAATTTTCCCCTTATCTCTTCCAGCTCTCGACTTAACCACCTGACCAACGGTTATGTCGTCACTTGAATCCATTATAAATTCACCTCTTTATAATAGCTTATTTTAATTTGCTGGTTTCTTTAGAGAAAGGCAATGCCTTTCTCACAATTCTATTCTAAACTCATTGCTATAGTTTCAAAGGTTTGGTCTATTGGCTTAGTTCCATCTACATTGAGTATTATCCCTTTGTTTTGATAATAATCAATTAGGGGTTGGGTTTGATTAAGATATACTTCTATCCTAGTAGCCACTGTTTCCCTAGTATCATCATCTCTTTGGAATAATTCTCCACTATCTTTATCACAAACATTTTCAACTTTAGGTGGGTTGAATTTAATGTGATAGGTAGCTCCACATGATTTGCAAATTCTTCTGCCAATAGCTCTCTCTATTAAAATTTCCTTATCTGCTTCAATATTAACAACTTTATCAAGTTTTATACCCATTTTTGTAAGCTCCTGGTCTAAAACTTCTGCTTGATTAATAGTTCTTGGAAATCCATCTAATAAAAATCCATCTTTACAGTCTTCTTTGGATAATCTATCTTTCACAATTGAAACCACAAGTTCATCAGGTACTAAAAGGCCTTTATCCATATATTCTTTTGCCTTTTTACCTAATTCAGTGCCTTCCTTAATGTTTGCCCTGAATATATCACCTGTTGAAATATGTGGTATCTTATATTTCTCTACTATAGCTGATGCTTGAGTGCCTTTGCCTACTCCAGGTGGTCCTAATAAAATTAGTCTCATAATAATCATCCCCTATAGTTTAATTTAAAAATCCTTTGTAATGTCTCATTAGCATTTGAGCTTCTATTTGCTTAACAGTTTCTAAGGCTACCCCTACAACTATTATTACTGCAGTTCCACCAAAGTTAACATTCATGTTAAATACCTTGGACAAAATTATTGGTAAAGAAGCTAATATTGCTAAAGACAATCCACCAACAAAAGTAATCCTTGTCACCACTTTATTTAAATGCTCAGATGTTGGTCTGCCTGGTCTAATACCTGGAATAAATCCACCATTTTGCTGTAAGTTCTTTGCATATTCTACAGTATTAAATTGGATAGCTGTATAGAAATAGGTAAAGAACATTATCAGAGCAATATTTAATATGGAATATATCCAGATACCTACAGTTCCCTGTGGTGTTAAGTATCTTTCAATCCATGCTGAAGGAGCACCCTTTGCAAATAAAGCTATGGTCTGTGGGAATGCAAGTAATGATGAGGCAAAGATTACTGGCATTACTCCAGCCATTGATACCTTTACAGGTATATGAGTACTTTGTCCACCATACATTTTTCTTCCTACTACTCTTTTAGCATATTGCACAGGAACTCTTCTTTCTCCTTCTTGTAATGCAACTACTAAAGCAATTATTACTAAAAATACTATACCAAAAATCAATGTCTTAATTATGCTCATTTCTCCAATTCTAATTAAATTGAAAGTGCTAATTAAGTCTGTAGGTAATTTGGATATAATACCTATAAAGATTATTAGAGAAATACCATTTCCTATTCCTTTTTCAGTAATCATATCTCCTAACCACATTAAAAATGCAGTACCAGCTACCATTGAAAGTATTACTATGGCATTTTGTAAAGTATTAGTAGTCATTAATGCTGAACTAAATAGTCCAAATGTATATCCAATAGCTTGGATTAATGCCAATGCTATTGCAGTATATCTAGTATATTTTGTTATTTTCTTTTTGCCTTCTTCTCCTTCTTTTGCCAATTCTTCTAAACTTGGAATAGCAATAGTCAAGAGTTGAATTACTATGGATGCCGTAATATATGGATAAATATTAGTAGCAAATATACTAAAACTACTAAAGGTTCCTCCACCCATTAGGTCAAGAAATTGTAATATCCCACCCTTAGATTTTTGGAATATATCCGCTATGATTGCCTTATTCATATATGGCACTGGTATACTGGATCCTAGTCTGAAAACTAGTAACATTAGCAAAGTAAAAAGTATCTTTTTTCTAATCTCCGGTATCCTCCAGGCATTTTTTAAGGTTGAAAGCATCTATATCACCTCTGCCTTTCCTCCTGCTGCTTCTATCTTCTCAGCGGCAGTTTTACTAAATTTTTGTGCCTGTACTGTAAGTTTAATTTTGACTTCTCCGTCACCAAGGATTTTTATTCCATCTATTGCTTTTCCTTTTTTAACAACTCCTTCGTTAAATAAAAGCTCTGGAGTCACTACTGTGTTTTCAGGAAATCTATTTAACTCTTCAACATTAACAATGGCATATTCTTTTGCAAATATATTAGTAAACCCACGCTTAGGAATTCTTCTAAATAGTGGCATTTGTCCACCTTCAAATCCTGGTCTAACTCCTCCACCAGATCTTGAGTTTTGGCCTTTATGTCCTTTACCAGATGTTTTGCCAAGCCCTGAACCTATTCCTCTTCCAAGTCTTTTCTTAGGCTTGCTTCCTCCGCCAGCATTAGGTCTCAAATCATTTAATTTCATTGGGTACACCTCCTTGAATCTAATCTAGTATTTCAACCATGTAGTCTACTTGATGTATCATACCTCTAATTTGAGGGGTATCATTCTTTTCCACTACTTGACCGATCTTTTTAAGTCCAAGAGCTTTTATTGTTCTCTTGTGAGTTTCAGGTCTGCCGATAGGGCTTTTCACCAACTTGATTTTGATCATAGTCATTCCAACTCCCCCCTAACCTAATATTTCTTCTACTGATTTTCCTCTTAATTTTGCTACATCTTCTGCTCTTTTTAAGGACCTAAGTGCTTCCATTGTAGCGTTAACAACATTTCTTGGATTGTTAGTTCCTAAACATTTTGTTCTTATATCTCTAATACCAGCTAATTCACATACAGCACGCACTGCTCCACCAGCAATAACTCCTGTACCCTCTTTAGATGGCTTAAGTAATACTCTTCCTGCTCCAAACTCTCCGATAACTTCATGTGGAATTGTAGTTCCAACAAGAGGAACTGATATTATATGTTTTCTAGCATCTTGAATTGCTTTTCTAATAGCTTCAGGTACCTCTAACGCCTTGGCCATTCCAACTCCAACATTTCCGTTTTCGTCACCAACTACTACTAGGGCGCTAAATCTAAAGTTTCTACCACCCTTTACAACCTTTGTGACACGGTTGATGCTAACAACTCTTTCTTTTAATTCTAATTCACTTCCATCTTTATATGAACGTTCCATGGATTCCCCTCCTTCTACTAGAATTTAAGTCCAGCTTCTCTTGCTGCCTCAGCAAGTGCTTTTACTCTTCCGTGATAAATATATCCACCTCTATCAAACACTACTTCTTCAATTCCTTTTTCTAGTGCTTTTTTGGCGATAGTTTCTCCAACATATTTTGCAGCTTCTTTATTATGTGTAGAAGTAAGGTTCGAAGATTTATCTAGTGTGGAAGCTGAAACTAGTGTATGACCTGCTAGGTCATCAATGATTTGAGCATACATATGGTTTCCACTCCTATAGATATTAAGTCTTGGTCTAAGAGGAGTACCACTAATTTTTTTTCTAACTCTTAAATGTCTTTGTTTCCTATTTTCATTCTTGCTTACTTTTTTTAGCAATGTTTTTCACTCCCTTCTACTTACCAGTCTTACCAACCTTACGTCTTATTATTTCGCCTTGATATTTAATTCCTTTGCCTTTATAAGGTTCAGGTTTTCTAAATGCTCTTATATTTGCTGCATAGTTACCTACTTGTTGCTTATTTATACCTTTAACAATGATTCTGTTTTGTGCAGGTACTTCTACTTCAATTCCTGCTGGGTCTTCAAGCTCAACTGGATGTGAGTATCCTAAAGTTAATACTAGTTTGTTTCCTTGCTTTGCAGCTCTATATCCAGTACCTTCGATTTCTAAGGTTTTTGAGTAGCCTTCAGTAACACCAACTATCATGTTTGAAATCAAAGTTCTTGATAAACCATGTAAAGATCTATGCTTTTTATTTTCAGTTGGTCTAGCAACTGTTAGCACACCATCTTCTATTTTAATTTCCATATCAGTACTTATTTGTTCTGACAGCTGTCCCTTAGGACCTTTTACCTCTACTAAGTTGTTGTCATTTATTTTAATTTCCACACCACTCGGAATATCAATTGGTTTTAATCCTATTCTTGACATGAGTGCACCTCCTGTTCCTATAATCTAGCCACTTATTACCATACATAGCAAATTACTTCTCCGCCTACTCCTTCTTTTCTAGCAACTTTATCAGTTAGTATACCACTAGAAGTGGAAAGAATTGCTATTCCAAGACCACCTAATACTCTTGGAACTTCATCTGCTTTTACATATACTCTAAGGCCTGGTTTTGAAATCCTTTTAATCCCTGATATAACCTTTTCGTTATGTGCTCCATATTTTAAATCTACTCTTATAAGACCTTGTTTACCGTCATCTATTACATCATAGCCCTTTATGAATCCTTCATCTACTAGGATTTGAGCTAATTGTTTTTTAATATTTGAAGCAGGAATATCAACTGAGTCATGCTTTGCATTGTTCCCGTTTCTTATTCTAGTTAACATATCCGCGATTGGGTCTGTCATCATAATTTAGCTACCTCCTTTCATAAGCTTATTACTACCAGCTTGCTTTTCTAACTCCAGGTATTTGACCTTTATATGCTAATTCTCTAAAACAAATACGGCATACTCCATATTTTCTTAAGTAAGCATGAGGTCTTCCACATATTTTACATCTATTGTATTCTCTAGTTGAGAACTTTTGCTTTCTTTGTTGTTTAACAACCATAGACTTCTTTGCCAAAAAAATTCCCCTCCTTCTTTACTTTCTAAAGGGCATACCCATTTCCGCTAAGAAAACTTTCGCTTCTTCGTCAGTTTTAGCCGTAGTTACGATTACGATATCTAATCCTCTAATAGCTTCAACTTTGTCATATTCAATTTCAGGGAATATTAATTGTTCTTTGATTCCTAATGCATAGTTTCCTCTTCCATCAAAAGAAGTATCACTTACTCCCCTAAAGTCTCTAACTCTTGGTAATGCAATATTCATCAATTTATCTAAAAAGTGGTACATTCTTTCTCCCCTTAGGGTAACTTTTGTACCTACATTCATTCCTTCACGAAGTTTAAAGTTAGCTATAGATTTTTTAGCCTTAGTTACTACAGGTTTTTGACCAGCAATGATTTCTAATTCCTTTACTGCTGATTCCAGTAGCTTTGGGTTGTCCCTTGCTTCACCAATACCCATATTTATTATAACTTTTTCTAGTCTTGGAACTTCCATGATATTTTCATATTGAAATTTATCCATTAATGCTTTTTTAACTTCATTTTCATATTTTTCTTTCAATCTGGGAGCCATTCCTATTCCCTCCTCTCTACATTAGATTATTTATCTAGAACCTCTCCACATTTCTTACAAACTCTTACCTTTTTTCCATCTGCCAATAGGTTGTGACCTACTCTTACTCCTGTTTTGTCCTTTTCACAATAATACATCACATTTGATGCATTTATTGGACCTTCTGATTTGATTATTCCACCAGGTGAAGTAGGTCCTTGTGCTTTTTTATGTTTTGTAAGCATGTTTACGCCTTCAACTATTACTCTGTTTTCTTTAGGAAATACTCTTAGTACTTTTCCTTTTTTGCCTTTGTCTTTCCCAGTAATAACAACTACTGTATCTCCACTCTTTACATGCATGCTCTACACCTCCTCCTATAGTACTTCCGGTGCCAAGGATATAATTTTCATAAAGTTTCCTCTTCTAAGCTCCCTAGTAACAGGTCCAAAAATACGTGTACCTATTGGGTTCTTATCATCTTTTATAATAACCGCTGCATTATCATCAAATTTAATATAGGAACCGTCATTTCTTCTAACGCCTTGTTTTGTTCTTACAATTACAGCCTTTACTACATCGCCTTTTTTAACAACTCCACCGGGTGTTGCTGTTTTAACGGTACAAACTACTATATCTCCAACTCTTGCGTACTTTTTATTTGTTCCGCCTAGTACTCTGATAACTAATACTTCCTTTGCTCCTGAGTTATCAGCTATCCTCATACGGCTTTCCGTTTGGATCATTGAAATACCTCCTTCCTAGATTAAAAAGACTATTTGGCCTTTTCTACTATATTTACTACTCTCCATCTTTTATCTTTACTAAGTGGTCTAGTTTCCATTATTTTAACAATGTCACCAATTCCGCACTCATTGTTTTCATCATGAGCTTTAAATTTAGTGGTCTGTCTTATTTGCTTCTTATATAAAGGATGTGTTACGAAAGTTTCAACAGCAACAACTACGGTTTTATCCATTTTGTCACTTACTACACTGCCTATTCTAACCTTACGATTTCCCCTTTCCATCTAAGACTAAACCTCCTTTCCTATGCCTAATTCACGTTCTCTAACTATTGTTTTTATACGAGCTATATCTTTTCTAACTGTTTTTATTCTCAATGGATTATCTAATTGACCAGTAGCCAATTGAAATCTTAAGTTGAATAATTCAGCTTTTAATTCTGTTAATCTATTGTTTAATTCTACTTCTGATAATTGGCGTACTTCCTTAACCTTCATTAGCTTCACCACCCTTTTCCTGCGCTTCTTCACGAGTAACAAATTTAGTCTTGATTGACAATTTATGTGCAGCTAGTCTCATCGCTTCTCTAGCATCTTCCTCTGATACTCCACCCATTTCAAATAAAATTCTACCTGGTTTTACTACTGCTACCCAGTATTCAGGTGAACCCTTTCCAGAACCCATACGGGTTTCAGCTGGTTTTTCTGTAACAGGTTTGTCTGGGAATACTTTAATCCAAACATTACCGCCTCTTTTAACATATCTTGTCATGGCTCTTCTTGCAGCCTCTATTTGATTGGAAGTAATCCAAGTTGGCTCAAGGGCTTGTAGACCGAACTCACCATAAGTTATAGTATTGCCTCTAGTTGCCTTACCCTTCATTCTTCCTCTATGAACTCTACGATATTTTACTCTTTTAGGCATTAACATGTTTTTTTCCTCCTTCCTACAAAACTTACTTTATTCTTCTTCTACTACTTCTCCTACTTTTTCAACCTTTTTGGTAGGAAGAACCTCACCTTTATATAACCATACTTTAACTCCAAGCTTTCCATAAGTAGTGTTTGCTTCAGCAAAACCATAGTCTATATCAGCTCTTAGTGTTTGTAGAGGAATTGTTCCTTCACTATATCCTTCGGTTCTTGCCATATCTGCTCCACCAAGTCTTCCTGATACTGAAGTTTTAATTCCTTTTCCACCAAATCTCATAGTTCTTTGAATTGCTTGTTTCATAGCCCTTCTAAAAGAAACCCTTCTTTCTAGTTGTGATGCTATGTTTTCTGCAACCAATTGAGCATTTAGCTCTGGAATTTTAATTTCTTCCACATTTATAACTACAGATTTTTTAGTTAGCTTTTCTATGTCTAATCTTAGTTCTTCTACTCCAGAACCACCTTTTCCTATGACCATTCCTGGCTTAGCTGTAAACACTGTAACCTTAATTCTATTAGCTGCTCTTTCTATTTCAACTTTAGAAACTCCAGATATAAAAAGTTTCTTCTTAACAAACTCACGTATTTTATGGTCTTCAACTAAATATTCATTAAATGTTTTCTTATCTGCATACCATTTGGAATCCCAATCTTTGATTATTCCAACTCTAAGACCGTGTGGGTTAACCTTTTGACCCATTAAATATCCCTCCTTCTCTAGTCTCTTTCTTTTACTACTACTCCTATATGACTGCTTCTCTTCAATATTGGATAAGCCATTCCTCTTGCTTTTGGTCTAAATCTTTTCATATGTGGACCATCATTAGCATAGGCCTCAGCTACATAAAGCTTATCTCTATCCATATTGAAATTGTTTTCAGCATTAGCAACTGCAGAGGTTAAAACCTTTTCAAGAACCTTCGCACCTCTTTTAGGTGTGAATTTTAAGATTGATAAGGCTTCGTCTACTTGTTTTCCTCGAATCTCACTGCATATGAAGTTTACCTTCAATGGTGAAATTCGTACATATTTCGCTATAGCTCTAGCTTCCACTATATTTCCCTCCTTCATCTCTATCTTACGCCAGATGATCTTTCGTTTTTATCAACATGAGATCTGAATGTTCTTGTTGGAACAAATTCACCTAACTTGTGACCTACCATATCTTCAGTAATATATATTGGAACATGTTTTCTTCCGTCATGTACAGCTATTGTGTGACCAACCATTTCTGGGAATATAGTTGAACGACGTGACCATGTTTTGATAACTTTCTTTTCATTGTTTTTGTTCAGTTCTTCTACTTTTTTAAGAAGATGATCATCACAAAAGGGTCCTTTTTTAAGAGATCTACCCATGACTACTCCTCCTTTCAGATATTAACTACTTAGTTCTTCTTCTCACGATATATTTGTCTGATTTCTTGTTTTTCTTTCTAGTCTTAAGACCTAGTGCTGGTTTGCCCCATGGAGTTAATGGTGCAGGCATACCAATAGGCGCTCTACCTTCTCCACCACCATGTGGATGGTCTACAGGGTTCATGGCGCTACCTCTAACAGTAGGTCTAATACCCATGTGCCTTGATCTTCCAGCTTTACCTATTGTAATAAGTTCGTGAGATATATTTCCAACTTGACCTATTGTAGCACGGCAATCCATTCTAACTAATCTAAATTCACCTGAAGGAAGTCTTAGTTGTGCAAAATCTCCTTCTTTAGCCATTAATTGGGCTGATGTTCCAGCTGATCTAACAAGTTGAGCACCTTTTCCAGGCTTTAATTCAACATTGTGTACAGTTGTACCTACTGGGATATCTTTTAGTTTTAATGCATTACCTATTTTGATATCTGCATTTTCTCCAGATTCTATAAAATCTCCAACCTTTAAACCATGAGGTGCAAGAATATATCTTTTTTCACCATCAACATAGTTTATAAGAGCAATATTTGCAGTTCTATTTGGATCGTATTCAACAGCTGCAACACGACCTAGTATACCATCTTTATCTCTTTTAAAGTCAATTATTCTATATTTTCTCTTGGCTCCACCACCTCTATGACGAATAGTGATTCTACCTTGAGAGTTTCTTCCACCACTTCTATTTAAATTAACAACCAATGACTTTTCAGGTTCTTTTTTAGTTATTTCTTCAAATGTAGAAACTGTCATTTGTCTAATTGCAGGGGAAGTTGGTTTAAATTTTCTAACGCTCATCGTTTTCCCTCCTTATATGAAACTTCTATTCCATACCTTCGAAGAATTCTATTTTCTTAGAATCCTCAGTTAGTTTTACTATAGCTTTTTTCCAATCCGGTCTCTTACCTTGATGAACACCTTGTCTCTTCATTTTGCCAAGCATATTCATAGTACTTACTTTCTCAACTTTTACACCAAATATGGTTTCTATAGCCTTCTTTACTTCTGATTTATTAGTTCTTTTATCAACTACAAAAGTATACTTGCCTTCTGCCATATCCTCCATACTTCTTTCAGTTATTATCGGTCTGATGATAATATCGTGTGGATTACGCATTATGCATACACCTCCTCCACTTTTCTTACTGCGTCCTTAGTTATTACAAATGAATTGTATTTTAATATATCATAAACATTTATCGTATTAACAAGAGCAGTCGCTACATTTGGAATGTTATTTGCTGATTTTATAACATTTTCATCTTTTTCTCCCATAACTATTAAAGCTTTCTTATCTGCATTTATTCTATTTAAGAAATTAGCCATTTCTTTAGTCTTTGGAGCATCAAAATGAATTTCATCAACTACTATTATTTCATTATTTAGTACTTTTGAAGTTAATGCAGACTTCATAGCAAGTCTCTTAACTTTCTTAGGAACACTATAGCTATAGTCCCTTGGCTTTGGTGCAAATGTAACTCCACCACCTGTGAAATGTGGCGCCCTAATGCTTCCTTGACGAGCCCTACCTGTACCTTTTTGTCTCCAAGGCTTTCTTCCACCGCCTCTTACTTCTGCTCTAGTTTTAGTAGACTGTGTTCCTTGTCTTTTATTAGCAAGTTGGTTTTTTACAACTTCATAAACTACATGCTGATTTATTTCAACACCAAATACATTTTCAGCTAGTTCAATCTCTCCTACTTGTTCTCCTAACATGTTATAAACATTTACTTTAGGCATTTTGCATCCTCCTTTCCGCCTGAATTATTACTTTTTAACCGTTTCTTTTATAGTTATTATTCCTTTTTTAGGTCCTGGCACTGCACCTTTTATAAGGATTAGATTTTTATCTGCATCTACTCTAACCACTTGAAGATTTTGCACAGTTACTCTTTCATTACCCATTCTACCAGCCATTCTATGTCCTTTGAATACTCTTCCTGGATAAGTACCTGCTGACATACCACCTGGTGCTCTATGGAATTTAGAACCATGAGATTCTCTACCTCTACCAAATCCATGTCTCTTTATTACTCCAGCTGTTCCTTTACCCTTTGATGTACCAGTAACATCTACTGAGTCTCCCTCTTGGAATACATCAGCTTTTATTTCTTGACCTATTTCATATGCGTCAGGATTTTCAACTTTAAACTCTTTAATGTATTTTTTATATCCTACATTCCCTTTGTTAAAGTGTCCTTTCATAGGCTTATTCGTTTTTTGTTCTTTTACATCTCCAAATCCTACTTGAATTGCATTGTAACCATCTATTTCAACAGTTTTCTTTTGCACAACTACTAATGGACCAGCTTCAATAACAGTTACAGGAACTATAGATCCATCTTCCTTGAAAATTTGGGTCATCCCAACTTTTCTTCCAATAATATTTTTCATCCTTACACCTCCTATTATCTTACAGCGGATTACACTTGGTAATCATATTAAGTAATTATGATCTAATCTCAATATCTACACCAGCAGGTAAATTCAATTTCATAAGTGAATCTACAGTTTTTTGGTTAGGGTTTAAGATATCGATCAATCTTTTGTGAGTTCTTTGCTCAAATTGTTCTCTAGAATCTTTGTACTTATGAACTGCCCTTAATATTGTTATGATTTCTTTTTCTGTTGGTAGTGGTACTGGACCTGATACGGCAGCACCTGTTCTTTTTGCAGTTTCAACGATTTTTTGAGCTGAAGCATCTAATAACTCATGATCATAAGCCTTTAACCTAATTCTTATTTTTTGTTTGCTATTGTTTGACATTTAATTCCCTCCTTCTATCGCATGCTTTTTTTCTTTATACATGCGACTTAGAATTGCCGATACACTTTCCCTGGTGTGTTGTAATTTTTTTTAAACAAAATTTCATTAAAACTACACCTAGCAACTCTAGTCGCCCGATTTAAAACCGGACATTCTCAGCAAAAATTTCCTGTTTATTAACAGCCACCTTTTGCATCATCGCAATGTCTAAAATTGAACACTAATACATTTTATAACAATCACAATAAAAACTCAAGTCTTTTTTTTCAATTAACTCAAGTTTTTATAAAGTTTTTTTATCTTTAAAATGTTTATCGGAGGACCCCTTTAATATATGGGTCCTCCCTATTATTTATTAGCCTTTGTGATTAACCAATAACCTTAGTTACAACTCCAGCTCCTACTGTTCTACCACCTTCACGAATAGCAAATCTTAGTCCTTCTTCCATTGCTATTGGAGTGATTAGTTCTATGATAAACTTTGCATTGTCT
>Ga0265293_10007586_pt1 | contig 16600 bp, 14 predicted proteins | sample Munlanlewell138R_FD_192505 | JGI IMG/M metagenome (GOLD analysis project Ga0265293, IMG submission 192505) | Leachate microbial communities from a municipal landfill in Southern Ontario, Canada - Leachate well 138R | ecosystem: Engineered > Solid waste > Landfill > Unclassified | place: Canada...
CAGAAGCTGCACGAGGAACGGATTGTCGGCGAATTTGGCGTGATTGAGCCTGTCGCCGGAGCGGGCCTGAGTAAGGTCCGCAACGATCACGCCATAGCTGGCAAGATCGGCCGCGTCCGCATAATCGCCCACGCGCGGCTTGTCGCCCGAAATGAAGGTTGAAAGCTGAAGTGCACGGTCATCGTCGGAGAGGAGAACGACGAACGGCCTCTTCGGAGTTCCATATCGCAACATCTGCTTCTTGAACACGTCGACGTCAATATCCGGCGAAGCCAGAACCACATTGCCGAGCTTGCCCCCAAGGTCGCGATCACCCCTGATTGCGAGCTGGCGCAGCGTTTCCATGGTCACCCATGTGCCCATGGAGTGCGCAAGGATATCGATGCTTGTGGCTTTGCTTTTGGCCAGCATGCGCAGTGTTGCTTCAAGGTCGTCACGAGCTGCGTTGGCGCTTTCCTTGTCATACAGATAGCCGGTTGTCCTGGCACTCGATGCCCATGAGAACAGTACAGGTGTTCCGCTGTACTGCGCATCATTCACGATCTGCGTAATGCGATACACACCGTCGTCGAAACCATTGTTAAAACCATGGACGAAGACAAGAACCCTGCGGTCCTTATTTTCGACGATACTGGCATCGATGGCGCGGGCGAACTGTTCCGGTTCCTTGTAGAAGCTGACGCTGCGCGCCGTGAAATGTTTGGCGGGGTCTGCAGGCGCCCGGCCTTTCGCCCTTTCGATGCGGCCCGTCTCATGAATGCGGGGAACCGTTATGTCGACACTTGCATAGGCCACATTGGCAGAGCGGTCACCGCCATAGACGGTGCGCGGCTGATCGATGGACTGGCGCCGGGTCGTGGCCACGAAAATCTCATGCTCCGCCGAAATATCCGAAGCCTTTGCCGGAAACGAGGAGATGTTGAGAAGTTCATGCCGGCCGGGACCTGCACACCCGCTGACCAGCGCGATCAGCGCGACAATCCATAAAGCCTTCAATCGCACGGCACCAAAGCTCCACAGTGTCCAGTCTCCGACACGACTACAAAGCCGCAGGAGCCGTTTCCGAATATAGGCAGAAACCTGTCGGGTCCAGCCCTCCGCCGGGAGTTACTACAGCAGACCCGCTCCGGCCTGCTGCGTTACCTGACGAATGCGGTCCGTGATCTCACGATCGGTGGCGAAGCCGTCATCCTCGCGCAACCTCTGGCCCAGCATGCGCACCATGACGGGATTGTCGGCGAATTTCGTGTGGTTGAAGGAATCCGCGCCTTTCTGCTTCGACAGATCGACAACGGTGACGCCATAATCGGCAAGTTCCTTGCCAGCATCCGCATAATCGCCGACCCGTGGCCGCGAACCGGCCAGCATGCCCGAAAGACGCAGCGCGCGGTCGTCCTGCGACAGAAGCAGGATGAACGGCTTTTCTGGTTTGCCGTAGCGGCGCATCTGGCTCTTGAACACGTCGACATCGATATCGGGCGACGCCAGAACAACATCTCCCAGCTTTCCGCTGAGATTGCGGTCTCCGGTGATGGCCAGCTGTCGTAGCGCTTCCATGGTCACCCAGGTGCCCATCGAATGTGCCACGATATCGATGCGCCGCGCGCCGCTCTGGGCCAGCAGCCGCAGGGTGACCTCAAGCTGGTCGCGGGCGACGCTGGCGCTTTCCTTGTCGTAGACATAGCTGGTGGTCGAACCGCCGGAAGCCCATGAGAACAGCACCGGCGTGCCGGGATACCCGGAATCATGCGCAATCTGCGTGGCACGGTAAACGCCGGCATCGAAACCTGTGTTGTAGCCATGAACAAAGACCATGACACGGCCGCCACGAGCGGCAACATCAGCGCTCAGCGCCTGCGAGAACTGCGGCCCGGTATCGTAGCCGACCGCTTCAGAAGCCATGAAATATTTGGAGGGGTCATCAGATTTCCCGCGCTTGCGGCGCTCGATCTGCCCGACCTTATGCTCGCGCGGCACCGTCACATTGATGCGGGCAAAATTGAGGGTGGCGGAACGCTCGCCATCGAACACCCTGGAAGGATCGTCGGAACGCTTCCGTGTCGTGGCGATGAAAATCGAGTGATTTCCGGCGATATCCGTTACCGATGCTGGCACCAGTGCGCTGCCGAGAATCGCGTCGGTCTTGTTCGTGGTGCAGCCGGCGACAGCCAGCGAAAGCACAAGGGCGAGCAGGGGCTTCAGGTTCACTTGGTTTTCCGTCAGTCACGCCACGGGCGATCTTCATGCCCGCAGTCAGAGCCTTTCCCACCTGCAGAGTGCGGCAGAAGTAAGTCCACAGCCGCAGAAGTCCGTACTTGTCCGTTTGCGACATCTTCAGTGTTGCGTAAATGCCAAAATCGCGTCAGGAACGGATGCTCATTCACGATACCGGAAACACGACATGACAAGCTTCGCCGACAGGGTCGCAACCGCTGCGGAAGCCATACGGGAGATTTTCCCGATAACCCCGCTGCAAAAAAACGACTATCTGTCGCGCAAATATGGCGCACGCATCTATCTGAAGCGCGAGGACCTGACGCCGGTACGTTCCTACAAGATTCGCGGCGCGCTGAATTTCTTCCGAAAGACGCTTGCTGCCGGCAACAATGCCAGCCTTTTTGTCTGCGCCTCGGCCGGTAATCACGCTCAGGGCTTTGCTTTCGTGTGCCGGCATTTCGGCCGCAAGGGCGTGATCTTCATGCCGGTGACCACGCCGCAGCAGAAAATCGACAAGACGCGCATGTTCGGCGGCGAATTCGTCGAGATCAAGCTGGTCGGCGACTTCTTCGACGAATGCTATCAGGCGGCCATCGACTTCACGCAGAGCAATGGCGCGCACATGGTGCCCCCATTCGACAGCCGCGACATCATCGAGGGGCAGGCAACCGTCGCCCGCGAAATCGTCGAGCAACTGGGGGGCACGGCCCCAGACATCGTCATGCTGCCTGTGGGCGGAGGCGGGCTTGCAGCCGGCGTGACGCAATATTTCCAGGCCATAGAGCAGACGCCGCAGTTCATATTCTGCGAACCGGCTGGCGCGCCAAGCCTGTCGCGCAGTCTTGCCGAAGGAAAACGCGTGAAGCTGCCTGTGGTGGACAATTTCGTCGACGGCGCTGCCGTTGCCGAAATCGGCAAGGAGAACTTCCGCCTACTCAAGGATTTCCCCGCGACATCGACACGTCTGGTGCCGGAAAACCGGCTCTGCGCGACCATGATCGAGATGCTCAATGTCGAGGGCGTGGTGCTGGAGCCCGCCGGCGCTCTGGCTATCGATGCGCTGAAGGATTTCGTGAAAAAGGACATTCGCGGAAAGACCATCGTTGCGGTGGTGTCCGGCGGAAACTTCGATTTCGAGCGCCTTCCCGACGTCAAGGAAAGGTCGCTCCGCTTCGAGGGGCTCAAAAAATACTTTATCATACGTCTGCCGCAACGCCCGGGCGCGCTGCGCGACTTCCTGCAGATGTTCGGCCCTGAAGATGACGTGGCGCGCTTCGAATATCTCAAGAAATCGGCGCGCAATTTCGGTTCGGTGCTGATTGGCATCGAAACCCGCGACAAGCGCAATTTTGGACTGCTGCGCGCAAAATTCGATGCCGAAGGCGTGCAGTATCAGGACATAACCGACGACGAAACGCTGGCGAACTTCATCATCTGATCGTCATAACGAACTGAAAATATGATCTTTTCAAGAGTGGGGCAGGACCTGCGATGCCCCGCTTCGGTCGCTTGTGCGGGTTTGTTCCACGGCATTCCGGAGCGTGGATGCAGTTCAGAAAGCGCGTCGGGAATGTGGGATCAGTTGCCTGAAACGACATCCGCCGAAAAGCGCAGATCGCGCATGGGGCGCACTTTTGCGGTGGTCTGCGAGTAGATCGGATCCGCCTTGAAAGCATGAAGGGCGGCTTCGTTCTCGAACTCCGCATACACAACGATATCGATCTGATTTTCATACAGATCGACCTTGCGGTTCACCGAGACCTCGAAATGGGACGAGTGGGGGATGCGGCCGAGATTCATGAGCCCTTCGCGCACAGTCTCGACATCCATGTCTGGCTTGACGGTAAAGAACACGATGTGCCGGATCAATTCGGCCTCCTGAAGGGTCGTGGTGGAAGGGTGGTCACACATAGCTGTCCGGGACGCGCATTCGTCTGACGCCCACTTTTGATCCGGAGGCTGAGTCGCGTCAACCGGCGCGATGTCGCGGCAGGAAATGGCCGGGAAAGCTCAGCCGGTGACCATGCGCAGCAGGTGGTCCACGGATTTGACCGCCATATCCATGTAACGGCCTCCATTATAGAGGCCGTCCCAGATCAAAAAGCCTGCAATGGTGACAAAGAGGATGACATAGCGCATGGCCGCAACTTAGCTGAAACAGCTCGCTGCGGCCAGATGCCATCAACCCGGATGGGTCATGTCTTCCGGGCGCACCAGACGATCATAGTCCGCCTCGCTGACGAGGCCGGTCGCAAGAGCCTCCTCTCGCAAAGTGGTGCCGTTCTTGTGCGCCGTTTTGGCAATCTTTGCAGCCGCATCATAGCCAATGGTCGGCGCGAGCGCGGTAACCAGCATCAGCGAACGCTCCAGCGAGGCCTTGATGTTGTCCTCACGCGCCTCGATTCCGACGACGCAATTGTCTGTGAAGGACACCGATGCGTCGGCCAGCAGCTTCACAGACTGAAGGAAATTGTAGGCCATCAGCGGGTTGTAGACGTTCAGCTCGAAATGGCCCTGGCTGCCGGCGAAGGTCAGCGCGGCATTGTTGCCGAACACCTGCACGCAAACCTGCGTCAGCGCCTCGCACTGGGTGGGGTTCACCTTGCCGGGCATGATCGACGAGCCGGGTTCGTTTTCCGGCAGGGCAAGTTCGCCAAGGCCGGCGCGGGGACCGGAGCCGAGGAAGCGGATATCGTTGGCAATCTTGAACAGCGAGGCCGCAACCGTGTTGATGGCGCCGTGCGAGAACACCATGGCGTCATGCGCGGCAAGCGCTTCGAACTTGTTCGGCGCCGAGGTGAAGCCGAGGCCGGTGATGGCGGCGATCTTCTCGGCAACCTTTTCGGCAAAGCCGACGGGCGCATTCAGCCCGGTGCCGACAGCGGTGCCGCCCTGCGCAAGCTGCATCAGCGCGGGCAGGGTCATCTCGATGCGCTCGATACCGTTCTTCACCTGGGTGGCGTAACCGGAAAACTCCTGGCCGAGGGTGAGGGGCGTTGCATCCTGCGTGTGGGTACGGCCGATCTTCACGATATGGTCGAACGCCTTAACCTTGGCTTCCAGCGCGCCGTGCAGATGCTTGAGAGCTGGCAGCAGGTCGTGAACGATGCGCTCGGCGCAGGCGATGTGCATGGCCGTCGGATAGGTGTCGTTCGACGACTGGCTCATATTGACGTGATCGTTGGGATGAACGGGCTTCTTGGAGCCCATTTCGCCGCCCAGCTTTTCGATGGCGCGGTTGGAAATCACTTCATTGCTGTTCATGTTGGACTGGGTGCCCGAACCGGTCTGCCAGACCACCAGCGGGAAGTGGTCATCGAGCTTGCCGTCGATCACCTCCTGTGCCGCTTCGATGATGGCCGCGCCGAGCGTGGGGTCGAGCCTGCCCAGTTCCATGTTGGCTTCGGCGGCGGCGCGCTTGACGATGCCGAGCGCCCGCACGATGGAAGCCGGCTGCTTTTCCCAGCCGATCCGGAAATTGCCGAGAGACCGCTGCGCCTGAGCACCCCAGTAACGATCGGAAGCGACCTCGATCGGGCCGAACGTATCTGTTTCGGTTCTGGTGTTCTTTGTGCTCACGGGCCAGTCTCCTGAACAAGCGGATTGAGATCGCACCGGCCTAACGCTTTGCCTCTCCGGCTTCAAGGGAAGATTTCCGAAGCCCGATGGCCTAATCGTTTGAACTGTCGACAAGCATCCGGGGCCGCCTTGCGGCGAGCTGGCGAATGAGAAAAAGGCGGCTGATACAGCCGCCTTTTTTGCCTGAAAGCTTGTGTCGGAAGTGCTCAGTGGGCCTTGCGCACCTTTTCCTTGATGTCGCCAGCGGCTTTCTGGACCTTGCCTTCGACTTTTTCGGCCTTGCCCTTGAGCTCGGTCTTCTTGTTGCCCGTAAGCTTGGCGGCGGCTTCCGTCACCGCGCCCTTGGCCTGCTTTGCAACACCCGACACCTGATCCTTGTTCACCATGATCGCATCTCCTGAGTTGAACTTGCGCGTATCAACGGAGCGCTGGCGGGTTTGTTCCGGCAGGCAAAAGAAAAGGGCGGCCGAAGCCGCCCTTTCCGATGCGAAGCCGGACTTTCTTAGAAGTCCATGCCACCCATGCCGCCCATGCCGCCGGGCATGGCCGGAGCAGCGGCTTCCTTCTTCGGAGCGTCGGCGATCATGGCCTCGGTGGTGACCAGCAGGCCGGCAACCGAAGCGGCGTCCTGCAGAGCGGTGCGAACCACCTTGACCGGGTCGACGATGCCGAGCTGGATCAGGTCGCCATATTCGTCCTTGGCAGCGTTATAGCCGTACGTTGCGCTCTTGTTGTCGAGGATCTTGCCCACGATGATCGAAGCTTCCGCACCGGCATTGGTAGCGATCTGACGGGCCGGAGCCTGCAGAGCGCGACGGACGATGTTGATGCCGGCAGCCTGGTCGGCGTTGGCGCCTTCCGCCTTGATCGCCTGGGTAGCGCGCAGCAGAGCGACGCCGCCGCCGGGGACGATGCCTTCCTCAACCGCAGCGCGGGTGGCGTTCAGAGCGTCGTCAACGCGGTCCTTCTTCTCCTTGACCTCGACCTCGGTCGAGCCGCCAACGCGGATGACGGCAACGCCACCGGCCAGCTTGGCAAGACGCTCCTGGAGCTTCTCGCGGTCGTAATCGGAAGTGGTTTCCTCGATCTGAGCCTTGATCTGGGCGACGCGGCCCTGAATTTCGGCCTTCTTGCCGGCGCCGTCGACGATCGTGGTGTTTTCCTTCTCGATGCGCACCTTCTTGGCGCGGCCGAGCATGTCGATACCAACGTTCTCAAGCTTGATACCGAGGTCTTCGGAGATGACCTGACCACCGGTGAGGATGGCGATGTCTTCCAGCATGGCCTTGCGGCGATCGCCGAAGCCCGGCGCCTTGACGGCAGCAATCTTCAGGCCGCCGCGCAGCTTGTTGACGACCAGCGTGGCCAGAGCCTCGCCCTCGACGTCCTCGGCGATGATGACCAGCGGCTTGGAGGTCTGAACGACAGCCTCGAGCACCGGCAGCATTGCCTGAAGGTTGGAGAGCTTCTTCTCGTGGAGAAGGATGTAGGCGTCTTCCAGCTCAGCAACCATCTTGTCGGGGTTGGTGATGAAGTAAGGCGACAGGTAGCCGCGGTCGAACTGCATGCCTTCGACGACTTCCAGCTCGGTCTCGGCAGTCTTGGCTTCCTCGACGGTGATGACACCCTCGTTGCCGACCTTCTGCATGGCCTCGGCGATCATCTCGCCGATTTCCTTCTCGCCATTGGCGGAGATGGTGCCGACCTGCGCGACTTCCTCGGAAGTCTTGATCTTCTTGGCCTTCTTGACTAGGTCGGCCACGACTTCGCCCACGGCCAGATCGATACCGCGCTTCAGGTCCATCGGGTTCATGCCGGCGGCAACGGCCTTGTGGCCTTCCTGAACGATGGCCTGCGCCAGAACGGTCGCGGTGGTGGTGCCGTCACCGGCCTTGTCGTTGGTCTTGGAAGCGACTTCGCGAACGAGCTGGGCGCCCATGTTCTCGAACTTGTCTTCCAGTTCGATTTCCTTGGCGACGGAAACGCCGTCCTTGGTGATGCGCGGAGCGCCGAAGGACTTGTCGATGACGACGTTGCGGCCCTTGGGACCGAGGGTGACCTTCACCGCGTCGGCGAGGATGTTGACACCGCGCAGCATACGCTCGCGGGCGTCACGGGAGAATTTTACGTCTTTGGCAGCCATTGCTTACTCCTGGACCTTTGGTCCGAAATTCGGATTGCAGTGATTGTTGAAGAATGGGAACGGCCAGATCAGCCGATGATGCCCATGATGTCGGATTCCTTCATGATCAGAAGGTCTTCGCCATTGAGCTTGACTTCGGTGCCCGACCACTTGCCGAACAGGACGCGGTCGCCGGCCTTGACGTCGAGGGCGACGAGCTTGCCGCTTTCATCGCGGGCACCCGAGCCCACAGCCACGACTTCGCCTTCCTGCGGCTTTTCCTTGGCGGTGTCAGGGATGATGATGCCGCCAGCCGTCTTCTCTTCGGACTCGACCCTGCGAACGACCACACGGTCATGAAGCGGGCGGAACTTCGTCTTTGCCATTTGATTTCCTCGGTCACAATGATGAGAAAGAATTCCTCCGTCCGGCTTGACCGGACCTGTTAGCACTCGCTTTCGGAGAGTGCTAACGAGCCATGAGATAGTCAGCCCCCCGGACGGTGTCAAGAAGCGAGTGTCGTTTCTCTGCGAACAGAAAGGGCGGTCTCGGTCAGCTTGCCAGAATCATGGCCCAGTAGCGCCATTCCGGGCGCTCCGACCGGGTTGCCCAGGCAAGGCCGAAGCGGCGAAAACGCCCGTCCAGCATGTTGCGGCGATGGGGCGGCGAATTCATCCACATATCGATGGCGCGGGCGGCATCCATGCGCCCTTCGGCAATATTCTCGGCTGCAGCGCCCCTGATGCCGTTGCTTTTGACCCGCGCCTGAAAATCTTTTCCGAAGCCGGTCGTATGGTTCATCCTGCCTGAGGCGGCCATATACTGCGCCTGTTGCAGGGCTGCCTGCTCCAGTTGGTGATCGGGTGAGACGAGCGCCAGGCCTTCGGCCGTGCGAATGCCATCCATCGTCTGGCGGGAAGCGGTCGATGCACCGCCTCCGGGACCATGCCGGGGCAGGGAACCGCAACCGGCAAGCGCTGCGAGAACCAGCGCGCCGCCGCCAGACATCAGGTTTCGGCGGGCAGGGCTGAATGAAATTTCATGGCGATTGGCAGGCAGAACAAAAGTCATGACGCCTGTAAGGCCAATGATCATGGCTTTTGCCGGGCAGGCGTTTGAAATTCGAATCATGCCCGGCAGAAGCTTACCTGGTTACGCGCAGATTGGACAACTCGTCCGCGATCTCGCGGAACGCATTGGACAGATCGTTGCCAGCCGCGTTCCAGAACAGCTTTGCCGGCTTGCTGGGGTCGGCGGCATCGCGCCGATTGCGGGAATCTGACGAGCATGTCTTCAGTCCGGCGATCTGTTCTTTGACTTTGGGTTCTTTTTTTGCTTCCGCCTCAAGATCCAGGCCGACCGTCATGATCATGATGTTGGCTGCCTTCGCGTTCGCGCAAAGCTCCTGCAGTTTTTCGTTCATCGCCTTGGAGTAATTGTCATTGGTGAAGGCTGCTTTGCTGTAGGTCTTGTTCGGGCCGAGAAAAAGCCGCCCATAACTGAGCAAGCTGTGCAGCGGCTTGAGGAACCCATAGTCACCGTAGATCGACTCGACTCTATCATTGTCTGCCGCAGCCGATGTCGAGCCATTCAATTTGCGAACCTTATCCGCCCGGTAGTAGGTGTTGGCACCATCAGTCAGGACGATCACAACCTTATCGTTACCACGATCGGTTTCAGGCCGGCCTTCGGTGAAAGGTTCGCCGCTGGAAAGAACTCGCCAGCCCCATGCAAGACCACTACCGACACTTGTGCCGCCCAAAGGCTCCATCGCTGCAATCGCGTTCTTAATCTTTGTCATTCCCTCCGGTTTGGTCACATCGACCAGAGGGGTGATCGGCTGGGTTGTGCAGTTGGCATTAGGTCCATTACCCATGCCCATCTTACGGGATCCATAAGGCGCGACATACCCATATTGCCTGCCGTCTTTAAGCTTAACGTCGAAATACTTGCTGACGTTATTGGACGAACGATTTGACGAGGGCATGTTTCGATCGGAGGGGTCCCAGAACTTGCTGTTCCTTTCGGGGGCTGAAGGATAGTCGTTGACCGTGATCCAGTCATTGTAACCGTTGGCTGAATCGTCAGGATAGAACATCGGGACGAACAGAGTATCGGGGACAGACGGATTCGCTGGTGCGTCGTTCAAGTCGTAAGGGTAGGGGCGTTGCTCGACACATCCCTCCCACTCGGCATAGTTTTCCGTTTTGATCTGTTTGCTGTCCGTATAGTATTTGAGTTCCTCAAACAGAGTGAAACGTGTCACCACCTTATTTTCTTCAGCCTCCCAATCGGAGCCTTTCTTGACGTAGACGCCATTGATTTTCTCGATTCTACGGTTGGAATCTCCGAACTTGGCTGTGCTCCAGTTGAAATTTTCATGATGGATAGATGAGATGCCATCCGTATCCATCCAGCGTTTGCCTTTGTTCTCGTTGCCGATGTTCACTGAAGCGGCGAAGGGCACGAGCGCAAACTGAATGGGCTTTTCCACCTGCTTGACGCTATCGGCCTGTTTTTCCATCGTGCTGATCAGCTCTTCAGCAGCCTTTTTCAGCAGTTCCATCCGCGTGTAGGGAGAACCTTGTCCTTTTTCTTTCATCGAGCCAGAATTATCCAGCACCAACGCCACCTCCAGCGTGTTCTTGAGGCGAACCTCAGAGCATGTCAGGAAGTCATAATCCTCCGATTCTTTTCCAACCAGTGCGGCGGCTGCGGGGAAGAAGATCGGTGAATAGGTCAGCGTGGCGCACATCGTCATCGAGCCGCCGCCGACGACCTGACTTGGCAGCGTAACCTGAAGCGTGGATTTCGTCGGCGCCACATGCCGCAGATTGGCGTAGTAGAAATTGTTGGCGTAAGCGATGGCATCGGCGTCGCTGATCTGGGACTGAATCTCACGTGCCGTTGCGATATTGGCCGCGTCCAGCGCGTTGCGTGTATCGAGGCGCTGCCGGGACATTTCCGAATAGTCGACAGCCAGCGCGACAGCGCCGAACAGGGGCGCCATAAGCAACCCGGTGATCATGGCATAATTGCCGCGCGTGTCGGCAAGGAATTTCCGAAGCATCTGGCTCTAGCCCCCGCTGCCAATTCTGACTGGTCGGAGGCACTATCCCTGAAACCTTTAAATTTCGGGTTTGCGCAATTGTCTAAAATTGCTCTCTTTCATTCAAAGCACGTTAACCAGCATCCGGGCCGGCAAGGCAGGAAAGCTGGTGACAGTCAGGGCCGCATCGGTTAATCCGGGAGCCCGCAAGGCCATCAGGCCTGACAATCTTCGAGATACGGACGTGCCTGCCGACATGACGGTTCATTCTCCTATCATCAATTCGCTCGAAACGATCTCGGGTAACTACGCCGCCTTGCTGTGCGATGTGTGGGGCGTGGTCCATAACGGGGTGGAGCATTTCCCGCAGGCGACCTCTGCGCTGGCAGAAGCCCGGGCGAGGGGCGTGGCAGTCGTTATGATCACCAATTCGCCAAGGCTCGGAGCCGATGTCGTGACACAGATGCGCACGATCGGCGTTCCGGACGGCACCTATGACAAGCTTGTCAGTTCCGGCGATGTCACGCGCGATCTGATCGCCGAGGCGCCGCGCCGGATTTTCCATATCGGCCCCGATCGCGACACCAATATCTATGATGGGCTCGATGTCGAGCTGGTCGAGGATTTCGAGGCGCAGGCGGTTGTGTGCACCGGCCCGTTCGATGATGAAACCGAAACGCCTGAGGATTATCAGGAGCTGCTGACGAGGCTGCGTTCACGCAATCTGCCCTTCATCTGCGCCAACCCCGATATTGTGGTTGAGCGCGGGGACAGGCTGATCTGGTGCGCGGGCGCGATCGCGCGCGACTACGGCCAGATGGGCGGGCGCACGCTGATTGCCGGAAAACCCCATGCACCGATCTACAAGGCTGCCCTCAGGGCTGCCGCCGACATTGTCGGGCGCGATCTGGACCGCCGCGAAGTCCTCGCAATCGGCGACGGGATCATGACCGACATAAAGGGCGCGGCCGACAATGGTGTCGATGCGCTTTACATTTCGGGGGGCATCCATGCCCGCGATTATGGCGATTCCCTGAATCCGGACCCGAAACAGCTTGCCGGTTTTCTGGAAAAGCATGGCTACGCCCCCGTGGCCGTCATGCCGCGACTGCAGTAGGGCTTCCCATGCTGGCGCGCATTGCCGGAAATAAGCAACTGCCTGCGCATCTGCGCGGTGGTGTCGTGGCGATCGGAAATTTCGACGGCGTTCATCGCGGCCATCAGGCTGTGCTGGGGCGTGCGCTGGAAGAGGCCGGGAAGCGTGGCGTTCCTGCACTGGTCCTCACCTTCGAGCCCCACCCGCGCAAATTCTTCCGGCCGCAGGTCCCGCTTTTCGTGCTGACGCCGCCAGCAATGAAAGCGCCTCTTCTCGAGGAACTGGGTTTTTCAGCGGTTGTGGAGCAGGCCTTCACGGAACAGTTTGCGGCACAGTCGGCGGAGGATTTCGTGGCCGGAATCCTTCAGGAAAATCTTGGCATCAGTCATGCCGTCACCGGCTTCAACTTTCACTTCGGCAAGGACCGCCAGGGCGGCCCGGCCTATCTGATGAATGCCGGAGAGCGTCACGGCTTTGGCGTGACGTTAGTGGACGCCTTTCGCGACGAAGGCGCGCAGGTCATCTCCTCCAGCCGTATAAGAGAGCTGCTGGCCGCAGGAGATGTGTCGCAGGCTGCAGGACTGCTCGGCTACCGCTTCACCGTGCAAAGCGAGGTCATCGGCGGTCAGCAACTCGGTCGCACACTGGGTTTTCCAACGGCCAATATGTGCTTGCCGGAAGATGTGGAACTGCGCGAAGGTATATATGCGGTGCGGTTCCGGCGCGCAGACGGAAGCCTTCATGATGGCGTTGCCAGTTTCGGCCGTCGCCCCACGGTCAATGTCAACGGAGCGCCGCTGCTCGAAACCTTCGTGTTCGATTTCTCCGGAGATCTCTATGGCGAAGTCTGCGATGTTTCGTTTTTCGCTTATCTGCGCGGCGAAGAAAAATTCGACGGGCTTGATGCACTCGTCGCACAGATGAAGCGCGACGAGCAGGAGGCGAGGGCCGTACTGAGTGGCGTCCGAAGCCTTTCTGCTCTGGACGCCAGGATCAGCTTCTGAATGCCGGGCTCTACTTCTTGAGAGCCAGCCCGAACGCGATGAAGCTCCAGCCCTGGAAGATCAGATCGACCGCCAGGAACAGGCCAATGACCCACAGGCTGTTTACGGGCCAGCCGATGGCGATGACGATACCGGCAAGGACCGTGATGACGCCTGCCGTGACAATCCAGCCGGAACCCTTCTGTTCCCAGTTATCAAAGCCCACCCAGGCACGAAGCGCGCCGGATGCAACCAGTGATACGGCCAGCAGGAAGGTCAGGACCGTAGACGCCAGCACCGGGTTGTAGAAGGCGAATATGCCGGCCAGCGCATAAAGCAGGCCGCTGGCGAGCCAGAGGAAGAACCGGCCCCAGGTCTGCACGCCAAAAGCGTGAATGATTTCGACGACGCCTGAAAAGAGCATCAGCCAGCCGACGACATAGACCGTTGCAACGGTGGCGATGAAAAGGTTGCCGAATGCGACACCGCCGAGAATGAGAAGCAGCACCCCCAGTGCCACGAACCATCCCCATTTGGAGCGCACTTCGTCTGTAATAGTGCGGATCGAATTGTTCTCTAAAGTCATGTTGCCTCTCCTGCTGAACTACCCCTCCCAAAGGCTAAGCTAGTGCGACTGCTGCGCAGCGTCCAGTGGGCCGGATCATCATAAAATTTCGGATTTAAAACAAATTTTACCAAACTGCCTGCAACAATGGTTTCAACTCCCACTTGTATTGCGTAAATGGTGAAAGATGTCTGCTTTGAAGCCCTCGGCCGCATTGTCGGCCATTATTTTTCTGGGCACTCCGATGACTGCACATTCAGCCGATGGCATCGGCGGATGGCTGTCCGGTGACTGGTATCTCACCGTTGGTGCAACAGTGCTGGTGGCGCCCGACTTCGAGGGCAGCAAGAAATACATGCTGGGTGCGACGCCGATCATCTCGCTCGGCAAGGCCGGCAATCCGGTGCGCTTCTCATCTCGTAACGACAACATATCTCTGGCGTTGACCGATCAGGGCGATTTTCGCGCCGGCGTGACAGGCAAGTTCCTGTGGAAGCGCGACAATGACGAAGACGCCATTCGCGGACTGGACCCGATGCGCTGGGGCGGTGAAATAGGCGGTTTCTTTGAATTCTATCCGCTGGACTGGGTGCGCATGAGGGCTGAAGTCCGTCAGGGCATCCGCGCTCACAAGGGCGTGGTCGGCGATATCGCGGTCGATGCCTTCCACGACGTCACTCCGGAAATCCGTATTTCCGGCGGACCCCGTGCATCGTTCGCGTCATCGAAATACTTCGACGCTTACTATGGCGTCACCGCAGATGAAAGCTTCCGCTCTGGCCTCAGCGAATACAATCCGGGCGGTGGCGTCCGCTCGCTTGGCGTCGGCGGCGCGGTAACATGGAAAGTGTCCGACCCCGTCACCACCAGCGTCTTCGGTGAATACTCGCGCCTCATGGGGCCTGCCGCGGATTCCAGCATCGTGCGTGAGCGCGGTTCCCGCAATCAGTTCACGATGGGTGTTTCGGCCACATACCGCTTCGACTTTACCATGTAGCACCCTTTATTCCTGGGTCTGCATAGGTTAGAAGCGCGGCCATGATACGCCAGCCGCACCATGTCGCCTTCGCGATACGAATTACCAGCCCGGTGCTCCGGGCGGGCTGAGATGCAACTCGCCTGCCGGAGCCGCCGGGAATTGCGGTGCGCGCGCTTCGCGCATATTCCAGAAATCACGAATTTCAGGCCCTGTGTCGAAACCGGCCGGGCAATCCATATGGCGAACCCATGACCGATACTGTCGAACCGATCGATTATTCCAAAACACTCTATCTGCCGCAGACGAATTTCCCCATGCGTGGCGGCCTGCCCGAGAAAGAGCCGCAGATCGTGGCTCGCTGGGAGGAGATGGACCTCTACAGGCAGCTGCGCGAGGATGCCGACGGCCGACCCAAATATGTCCTGCATGACGGCCCGCCCTACGCTAACGGCACCATCCATATCGGCCATGCGCTGAACAAGATCCTCAAGGACGTCATCACCCGCTCGTTCCAGATGCGCGGCTACGACTCGAACTATGTTCCGGGATGGGATTGCCACGGCCTGCCGATCGAATGGAAGATCGAGGAAAAATACCGCGCCGCCGGCAAGAACAAAGACGAGGTGCCGATCAACGAATTCCGGCAGGAGTGCCGCGAGTTCGCGCAATCGTGGATCGACGTGCAGACGAAGGAGTTCCTCCGGCTCGGCGTGATCGGCGACTTTAAAAAGCCCTACACGACGATGAATTTCCACGCCGAGGCGCGCATTGCAGGTGAACTCCTGAAATTCGCCATGTCGGGCCAGCTCTACCGCGGCTCCAAGCCGGTGATGTGGTCGGTCGTCGAACGCACGGCTCTGGCTGAGGCCGAGGTCGAGTATCAGGACTATGAGAGCGACACCATCTGGGTGAAGTTTCCGGTGATTGCCGCAGCGGGAGTTGGCGGCGAAGCAGGCGATAAGAAGCTGGCCAAACTCTTGGGCGCTTCCGTCGTTATTTGGACGACCACGCCATGGACTATCCCTGGTAACCGTGCGGTTTCATATTCACCGCGTGTGTCCTATGGCCTCTATGAGGTCACGACGGCAGAGAATGACTTTGGTCCGCAGCCGGGCGAAAAACTGATCTTTGCTGATGCCCTTTCTGAACAATGCTTTGCCAAGGCGAAGCTCGAATACATAAGACTTCATAACGTTTCCGCGGACGAATTGTATGAGCTTGAGCTCTCCCATCCGCTTCGTGGGCTTGGCGGCGGCTATGAGTTTACTGTTCCAATGCTTCCCGGCGATCATGTCACCGACGATGCCGGCACGGGTTTCGTACACACCGCTCCCGGCCATGGCCGGGAGGACTTTGACGCGTGGATGGATGCATCTCGTGATCTCGCAGGGCGCGGCATCGACACCGCAATCCCGTTCACCGTCGACGATGCCGGCTTCTTCACCAAGGACGCTCCGGGCTTCGGGCCGGACCGTGATGGCGGTGCCGCACGCGTGATCGACGACAACGGCAAGAAGGGCGATGCCAACAAGGCCGTGATTGAAGCGCTGATCGGCAGAAACATGCTGTTCGCGCGCGGACGCCTCAAGCATTCCTATCCGCATTCGTGGCGCTCCAAGAAGCCGGTGATCTTCCGCAACACGCCGCAATGGTTCGTCTATATGGACAAGGATCTCGGCGACGGCACCACGCTGCGCTCGCGTGCGCTCAACGCTATCGACGCCACGCGCTTCGTGCCGGCTGCCGGCCAGACGCGTCTGCGCGCGATGATCGAGGACCGTCCCGACTGGGTGCTGTCGCGCCAGCGCGCATGGGGCGTGCCGATCTGCGTCTTCTCCGACGAGGACGGCAATGTCCTGAAGGACGAGGCCGTCAATGCCCGCATTCTCGAGGCTTTCGAGCAGGAAGGCGCGGATGCGTGGTTTGCCGAAGGTGCGCGTGAGCGTTTCCTTGGCGAGCGCGCTGGCGAGCCGTGGAAGATGGTTTCCGACATTCTCGATGTGTGGTTTG
>Ga0265293_10007587_pt1 | contig 16596 bp, 15 predicted proteins | sample Munlanlewell138R_FD_192505 | JGI IMG/M metagenome (GOLD analysis project Ga0265293, IMG submission 192505) | Leachate microbial communities from a municipal landfill in Southern Ontario, Canada - Leachate well 138R | ecosystem: Engineered > Solid waste > Landfill > Unclassified | place: Canada...
ATATTATACAATCATTGTATGCAATTGGTCCAGGAGGTTTAATGGGACTAGGGCTTGGTAGATCTAGGCAAAAGTTTTTTTATCTACCCGAACCGCAGACTGATTTTATCTTTTCGATTTTGGCTGAGGAATTGGGTTTTTTGGGCGGAGCTCTAGTAATATGTTTATTTATTATATTAGTATGGAGAGGCTTGCGGATAGCAATAACTGCACCAGATTTGTTTGGTACCTTTCTAGCAACTGGTATAACTGCCATGATAGCTGTTCAGGTAATTATTAATATTGGTGTAGTAACAGGTTCGTTTCCGGTAACTGGGATTACTCTTCCGTTTATAAGTTATGGTGGATCATCGCTAGTGTTAATGTTATGTAGTGTAGGAATTCTTCTGAATATATCTAAATATGCAAAATAGATATATGATTGATAGATTTGCTTGAATAATATAAAAATATAATCTTGTATCAGTAATTGTATTAGCAAAATATTAAATAAAGCTAACTTAATAAAATTAGGTTTAAACAATGAAATGATTAATATTATGTGCTGTGTTGAGAGGAATGTATATATATGAAAATAATATTAACCGGTGGGGGTACAGGTGGACATATTTATCCAGCATTAGCGTTGGCGGATAATATTAGATTATATCATCCGAATGTAGAATTTCTATATGTAGGAACAACTAAAGGATTAGAGGCAGATATTGTTCCAAAGGCTGGTATGCCAATGTCATATATAGATGTAAGTGGCTTTAAAAGATCTATATCTTTAGATAATATAAAAGTAATATACCGGTTTATAGCCGCATGCATACAATCACGGCGTCTTATTAAGGAATTTAAACCTGACATAGTTATAGGAACAGGTGGTTATGTAGCTGCCCCGATTGTTTATGTGGCAAGTAAAATGAACATACCTACTATAATTCATGAACAGAATGCAATACCAGGCTTAACAAATATCTTTTTGTCGCGATATGCATCAACTATAGCTATTTCTTTTCCTGAAAGCAAGAAAATGTTTCCAAAGGCAAAAAATATCATTATTACTGGAAATCCAAGAGCATCTGCTGTTGTTACGGCAGATAAAGAAAAAGGATTAGCATTTCTTAATTTTGATAGTAGCTTACCTTTAGTAGTAGTGTTAGGTGGAAGTCGTGGAGCTAAGGTTATTAATGATGCTATGAATGATTGGTTAAGTAATAAAGAGCAACTACCTTTTAGAATAGTCTTTGTTACTGGTAGTGTTAATTATAATAGATTTAAAGAAAAAGCTAGTGAAAATATCCGAATATATCCTTTTATTTATAATATGCCAGAGGTATTAGCTTGTGCTGATTTAGTCATTGGGCGGGCTGGTGCCACCTTTCTTGCTGAAATTACATCATTAGGAATACCTTCCATATTGATTCCATCACCTTATGTGACAAATAATCATCAAGTACATAATGCAATGGCTTTAAAGGATAAAGGGGCAGCAATGGTAATCCCAGAAAATGAAGTTAGTGGAAAAAAGCTTAAACAAGCAGTGTTACGATTAATACAGAATTCTTTTGTATTAGAAGAATATAAAAATGCTGCAAAAAAATTAGGGAAAAGAGACGCGGCTAATATTTTCAGATTGGAAATAGAAAAATTAATAAGTAAAGATAAATAATATTTTTGATTTTTATTAATATTTAGCTGGACAACTTTATTTGGAACCTTTTATTTGCCTATACATAATATAATATATACGCGAGAGGCTAGGGTTAAGTTAAAAGGATACAGTTAATCGCGATTCATAGTAAAGGTCGAAGGTGGGAGGGTAATAGACCAATATTCACTACAAACCTACTACAACAATACTTATACACTAAGTGTTAGGTAATATTTATAGATTGTTAGTAGTACGGGTCATGGGAGTGTGGCAACATGGAGGTGAGTTTATTGGAAAGATTGGTCATCCGTGGTGGCCATCCGCTTTATGGAAAAACCCGCGTGCATGGTTCGAAAAATGCCGCTCTTCCTATATTAGCTGCAACTGTTTTAGTGGATCAACCATGTACAATAGCAGGTGTTCCAAATTTGCTTGATATACAAGTTATGATTAATATATTAAAATCATTAGGGATGGAAGTGGTAGAAGAGGAAGAACAAGTAAAGGTATTAAATTCTAATGTTCTTTCTACTAATGTTCCTGAGGATTTAATGAGTAGTATGAGATCATCAATATTTCTTATGGGGCCACTTTTGGCTAAGTATGGTAGCGTTACGGTTTCTCGCCCTGGTGGATGCGCTATTGGAAGTCGCCGAATTGACTTGCATTTAAGTGGTCTGAAATCATTGGGTGCTAGTATAATAGAAGTGAACGGTTATATTCATTGTGAAGCAAAAAAACTTAGAGGTGCAGATATATATTTGGACTTTCCGAGTGTTGGGGCTACGGAAAATATTATGATGGCAGCGTGTTTAGCTGAAGGATTAACCGAAATTATTAATCCTGCGCGCGAGCCTGAGATAATTGATTTAGCTAACTTTATCAATTGTATTGGTGGTCATATTGAAGGGGCAGGTACTGATAGGATAACAATATATGGTAGAGAAAAACTATTACCTAATCAGGAATATATACATTATGAAGTGATTTCCGATAGAATAGTAGCCGGTACAATTTTGGTAGGAACAGTTATGACTGGTGGAGACGTAATTTTAGAGAACATTCAACCATCTAATGTTTTGTCAGTAATTAGTAAGCTTAAAGAAGTAGGTGCGCAAATAGAGATTTTCGGGAATAACATAAGGGTAATTGGTCCTGAGAAATTAGGGCGTATAGACAGATTGGTAACCGCCCCTTATCCTGGATTTCCTACAGACATGCAGCCACAGTTAATGTCATTATTAACTATCGCTAATGGAACTAGCGTAATTAAAGAATCGGTTTTTGAAGAACGGTTTAAACACGTAGAACAATTACTGAGAATGGGTGCAATGATTACGGTCGATTTAAATTTAGCTTTTATACGTGGAGTAGAAAAATTGCAAGGAGCTAAAGTTATGGCTACAGATTTACGAGCAGGCGCGTCATTGGTGTTAGCTGGTCTAATAGCTGATGGAGAAACAGAAATCAGTGCAATTTACCATATTGATAGAGGATATGAATCAATCGAAACTATGTTTAATAGAATAGGTGCTAATATTATTAGGAAGTAATACCTATACAGCGGCATAGACTAATTGCCGCTGTTATTTTTTATAAAAAACTAGTATAATAATATATACTAATTTGATATAATAATATTCATATTATCTATTGTAAAGGAAAGAAAATAATGTCATATCGACCTATAGATGATTATGATGCTAAGAATGAAGATTTGCCTTTGATAGAAAAAAGAAAAGGCTCATTAATATTACAGCTTTTTGCAATATTATTATTCTTTGTAATTATAGCAGTTGTTATTTTTCTTTATTCACCATATTCTAAAATTAATGATATTCATATTGAAGGGCTTGAACTCACTGATAACAACTTGATATTGCAAGCCACCCGAATTGAAATTGGTGATAGCTTTTTAAAAGTTAACACACAAGCCATAAAAGAAACTATCGAAAAATTAAATACGGTTAAAAATGTACAAGTTAATTTTTTATTTCCAGATACTTTAAAAATAACTTTACAAGAAAAAAAAATAGTGGCTTATGTATATTATGAAAATAATACCATGCTACCTCTTTTAGAAGATGGCACAACTTTGCATAATAGTAACAACGATTTACTCGATAAACAACGTCCGATAGTATCATCTTTACTTAATGACACTAGTAAATATAAGTTAGCAAATCAATTAAAAGATATACCAGATAATATTATTTTTGCTTTGTCTGAGTTTAAAATTGATGAACAGGGTGAAATTGTAACTATATATACTAATGATGGAAATGAATTACGAATGTTGTTCGATGAAGTAAACGAAAAATTATTACTATTTAAAGACATAAAGTATGAATTACAGTTTCAAGAGCAGAAGAAGGGTATTATCAATATGTTTGATGCAATTTGGTTTACAACTTATGAAGAAATATTAAAAGATATAGAGTAATACATAAATTTTTATAAAAATAAAGGAACTTCAGTATCAAGTATCGAAATAATTCTAATAGTGTATATGTTTGGAGGTGTCTTTGTTTGACTATACAGAACCCAGTGGTAAGTTTAGATGTAGGAACATCTGTAATACGTGTCGTTATAGGTGAAGTAAAAAATGGAACTATACATATAGTAGGTGTGGGTTCTGCACCATCAAGAGGCATTAAGAATGGTGCTATCGTTGATATAGAGCAGACAGTAATGTCTATTGAAGATGCAGTTAACAAGGCAGAACAAATGGTAGGTATTCAAATACAATCTGTTTTTGTTGGAGTAAGTGGAAATCATATACAATTATCTTCTTCTCACGGAGTTGTTGCAGTATCAAATCCAGACAAAGAAATTACTGAAGAAGATGTTGAAAGAGTCATAAATGCTGCTAAAGTAATAAGTATTCCTCCTGAACGTACTATCATTGATGTCATTCCTCAGCAATATATTGTTGATGGTCTAGATGGAATTAATGATCCTCGTGGTATGCTTGGGGTAAGATTAGAAGTAGATGCTACGATTGTTACTGGTTCAAAAACAATTATTCATAATATTCGTCGCTGTGTAGAAAAGGCAGGTCTGCAGGTAGCTCATTTTGTTTTGGCACCGATGGCTGCTGGAGCTATTGCACTTAAAAAAGATGAACGAGAACTAGGAGCTATTTTAATTGATTTAGGTGCAGGTGGCGCTAATATTGCAGTTTTTGAAAAAGGTAATTTAGTTCGTACGTCTGTAGTTCCTGTTGGTGGATATTATCTAACTCAAGATATTGCATATGGACTTAAAACTGAAATGGATAGTGCAGAAATTATTAAAATTAAACACGGATGTGCTATTGTAAATTTAGCAGATGATGAAGAAGTTTTTAAAGTTCAACGATTAGGTACAAAAAAGGAAAATGAGTTAAATCAGGAACAACTAGCTTCTATTATTGAACCTAGACTACAAGAAATATTTCAACTCATATCTAAAGAAATTATGAGAATTGGCTATAGTAATGATATTACAGCTGGATTCTTTTTGACAGGCGGAGTTGCTAATTTAAAAGGTATTGCTGAATTAGCAGAAATAGAATTAGATGCTCCGGTACAAGTTGTAATGCCAAATTATTTAGGCGTAAAGGATTCAAGCTTTACGACAGGTGTTGGCATAATTAAGTATGCAACAGATCAAGGATTAATTCGTTTAGTCAAAAATAAAACAAATTCAAAAGCTATTAATGTACAAGCTGAAGGTATATTACAGAAAATTAAAGATTGGTTTAAGGACTTCCTATAAACAGATGATATGAGGAGGAGCAAGTTATGTTAGAGTTTGATATAGATACACATCAATTAGCTCAGATTAAAGTAATTGGTGTTGGCGGTGGAGGGAGTAACGCTGTTAATAGAATGATTGAAGCAGGTATACAAGCTGTTGAATTTATTACTGTTAATACTGATGCTCAAGCATTGCATACTTCATTAGCTACTAATAAAATGCAAATAGGGGAAAAGTTAACTCGCGGTCTTGGGGCAGGGGCTAATCCGGAAATAGGTAAAAAGGCTGCTGAAGAGAGTAGAGAAGATATTATCAATTTGCTAAAAGGTGCGGACATGGTATTTGTCACTGCTGGTATGGGCGGAGGTACTGGTACCGGGGCTGCTCCAGTTATAGCAGAAATTGCGAAAGAATTGGGAGCATTAACTGTAGGTGTGGTAACTAAGCCATTCTCCTTCGAGGGTAAAAGAAGAAGTGCTCATGCTTCTATGGGAATTGCCAATTTAAAAGAAAAAGTAGATACATTAATAGTTATCCCAAATGATCGGTTATTGGAAATAGTTGATAGAAATACTCCTATGGTTGAAGCATTTAGAGAGGCAGATAATGTATTAAGACAAGGAGTTCAAGGTATTTCTGATTTAATTGCTATACCAGGATTAATTAATCTTGATTTTGCAGATGTAAAGACTATTATGGCTGAACGAGGTTCTGCTTTAATGGGGGTAGGTGTTGCTACAGGAGAAAATCGTGCTGCTGATGCAGCGAAAAAAGCAATATGTAGCCCACTTCTTGAAACTTCTATTCAAGGTGCAAAAGGCGTATTATTGAATATTACTGGTGGTAGTAATTTGAGTTTATTCGAAGTTAATGAAGCAGCAGATATTGTGCAATCAGCTTCAGATCCAGAGGTTAATTTAATATTTGGTGCTGTAATAAATGAAGATCTTAAAGATGAAATAATAGTAACAGCGATTGCTACTGGATTCGACCAATCTCCAGATGATTCCTACAAGAAAAAAACTTCTAATTCTAAGATTCAAGGAATATCTCCATTTAGTAATGTTGAAGTTGGTAGCAGTGATATTGATATTCCAGCTTTCATGAGAAAACGACAAAATACTTAGAATATATTAATACAGCCTGTCATAGAATTATTATAACTAGAATGAGAGTCTCTTAAATGAGACTCTTTTTTTGTTAGATTAAGTCGAAATTTTATTATTAGAACATACAAATTATGACAGACTTCATATATGTCGTGTTTTATACTTATAAGAAAAAGTGAGGATACTATGAAATATGTGTATGTAGATATTCTTTTTTTTCTCAACTTTTTCATAGATTTAAGTCTACTAATATTTACAGCTATCTATAATAAGCAAGAAATCAATAAATTTAGAATTGTTATTGCTGCTTGTATCGGAGCAATATATGGAAGTATATGGGTGATCGTTTATGAGCATATAATATATTCAATATTAGGCAAGTTTGTATTCTCATTTATACTTCTAAGCCTAGCATTTTCGTGGAAAAACCTTAGATGCTTTATAAACAATATCTATGTGTTTTATGTAATAAATATATTAGCTGCAGGTGCTGTAATTACTATACAGATGTTGATAATGTCACAGCGTCAATTATATAGTAAATGGATTACTTTTGGTGAAGATACTGTATGGATGTTAGAGGTGTCTATAACTGCGTTGATTTTTGGTATTCCTCTAACAATAATTTTGGTAAGAAATATGTATTACCATTACAAAAAGCAATCTTGGAAAAAATCGTGGATATTTAATTGTAAAATTATTTATAAAAATAATGAAGTTTCATTTAAAGGTTTAGTTGATACGGGGAATCAATTAAAAGAACCTATAACTAACAGACCGATTTCAATTATTGAACATAATATTGTAAAAAATATTATGCCTGCTATTGTCAATACAATATATGCCAATAGCTCATTTAATATAGCTTATTACCATGAATTATTAAATAAATACTCATCACTTAATAGTTTTACAATTATTAATTATCGCGGAATGGGATCGGGACAGCAATACTTATTAGCATTTAAGCCTGATCTAATAACAATTAGTACAGAGGAGGGAGATATTAATTATAACAATGGATTAATTGCAATTACCACACAAGTGCTATCTGGAATAAATGATTTTAATGCAATCATTCATCCTAATTTATTAGAAGGAACAAAATGTAAGAAGGAGGAAATGGTATATGAAAGCTTTATTAATGAAAACCCAGCTACTAATGAAAATTAAGTATTTTCAATTAATACATTTTATGGGATTTGAAAGTAATGATGTATTCTATATTGGCGGCAGTGAAACATTACCTCCACCTTTATCGCGAGAAGAAGAATCTTATTTGTTGAAACGCTTACCAAGCGGAGATAAATCTATAAAAGCAATGTTAATAGAACGTAATCTAAGATTAGTTGTATATATTGCTAGAAAATTCGAAAATACTGGTATTAATATTGAGGATTTAGTTTCTATAGGAGCAATAGGGCTAATTAAAGCTGTTAACACATTTGATCCAGATAAGAAAATAAAGCTTGCTACTTATGCGTCAAGATGTATTGAGAATGAAATACTTATGTTTTTGAGAAAAAACAATAAAATCAGAACTGAAGTATCATTTGACGAACCTTTAAATGTAGATTGGGATGGAAATGAATTATTATTATCAGATGTATTAGGTACGGAAAATGATATAGTCTTTAAAAATATTGAAGATAGAGTTGATAAAAGATTATTATATAATGCATTGGAAAAATTGTCCGACCGTGAGAGAATTATAATGGAAATGCGATTTGGATTAGCGGGATTTGAAGAAAAGACGCAAAAAGATGTTGCTGACTTACTTGAAATTTCGCAATCATACATCTCAAGATTAGAAAAGCGGATAATTGGACGTTTAAAGAAGGAATTCAACAAAATGATATGATTATCTTTATATTGATTGGTTTATCTTAAAAATGCTGTAATTTTAAAATGATTTTTTCGTGTTTTATTAGCTAAACCTTGAGTTTAAAAACTTTTACTAGTAATTTACAGTTTTTAATATAAGTGCATATTTTTATTCCTTGGGGAGATAATTAGAATAATTCCTATTGTAGGAAACCCAAGGGAGGGAGTTTTTTGAAACGCAACAAGGTAGAAATATGTGGAGTAGATACATCAAAACTTCCTGTATTAAAAAATGATAAAATGAAAGAATTATTTATTAAATTTCAAAGTGGTGAGCGATCTGCTCGTGAACAACTAATTAGTGGGAATTTACGTTTAGTGTTATCTGTAATACAACGATTTAATAATCGTGGTGAATATGTTGATGATTTATTTCAAGTTGGTTGTATTGGTTTAATTAAAGCAATTGATAATTTTGATTTAAGTCAAAATGTTAAGTTTTCTACTTATGCAGTTCCAATGATCATTGGTGAAATTAGACGTTATTTACGTGATAATAATCCAATAAGAGTAAGTAGATCATTACGTGATATTGCGTATCAAGCATTGCAAATAAGAGATAGCCTTACATATAAAAACTCTAGAGAACCAACAGTATATGAAATTTCAGAGGTATTAAATGTTCCTAAAGAGGATGTCGTATTTGCGCTAGATGCAATTCAGGATCCTGTTTCAATCTTTGAACCAATTTATCATGATGGTGGTGATCCAATATTTGTATTAGATCAAATCAAGGATGATAGAGAACAAGATGGTTTTTGGACCGATGAAATAGCGCTAAAGGAGGCGCTATATAAGCTCGAAGGTAGAGAGAAAAAAATACTTTCGATGAGATTCTATGAGGGGAAAACGCAAATGGAAGTAGCAGATGAGATTGGAATTTCTCAAGCACAAGTTTCTAGGCTTGAAAAAGCAGCAATTAAGCAAGTCCAAAAGCATGTAAAAGTATAATTGAATAAGTAAATGAATAGCTTATAAAAATTGTAAAAGCATAATTGCCACTTCTGGAAATATAATATATTAGATTATATAGGGAGCTGGTGAAATGGTTAAGCTTTCTGATTTTCAATCTAAGGATGTTATAAACATAATCGATGGAAGAAGACTGGGGATTATCAGTGATTTTGAGCTTGATTTAGATGAGGGATGCATTAAATCTATAATAGTACCGTCTGGAAGTAAATTTTTGGGCTTGTTTAGCGATAAACAGGATATTATTATTCCTTGGAAGAGAATACGGAAAATTGGTTCAGATGTTATTTTAGTAGAACTAAAGGATATTCCATATAATGAAGAAAAAACAATAAAAATTGATCAAGATAAAACAAGACCATATTATCGTTATAGAATCTAAAAATTATGCATGCTTTTAGTGAGTGTGCATAATTTTTTTTGCAATTATTTTACTGATTTATAATAATAAGTTACAATTAAGTCAATAAATCTGAAAATGTAGGAGTATTAATGATGCAGTTTAACTTAAGAGAGTCTGCGGATTTAAAATGGTATGAATATAAATATATAAATAATGATGATTCTATATATCTATTATTTACAACTAGAAATGGTGGTATGAGTTCAAACCCATATACATCCTTAAATATGGCAACACATGTAGGCGATGATAAGCAGACAGTTTTAAACAATCGTAATATAATTCTTGAAAAATACGGCATGAATAATAAATATTGCGTGTCTGCAAATCAAACACACGGTGATAAAATTGAATATGTTACTAAAGATGATTTGGGTAAAGGAAGTATCTTTGATCCAATAAATAATGCGGATGGTCTAATAACCGATGATTACGATGTTGTATTAATGTCGTTTTATGCTGATTGTGTTCCAATATACTATTTTGATAAGACAAAGAAAATTATCGGAATTGCACATGCAGGTTGGAGAGGTACAACACTAGATATAGCTGCAAAAATGCTAGATAGATTTTGTAAAAAATACAATTCGAATATAAATGATTTAAGAGTAGTAATAGGTCCAGCGATATGTAAAAAATGCTTTGAGATAGATGATACTGTAATTAATGAGTTTAAGAAAGTTTTTAATTCTAAAGAAATAGAGGAAATTAGTTCTAAACAAGTTAACGGTCGTTATTTACTAGATTTATGGAAAGCTAATGAATTATTATTATTAAGAAAGGGAGTATCTAACAATCAAATACATGTAATGAGCTTATGTACATATTGTGAAGAAGAATTGTTTTTTTCATATAGAAGAGAAAATGGACAGACTGGTAGAATGGCTTCTTTAATATTTAAAAATAGTAAGGAGAGTAAGTAATGACTAATATTGTAGCGAATAATCTTAATAAGATTAAAGGAGTTATTTCTGAAGCATGTAAAAAGTCTGATAGACAAAAAAGTGATATTACAATTGTTGCTGTTACAAAATATACAGATGCTTTAGGTATTGAAAGCTGCATAAATGCAGGTTTGTATGATATTGGTGAGAATAAAGTACAACAAGCAATACCAAAAATCGAGAAATTAAACACGTATAAACAAATTAATTGGCACTTTATCGGACATTTACAAACGAACAAAGTTAAATATGTACTTCCTTATTTTTCAGTAATACATTCACTAGATAGAATATCTCTAGCCAAGGAAATCAATATTCAAGCTAATAAGCTTAATAAAAAAATTGAGTGTCTAATACAAGTTAATGTTGCAAATGAAGATACAAAATTTGGAGTAAAACCAGAAAAACTGTTTGAATTAGCAAAAGAAATAAGTCAATTTAATAATATTAAAATTTCTGGTTTGATGACTATGGCGCCATATATGCCTAATGCAGAAGATACTAGATCTGTATTTTCTAAACTTAGAGTAATGAAAGAAGAATTGGAATCACTAAACTTACCAAATTTCGATTTACAACATCTTTCTATGGGCATGTCTAATGATTATGCAATTGCGATTGAAGAGGGAGCTACTATTATTCGCTTAGGAAGAGTATTACTGAATGACAATACTAATTGATTTTTTTACTACAACTGTGTATGCTTAAATAGTTATACTATAATGATATTACATAATGAGGAGTGAATATATGACGATATTAGGTATTGTAGATTTGCTATTTGACATATATTGGTATATTTTGATTGCAAGAATTCTTATGTCATGGATTCCTAATTTACTTCATACAAGCTTTGGGGAAGCAATTTATAAATTAACTGAACCTTATCTGTCTTTGTTTCGCAGTTTTATACCACCGATATCATTAGGTGGCGGATATCTTGATTTATCACCAATTGTTGCTTTTATTGCGTTTCGCTTTATTCAAATTGGAACGATGTCAATATTAGTTTTTATTTTATCAACAATAGGAATTTATTAGAATTTTACTATGTTAGATAATATCACTAGCCATTACAGAAAAGAAGATCGAGAATTTATAAAAGAAGCCAGTAACTTTATTTCTGCTTGTTCTAAAAAAGACATATTAAAAGCAACTGATTTTTTGGACCCGAATAAACAAAAGTTCTTTAATGATATATGTAATCGGTATGATAATATTAAATGTGAATTTAATGGTGGATTTGATGAATCAGAGCGGAAACGAGCACTGATTGTTCCAAGAAATTGTTCGTATGAGCCAGTTGATTTTAGAATAAAAGTGATACGAGTTATCGTAAACGATAACTCAGCCAAATTAAAGCACGGAGATTTTCTAGGAGCAATTTTAGGACAAGGTATCAAGCGTGATAAAGTTGGAGACTTGTTTATAGATAATAATATTTGTTACATTGCATTAGATGAGGGTCTAGCAGATTATATTTATAACAACTTATTTCAAGTTAATAAATATAATGTTACGGTTGAATATTTACAAGAAAACAATGAATTTCTTAATATAAAAAATAATCTTAAAATAATGACTAATACTGTATCATCATTAAGATTAGATTGTATATTGAAAATTTCGTACAATCTATCTAGAAGTCAAGCTGCAGATTTTATTAAAAAAGGACAAGTAAAGCATAATTGGAGCGTTTGCGAAGTTCCGTCTCAGCCAATTAATGTAGGAGATATAGTTTCTTTAAAGGGAAAAGGAAAAATTAAAGTAATGAATATATCTACTCCTAATAAAAAGGGGAGATTTCAAGTCGAAATTGGGAAGTATCATTAGCAGGAAATTAGTATATTTTGTCGAAACTAGAGAGAAACACATATTTTTTGGAGGTGTAATTGAATGGCATTAACACCATTAGACATTAGTAATAAAGAATTTTCTCGATCATTAAGAGGTTATGATATTGATGAAGTAAATGAGTTTTTAGACCATGTTATAAAAGACTTTGAAGCATTAATAAAAGAGAATAAGCAGTCACAAGAGAAAATTAAAAACTTAGAAGAAAAAGCAAGCCATTTCAGTAAATTAGAAGAAAATTTGACTAAATCTATTGTAGTGGCTCAAGAAACATCTGAGGAAGTTAGATCAAATGCTAAAAAAGAAGCTAAACTTATTATTAGAGAAGCAGAAAAAAATGCAGATAGAATTATAAACGAATCTGTTATGAAGGTGCATAAGGCAACTATGGAAGTAGATGAATTAAAGAGGCAGGCTAAGATCTATCGTGCGAGACTACGTTCACTAATAGAAGCGCAGTTAGAGCTTATTGATAGCGATGACTGGAATGAATTAAACAATATAAACACTTCTCAATATGAAGATGAATAGAATTGACTTATATTAATTCTTTTTATATAATAATACAAAAATTTAATAAACATTTGGGACAAGTAATCGTATATTTTTTAGTTATCAGCGAGCTGGGTTGGTGGGAGCCAGTACTGGAAATATGATTAAATCACCCTTGATTATCTCTTTTGAATTAAGTAAATAGAGACGCATACCAGCGTTATTGGATTTGAGTGATGAAGATCTAGTCTTTTAGATTAGATTGTATATTATTAGGGTGGTACCGCGAGTTAATCCTCGTCCCTTTTTGGGATGGGGATTTTTATGTTGGTCAAATATTGAATAGAAAATTATGGAGGAATAGCTATGGACTATGGAAAGTTATTAAATTTACCTGAAACTGATTTTCCGATGAGAGGAAATTTGCCGCAAAAAGAACCGGATATTCAATCGTGGTGGAATGAAATAGATATTTATAATAAAGTACAAACACAACAAAAGGGGAAACCTAAGTTTGTTTTGCATGATGGTCCGCCATATGCTAATGGAGATATTCATTTAGGTCATGCACTTAACAAAGTAATTAAAGATATTATTGTAAAATACAAAACTATGCAAGGTTATGATGCACCATATGTACCTGGATGGGATACTCACGGATTACCAATTGAACATGCCATTATAAAAAAAGAAAAATTAGATAGACATCAAATTAGTGTTATAGATTTTAGACAAAAATGTGCAGATTACGCTATGATGTATGTTGAAAAACAAAAGAAGCAATTTATTCGTATAGGAGTACGTGGAGATTGGGAAAATCCGTACATCACACTTAAGCCAGAATATGAAGCAGAGCAAGTAAAGGTTTTTGGTGATATGGCCAAAAAGGGATACATTTATAAAGGCAAAAAGCCTGTTTATTGGTGCTCTGATTGTGAAACGGCATTGGCAGAAGCTGAGATAGAATATAAAGATAAGACAAGCAAGTCTATTTATGTTGCATTTCCAGTGATTGATGGTAACGGTATCATCGAGGAAAAAGATACTTATGCTGTAATTTGGACAACAACTCCGTGGACTATTCCAGCAAACATGGCTATTTCGTTGCATCCTGATTATGAGTATACGCTAATAAATGTAAATGAAAAAAAATATTTAGTAGCTAAGGATTTAGCTGAAAATGTAATAAAGTCTATTGGGTTCCAAAATTATTCATTAGAGGGTTCATGGATAGGAAAAGATCTTGAGAATGTTATTACAAAGCATCCATTATTTGAAAGAAAGTCACCGATAATTTTAGGTGAACATGTTACACTTGAACAAGGAACTGGATGTGTTCATACTGCACCGGGACATGGTATCGATGACTATATTGTTGGATTGAAATATAAATTAGATATATTAGCACCTATCAATAATAAGGGACATTTTACAGAAGAAGCTGGTCAATTTGCTGGTAATTTCTATGCAAAGGGAAATAAATTAGTTATTGATGCATTAGATGAGAGTGGCTTGTTATTAGCGCTATCTGATATTGACCATCAATACCCTCATTGCTGGAGATGTAAAGGAAGCGTTATATATAGAGCAACTGAGCAATGGTTTGCTTCTATTGATGGTTTTCGTCAACTAATGCTTGAAGAAATTAAAAAAGTGCAATGGATCCCTGCGTGGGGTGAGCAAAGAATGCATAATATGATCTCTGATAGAGGAGATTGGTGTATTTCTAGACAACGCGTTTGGGGAGTTCCAATACCTATATTGTATTGTGAAGATTGCAATAAAGAGATTATTAATGATGAATCTATTGAAAAGATATCAAATATATTTAAGGTTGAGGGATCGCAAGCATGGTGGATACGTAATGCCGAAGATTTTGTTCCAGAAGGTTATACATGTTCATGCGGGGGTAAAGAATTCCGAAAAGAACAAGATATAATGGATGTTTGGTTTGATTCTGGTTCGAGCCATGCTGCGGTAGCAAATATACGAGAAGAATTAACATGGCCTACAGATATGTATTTAGAGGGGTCGGATCAATATAGAGGATGGTTTAATTCATCTTTAAGTACTGCTGTTGCAACACGCGGGCAAGCACCATATAAATCTGTACTAAGTTGTGGGATGGTTGTAGATGGTGAAGGTCGAAAGATGTCTAAATCATTAGGTAACGGTATTGATCCTATCCAAGTGTCTGAGAAATTAGGTGCTGATATTTTAAGACTTTGGGTATCATCTGCCGAGTATAAAGCTGATATAAGAATTTCTGATAATATTTTACAGCAAATGTCGGAGGTCTATCGTAAAGTCCGTAATACTTTTAGATTTTTATTAGGAAATTTAAAGGATTTTAACGTTAATAATCATCGTGTAGAATTTGAAAATTTAAATGAAATTGATCAATATGCAATGATTAGATTACAACGATTAATTGATAGAACCACAGACGCTTATAATCGATATGACTTTCATATTGTATTCCATTCGATTCATAACTTTTGTACGATAGATATGAGTGCGTTCTATTTAGATATTTTGAAAGATCGACTTTACACTAATGCTCCAGATTCGCAGACTAGACGCGCAGCACAAACTGTATTATATGATGTTTTGCAAACGTTAGTGAGATTGGTTACACCTATATTATCACATACGGCAGAAGAGATTTGGAGATATATACCTGGCGATAAGGAATTAAGTCCGCAATTAGCAGAATGGCCAAGAATTGATCAAAAATTATTTGATGCACCAATTGAGAAAAAGTGGGACCAAATAGTCAAAATAAGAGAAGAAATTTTGAAGCCTTTAGAAGTAGCAAGAAAAGAAAAAATCATTGGTCATTCGTTAGGAGCAAGCGTAGACATATATCCTAGTAAAGAGGTATATGATATCTTATCTAATGTCTCTGATTTAGATAAGATATTAATAGTATCACAAGTAACAGTACATTCACCTGAGACGATTGCTCCATCAGAAGCAAAAGATCTCAAAGATTTAAAAGTAGTAGTATCGCAAGCAGATGGTGAAAAATGTGAGCGTTGCTGGATTGTAACTACCGAAATAGGTACAGTATCAGAACATCCAACATTATGCCCTAATTGCGCAGATTCAATTAAATACTTTTAATTAATAAATTAAAATATAAGCTTAAATATGTTTCAAAAAACTAGCCATACCTATAAGGGCTAGTTTTTTGTATTTAATTTCCTTTTATTGCATTTATATAATGCTTATTTTTTACTGAATAAGTGAAAAGATAAACATTATAAGTAACAAGAAAGGAAGGATATTTTGAAAAAATTTGTTCGTACGATTTGTATGACGATTATAATATTAGAGATAATTTGTCTTTATCAAACAAACGTATTTGCTGCTGAAATACCTAACAAAAATGAGCGCGAGCAATTTTATAGAGCAATTGAAAATATAACAGGGGTACCATGGTATGTTGTTGCTGCATATTGTCAATATGAATTAAAGACGCAAAAGGTATCAAATGAAGATATATTGATTAGAAGTCATATACATTTATGGTCTGGGATCGGTAATTATGAAGCA
>Ga0265293_10007588_pt1 | contig 16593 bp, 13 predicted proteins | sample Munlanlewell138R_FD_192505 | JGI IMG/M metagenome (GOLD analysis project Ga0265293, IMG submission 192505) | Leachate microbial communities from a municipal landfill in Southern Ontario, Canada - Leachate well 138R | ecosystem: Engineered > Solid waste > Landfill > Unclassified | place: Canada...
TGGAGGTACCAACCTACTTAACGGGGATTCTTGAGCTTGAACAAGGAGCCGTCGGTACATTGACAACTACGTTTGACGTAGTCTACAACGAGCAGGCACGCTTTGAGATTTATGGATCCGAAGGAACGCTAATTGTCCCTGATCCGAACTTGTTCGGGGAGAATGTGTATTTGCTCCGCACCGGAGAGGACGAGTACAAGGAAATGCCTCTCTTGTTCGATTACAGGGAAAACTCGCGGGGCTTGGGACTGGCCGACATGGCTGCTGCCCTAAAGCAAAATCGTCCCGCCAGGGCCAATGGAGAGCAGCTTTTTCACGTGTTGGATGTGATGACGGCCTTCCAACGTAGCAGTGACAAACAGGCTCGAGAAGAGATCCTGTCACCGTATAAACGGGAGGAGGCAATGCAGCGCGCCAAGGTCCTTGGTATACTTGACGGCTAGAAGGCAGGCGTTGTTTTTTGCGTAGGCCCGCGTTACTATGAGGCTCCTCCCATAAACCCTGAGGCATCGGGTTTGCTTGGAGGGGTCTTTTGATGGCTATCGTTATCGCTGTCTGGAAAGGAAACCCCAGTCCAGACGTAGAAGAGAGTGAAGTAGAGCCAGAACTTTATCGACGTACAGAATTAAGTCGTACTAGGATTATTTACTTCTTGGGACATGCAGAAAAAGAGGTGCTACTATGTTAGGAAAGATCAAGTTTGTAAAAGAGCATTATGGTTATATTCTCCCGGAAGATGGAGGGCAGGATGTTCACTTTTGGACGAAGGATGTTGAAGGTTCACCCATTCATGCAGTTCATCGTGGTTTTGACGTTGAATACAGTCTGGGAGAGCCCAGTTTCGATGGTAAACCCCATGCTGCGTGGGTCAGGTTAGTCGAGCAACATGAAGCCGCTGCGATCGCTGAGGTCGAACCTGCGCGGCCCAGAATCATCACGGATCCTTCTCCTGTTGAAACGCTCAAGCGGTGGGCCTTTCTACCGATGAAATCCTTCAAGGCACGAGATGGAAAGGAGTATGCTTCTGTCTTCGCCTACTTGGCATCCATCGCCCTTGAGGAGGAGTGGTCCTTCGCTGGAGAAAAGGATTACTCGATCCTTCGCAATTACTTTTCCTACACATTTTACCGCCTAGTCCAGGAGGACAACGAAGCCATCCAAAAAGGCGCAAAAGAAGAAGAGTTGAAAATCAGGATAAGTTCGAGCTATGCTGTCTTTAACACGGGACTAGTCGACAGGTTGTATGATTCCATCTACGCGATTTTTGAACTAAATGAGCCGGGTCGTGAGCAAAACTGGAAGTTCTACGACTTTGCTGTCCCAAGCAAAAAAGACGCGGGAAAGCTCTTAACGAACCATTTTAATCCCCTGCCGGCCCCAGCCCAGTATTTTTCCAGCAACTATGACATGCTACTCGACCTATCGCAAGAAATCCACTGGGATCCGGGACATGTGATCCTCGATGCGATTGCCAACAATCGTTATCCCATGGAGGTACTGAAAAACTATGTGCCCAAGAACATAGAGTGGGTGGACTATTCCGAGTTAGACAGCACAGAGCGAGATAGTTATTTGGAGAAGTTCGCCAGAGCTTTGGAGGAGGACGAGGAAACGTATCTATTGCTGAGCAATCGTTTTGACAACGCTTACAGACTTGCCCTTAAGCGAGTGCAGTGGAACTACAAGGCGGCTATACCGCAGTATTATCCTCGTGAGAATCTCATGAGTATGCTCCTGCCTATCGGGCTGACGAACAACGTGGATGTGGACGTGGCCTTGGTTCTTACCAGAAATGACTCTGGCTCTTACCAGGGGAGGACCGTGTTCCCCTTGAACTGGGCATACAAGAGCGCAAGGTTGGTATGTCGACCAGATAGTGATTGGCTCTCGCCTGCCCTGATCAGGGAGAGTTCGGACGACGAAGAATAGAATACGGAGTTCCTGTTTCGAAGAAAACCGACGACGCGGAATTACTCCTCGTCGTCGGCAAAAACGTCTCCAACCTCCTCGAAGATATCATCAAGGATCTCTTCGAAGATTTCGCCAAGATTCTTTGGTCCAAGCACAGTCTCACCTCCCTTGTATACAGGCAAGCGTTAGTCCGTGATGCACTGTGTAACGCCTTTCGTTGCCAGGCCCGTTCCCACAGTGACAGAGGAGATGCCAGCTGTCTTGGCGGCGATTACGCCCGCCCCGACAGCGGTAGCTTTAGCGGCCCCTGCAGCAACCGCAACTGTTCCTGCGGCTGCAGCGCAATACGCTGCCCCTACAACTGCCACGGGTGCCAGGGCAATACACCCAATCCCAAGCAATATGTTCCTTCCTCCAGTTGACAGCATTGCCTTACCTCCTGTCCATTTGCTGATTCCAGTTTACACTCGATTCTCGTTCGAGGAGATCAAAAATCATGTGAAGATGATAGTGAGGGGTGATCCTATGCGTGGTAACACTTCGTTTCAATACTTTGTCACTGATTTTCAAAAAATGAGGGACATTGCCCGCTACATCCACATTTATGGCTGTTATTCACGCAATGACTATCCTCACAAGACAAGGATCAGCAAGAGAAAGTACGATAATGAGTTGCGCCGGTTTCGGGACTTTGTCGGAGACCAACATCTAGACGAGTACCAGGTCGGCAAGGAAAAGGTCATCTCGACATTGGTTCGGCGCGGACCGTTCCTCGAAAACTATCTCGCCCAGCTTTATTATGCCAGGACACTGACCGCGGCGGAGGTATCTTCGTATGTTCTGATTCCCTTGTTAGTGCAGCAAGAAGGGTCCCTTACTCTGACCGAACTGATGACACTTCTTGAACTCTTGGGTGTCTTTGAGTCCATCAGTCGCGCCACGATTGGCAGGCAGGCGGACATCTTAGTCGAAGAAGGGATGCTGGTCCGCGAAGTGGTCGACAGTCAGATCATCTACTCCGCTCCTGCCAATCTGCTTGACGAGTTGAGCGAAGAGGAACTAAAGCAGCTTTATTTGGCCGTCTTGTTTTTCTGTCACGTTGTGTTTCCGTGTGTTCCCGGTGAGTTCTTAAAGAACACCCTGGAACGCTACTTTGAGTCTCGCCAGATGCCGTTTCACAAATTTCCTTTGACCATGAGTTTCGCCTACCTGCATCATGTCTTGGACGATCAACTGACGTGGACACTTTTGGAGGCACTGGACAAGAAACGTAGTGTCACATTCCGTTATGGGAGGGATCGCAAAAAGGTCAGGCGCGTTACGATCGATCCCGTGAGAGTGCTGTTAGATCTCACCTATTCCCGCTGGTACGTAGTGGGGAAGCAAGAGGGCGAACGCTATTTGCGGTCTTTCCGTCTAGATCGGATGACGGGTCTTAAGATAACCGAGCAGACCTTTGATCTGGCGTCCCTGGAAGAACAGTATTTTCGGGAATATGACCAGAGTTGGCTTTCTGTGGGAAAAAGGGGTAAACAACCGGTTACCGTGGAACTGCTCTTCCGGCAAAGGGGCGCATCGCAGCAGCCATTTGTCCTGCAGAGGGTGCAAAGGGAAGGCAGAGGCGGGACGATCACCAAGAACAGCGACGATGAGTTCCTCTACACGATTTTGGTTAACGATCCAGTTGAGATGCTTCCTTGGATTCGGAGTTTCAACCATCATGTGGAGGTATTGCCCTCGGCAGAACATGATCTGCGGGAACGACTCGCTGCGGAGACAAGGAGGATGTTGCTCAACTATGGAGCTGTTTGCGAAGAGCAAGAATAGGCTGTACGTGCGCCTGGTGGATTTGAGTCATGTGTTGAAACGCAGGGGCACCATGCCTCTTTCGGAGATCCACAGTTTTCTGATGCGGGACAACCTGGTCGCCGAGGCCCTCATCAACAAGTGGCTCGATCCCAGTTCATCCGAGTTTCTGCCTTTACTTGTACAAGAAGCGCATGGAGAGTGGAAGTTTGCTGTTGAGGGGGCCTTACCGGTTCTGCCTTCCACCACAGAACTCATTTGGCTAAAACAGCTCGTCGGTCATCGGCTCGCTCCGGTTTTTCTCGATGAGGCGGTGCTTGAAAAACTCAAGCACATGCTCGCAGAAGAGCCGGATTACAGGACACATCTGGACGTCCGCGGGGCGGGAAGGGAAGAACATGACGTTTCACATGTGCGTACTATTTTGGGCGTACTTCTGGAGGCCGTCCAAAAGGGGTTAATGGTTCGATATTCTAGCCAAAGCCAGGTTGGCCAACGGTTCGCTAGCCAAGGGGCCCATGTCTTGCGTTTGGAGTACTCCATCGCAAGTGATCGATTCTACGCCATACTCTATCCCAAGGAGATCAGGCGTCCGATTAAGGTGAGGGTGGACTTGATGAGCGAGGTTTCCCTCGCGGCCTATGATGACGCGGAGGATTGGGATTTGCTGCTCAAGGAGCTGCAGGCTCCAGAACCTTTAGTCTTAGAAGTAGGGGACGCCAAAGGGGCTTTAGAACGGGCCTTTCTCCTCTTGTCGTGCTTTGAGCGACAGGCCTCCTATGACCGGCAGCGTGACCTTCATGTGATCCGGGTCTTCTATTATCGCTTTGACGAAGCATTGCTGCTGTCGCGTGTTTTCTCCTTAGGAGAGTCTGTGATCATTCGTTCACCCCAAGCCTTCCGAGAACGCTTTGTGGCCAGGCTGGAAGAAATGTATGAGAACCACGTCTCCTAAAAAGTTGGCTCCCTTGTCCGAAGACAAAGGAGCCTTTTTAATCCTCTTCCGTCATTGTGGCTAATCAAACTTGACCCAGGCCGATCCTTTTTGCGAGCTCTCCACGCAGCGGCTGACGAACTTCACTCCGTTTACGCCGGCCTGAGCATCAGGAAAGTCCAGATCCTCTTTCGTCAGCTCTACACCGGCCTTGAACTTCAGAAGTGCAGTATTGAACTTCCGATAGATATTGGCAAACATCTCATAGTACCCTTCGGAGTGTCCGGCTGAAAGGCGAGTCATTGTTGCCGCCTCGGGATAAAAGTAGGCATTTCCTCGGCTCAGCCTTTGTTTGGGTTCTCCGATCATGGCAACGCTTAAGTAATTAGGATCTTCCTGGCGCCACTCGATGGAACCTTTCGTTCCAAAGATGCGCACAGTCAGTGCGTTATCATAGCCAATCGCCACTTGAGAACACCAATATGTGCCCACAGCCCCGTTCGTATACTTCACCATGATCATGGCGTTCGTATCCAGATCCCGGTTGGTTCCTCCGATGTTATCGAGACGTGCGGAGAGTTCCTCGATTTCCAGCCCCGTAATATACGATACGGTATGCTCCACATGGGTTCCGATGTCCCCCACACAGTTCGAGGGACCGGAGAATTTGGGATCCGTTCGCCAGCTGGCTTGTTTATTGCCCTCATTCTCGATTTCCGTGGCCAGCCAGCCCATGGGGTACTCTGCAGCTATAACACGAATTTCCCCGATGTCTCCGTTTTTGACCATCATCTGTGCCTGTTTCACCGCTACGCATTGGGAATAGGCGTAGGTTACGCAAAAGAGCAGACCCCTCTCTTCGGCCAAGGCCTTGAGTTCCTCCGCTTCTTCTACGGTAAACGTGAGTGGCTTGTCGCACACCACATGAATCCCTTGCAGTAGAAAGGCCTTACAGGCTGCATAGTGTGCGTGATTGGGGGTGGCAATGATAACGTAATCGATGCCATCTTCCCTGGCAGCTTCTTTTGCAGCCATCTCATCGTGGTCTCGGTAGAGTCTGTCAGGATCAAGTCCCCATTTTTTCCCGGTCAGCAATGTGCGCTCGTAGTTGGGAGAAAAGCATCCGGCTACAAGTTGGGCTTGATCGTCAAAAGTCGCCCCTTTTCGGTGTGTATCGCCGATGAAAGACCCAATGGCACCGCCTACCATACCGAAACGGAGAACGCCATGTGTCGAGTTTATTTTGTTTTTCACTTCCGTCATCTCACGACCTCCATATTCAAACGTGTTGCGGTACTCTTAGTCATCTTCGCCGTGATTCCTCCCCAGGGAATGCCTGCAAATTGGTGAAGTAAATATGCTCTAAGTACTATTCTATCGACCTTGGTGCTAGCCATCCCCGAGAATAAAAAAGAAAAATGCGGAAAATGAATTTTGAAGAAGGAAATTAAAAAGGTGTGTCTAATAGTAAGTTTAGAAAACGCTTTAAACCGGTTTAAATTACACACTTAACAAAATTTGTAACAAAATTGCCCCAATGGTCCGAGAAACAACGTCGCTTTTTAGCCACAGTAAGATGACTAGAAACCCGAAATCGTCGCAGGCCATTATATTTTGCCCGTAATTTAAACCGGTTTAAATATATGTAACATCCTAGATTTTGTAGTAACTGCTCCTAGAGCATGTTCAAAATACCATAATGAGGAGGAATACTGTGGAAAAACGCTTGCAGTTCACTGACGTTGAAGTCGTGGAAATTCCCTGGTCCGAGCCTGTCGTGTCACAAGATCTCCCTGTGATCCCAGTCGAGACCTATGCTCAGCGCATTGCTGACCTTAGGGAACGCATGGAGCAAAATGGGTTCTCCCACGTGATTGTTTATGGAGACCGCGAACACTTTGCCAATACTCGCTTCTTAACTGGTTATGATCCACGTTTTGAAGAGAGCTTGGTTATTGTAGGTCTATCCGGGAAGCCGCGCCTTTTGGTTGGTTTGGAAGGGCTGTACTATGCTGGAATCGCTCAGGGTGTGGAGGTCGAACTCTATGACAAATTCAGTCTCCAAGGACAACCCCGTCAAGGTCGCAGCCTGGCAGAAATTCTCGCCGACTGTCAGATTACCTCTACGAGCAGAGTTGGTCTAGTCGGTACGAAATACGACGAAACGGGCGAGTTTGACGACGCAGCCTTCGTCACCGACGTCCCATACTACATCGTTGATACCCTGATCAGGATCGTTGGTTCGGAGAACCTTTCGGAAGTAACGGCTTGGTTTACCCATTCCACAACAGGACTGCGGATTCCGTTGACTGTGGATGAAATCGCACGCAATGAAATGATCAACCAAATGGTCTATGCCGGAATGAAAGAGGCCATCTCCGCCCTTAAACCAGGTGTTTCCGAGATTGATATCAGCAGTCGCTTGGGCTTTGACGGCAGTGTTCCCCTCTCTTGTCACATTGTCGTGAGCTTTGGAGATAACGTAGGCCTGGCTCTAAACAGCCCCACAAGCAGGAAACTTGAGCACGGCGATCCCCTCAGTGTAGCGCTGGGTGTATGGGGTGGAAACATTGCGCGGACCGGAATCGCTGTGGCCGATGCCAGTGAACTCAAGCCCGAAATCAAAGATGCGGTAGAAAAAGTCTTCGTTCCCTACTTTGATATGCTGATCCGCTGGTACCGTTCTCTGCGTGTCGGAGTGAAGTGTGGCGCTGTTTATGAGTCCGTAAGGGAATATATGGAGGAGCCATTCTTCAACATTGCACTCAATGCAGGCCATCTGATTCGCGATGAAGAGTGGATTAACGCACCTTTCGTACCTGGCTCTGAAGATGTACTCGTGTCAGGCACCATGATTCAATGTGACATTATTGTTCCTGCAACCGCTCCTTATCCCGGCGTTCACACCGAGGATGGGCTTGTGGTCGCAGACGCTGATTTACGTGCACAATTGGCACAAAAGTATCCTGAGGTTTGGGCTCGGATCCAGAGACGTCGCGAGATGATGCAAAATCTAGGCTATGAGCTCCATGAAGACGTATTGCCCTTAAGCGAAATGCAGGGTCAAGTAACGCCCTTCATGCTGAACCCAACCCAGGTGCTGAGCCTGAAGAGATAGAGTGACGTGTTAGATAAGTAAAGGTAAAGGAGGATAGGGGTTTTCGTGTGAGCGGATAGGAACAAAGGTAAAACAAACAATACAAGTGGAGGGACAAACATTGAAAAGACTAGTGAGCCGTAAGATCTCGATTATTTTAGTTCTCAGTTTTCTATTAGTAGCTGGCCTATCAGTTTTTGCATCAGCCAAACCATTGATCGGTGTTTCCATTCGTAGCTTGTCAGAAGAGCGTTGGGATAGAGAAAAGGCCATGATGGAAGCTGCAGCGCATGAACTTGGTGCAGATATTATGTTCACCGATGCCAACCATGACGAGGCACTACAGAACTCCCAAATCGAAAACCTCATTGCTAGAGGCGTTGACGTTTTGGTCGTCATCGCTCAAAACAGTGACGTTGCCGCCACTGGAGTACAAATGGCTTCTGAAGAAGGCATTCCTGTAATCGCTTATGACGTTGCAATTTTCCACGAAGACGCTATCTACCTGTCCTTTGACAGCGTACGCGTTGGTTATGAAATGGCAAAAGCCATCACCGAACTCGTTCCAAAAGGCAATTATATGTGGATTGGTGGATCCCCCACCGATGACAACGCCTATCTAGTACGTGAAGGACACTTCCAAGTACTCCAACCTCTCATTGACAAAGGTGACATCGTTCTCGTTGGTGAGCAATGGAGCCCAGCTTGGAGCCCTCAGGAAGCAATGATGCACATGGAAAACGCCCTTGTTGCCAACAATGATAACATTGATGCAGTTGTAGCATCCAACGATGGTACCGCAGGTGGCGCAATCCAAGCATTGATGGAGCCAGGCCTAGCCGGTAAGGTACCCGTGAGTGGTCAAGACGTTGACCTAGCAGCAGCCCAGCGTATCGCTGAAGGAACTCAAGCAGTATCTATTTTCAAAGACGTACGCGTATTGGCTCGTGTAGCCATGGAAGCCGCTGTGGAACTCGCCAACGGCCAGACCCCAAGCGCTTTGAACGGCAAGTACAGAAATGCTGAACGCGGTATTGAGCAAGACGCAATTTTGCTTGACGTTATTCCTGTGACTCAGGAAAACCTCTATGAAGTAATCATTCAAGGTGGATTCCACGCCCTTGAGGACGTATACCGTAATGTTCCAAAGTCGGAGTGGCCAGGTCAGTAAACTGAAGTAACGGAACAATAATCTCGACAGAAAGCTGGGTGGACTATGCCAGAACAGAAAAGTATTCTTCTGAAGATATCGAATGTGACGAAGCATTTTCCGGGTACGAAAGCCTTGGACAATGTCAACTTAGATGTCTATGAGGGCGAAATTCACGCCATCTGTGGCGAAAATGGGGCTGGCAAGTCCACCCTCATGAAGATCCTAAGCGGTGTGTACCCGTATGGGACCTATGAAGGACAGATTCACTTCGCCGGAAGTGAGGTGAAGTTAGCCACCGTCAAGGATTCTGAACAGATCGGAATCCGGATTATCTTCCAAGAGTTGACGCTCGTGCCCAATATGACGGTGGCCGACAATATCTTACTAGGTGCAGAGCCGGGCAAACGTGGCATTATTAATCAAAATCAACTTTTCAGTGATACCGAAAGACTCCTGAAAGACTACAATCTGGATATCCCCTATAACGCCAAAGTAAGCGGACTGGGGATTGGTCAGCAGCAGATGGTGGAAATCGCCAAAGCCCTATCCGGCAATGCCCGTCTCTTGATTCTTGACGAACCAACGTCAGCCTTAACCATTGATGAAACAAATGTACTCATGGATATTATTCGGGACTTGAAGAGTCGAGGCGTAACCTGTATTTATATTTCCCATAAGCTCGATGAGGTTTTTGAGATTGCCGACCGGATTACGGTATTGCGAGACGGACAAATTGTAGAAACGCACCCCGTGGAGGATTTGGATCAGAACAAAGTCATTTCCTTGATGGTGGGAAGAGAAATCACCAACCAGTATCCTCCTCGAAAGCCGAATATCGGTGATGTTACCCTCGAAGTGAAGAACTGGACCGTAGCCAAGCACAGCCAGGCAGCCCGTCCCACAGTAAAGGACGTATCCTTTAAACTGCACAAAGGTGAGATTCTGGGTATTTCAGGGCTCATGGGGTCGGGTCGAACCGAACTTGTGCAAAGTATCTTTGGCGAGTTTGGAAAGAGGCTATCTGGTGAACTGATCCTCAACGGCGAGCCCGTAACGATTGGCTCAGCCGAAGACGCGATTCGCCATGGTTTAGCGCTCTTGACAGAAGACCGTAAACAGACCAGTCTCATTTTGAAACATTCCATCTTGGCCAATGCGACTATAGCCTCGATTCAAGATCTTGTACGGTACAATGTGATTGATCCAGAAAAGGAACTAGCTGTTACCTACGAGTATAAAGATAAACTACAGATCAAAGCCCCCACAGTGCACAGTATTGTCAACAATCTCAGCGGTGGGAACCAGCAAAAAGTTGCCATTGCTAAGTGGTTAATGACGGATCCCCAGGTCTTGATCATGGATGAACCAACTAGGGGTATTGATGTAGGGACTAAATATGAAGTTTATAAGCTAATGAATGAATTAACCAGCCAGGGTGTCTCCATCATTATGGTTTCATCTGAACTGCCAGAGATTCTCGGCATGAGCGACCGGATTTTAGTCATGCACGAGGGAACTGTGGCGGGTATTGTGGAAAATGACAATGTTAGCTCAGAAGAGATTATGCTGTTAGCAACAGGGGGGAGCCTACGATGAGTGTGAATACAGGAAAGATGGATAAAGGCCGAGGCCTGAAGAATCTTTTGAAATTTGATTTCCGTGCGTATACCATTGTCGCCGCGTTATTGGTTCTGTGGGTTATTCTCAGCGTTCTTACCGATGGAGCTTTCTTAACACCACGCAACCTTTCCAACCTATTTCGACAAGGATCTGTTGTGGGCTTTATTGCTGTTGGAATGGTCCTGGTTATTGCCGCAGGGCAGATTGACCTCTCCGCTGGTGGACTGGCCGGCCTAACTGGGGCCATCGCCGCCTTGACACAGGTTCGCTGGCTGCCTGAGCTTGCGAAGCAGACCGGAATGGACTGGATTGCGTACGGTTGGCCCGCTACAATTATTGCTCTTGTGGCTGCCATCGGTTTTGGCACGATTCTCGGCGGTGTTCAGGGCTTGGGAGTCGCCTATGGTAAAGTCCCAGCTTTTATCGTGACATTGGCAGGGTCGTTAGTCTTCCGGGGTTGGCTACTGGGTCTAACGCGCGGTGTGAACATTGCACCCATGGATCCGAAGTTTCAGCTGCTTGGGCAGGCGTATCTGTCCACAAACCTCGGGACATGGCTTGGCGTTCTTGCAGTAATAGGCATCTTGTTTTTCACTATCTATTCTAGGATTAACAAGCAAAAGCATGGATTCCCTGTCAAACCGCTCTGGCTTGAAGGTTTGGTAGTTGCAGCAATGAGCGCGGTTGTGATTTTGTTTGTTGTGAACATGAACCGCTTCCGCGGGATTCCGGTTCCAGTAATTTTACTTTTGGTCTTGGCAGGCATTTTTACGTTCATTGCCACACGAACCAAGTTTGGCCGTTATACGTTTGCTATCGGTGGAAACGCAGAGGCAGCACGTTTGTCGGGAATCAACATCAAACGCACGATGCTGAAGATCTTTATGGTGGCCGGTGCCATGGCCGGTGTCAGTGGCGCAATTCTAACGTCGAGACTCAACGTAGCTACAGCAAACGCTGGTCTGCAGTTTGAAACGAACGCCATTGCCGCTTGTGTTATTGGCGGCACCAGCCTTGCTGGTGGCGAAGGTAGCGTTCCGGGTGCCCTGATTGGTGCTATGATTATGGCCAGTGTGGATAACGGTATGAGTTTGATGAACGTAGAATCGTTCTGGCAGCAAGTCATTAAGGGACTGATTTTGGTCACCGCTGTTTTGATTGACGTGAACTCTCGCAAGTCCCACGCCTAGAACTCCTCCTAGCGAGGCAGGAGAACGACCCGGAAACATCTAATGCTCTCCTTAGCGTGAAAATTCAAATATTGGGGGAAGTCCGTTGGATTGTTTTTGTGCAAAGAGCGGCAAGAAACGCCAGGTTACAATTGAAGACCTAGCCCGCCATCTGGGAATCTCCAAAGCGACGGTATCATTAGCGTTAAACAACAGCCCCCTCGTTGCGGAGACGACCAAAGCTCGGGTTATGGAAACGGCTAAAGAGTTTGGGTATCGTCCAAACTACTTCGGGACCCGTTTGTCCAAGGGTAAGTCCGATGTGATTGGTCTTTATATCTTGGGCGGAGAGAAGGAAAAATGTAACTGGACGTTGCCTTCAAGCTGGATGTTCTATAACCCTATCTTGAAGGCTGTCAGCACCGAACTGGCCATGCATGACTATCGCTGCAACTTTGGGGTCATCAGTGTTGAAGAAGCCACAAAGCAGGGGACAATATCCTGGATGATCCAGGAGGGTTCCCTCGATGGAATGTTACTCGTTGTTCAAGATGACATTGACTATAGCTTCCTGGATGTTGCTGAAGAACGGCAATTCCCCTTTGTTGTTCTCAATGCCAAGGTGAGTGACAATATTAGTTCGGTGAAGGTGAACAATGATCTTGGTGCTCGCAAAATGGTGGACCATTTGCTGAGACAACAACATCGCAGAATTGCCTACTTGGGTGGACCAGAGATGGATTCGAACGCTATAGAGCGTCGAGACGGTTTTATCAAGGCCATGTCTGAGGCGGGGATTGCTCCTAGTCCTTCGCTGATCCAGTATGGTGATTGGCAAAGATCTTCGGGCTGGAAAGCAGCCAGCGACTTCATGTCCCTGGATGAGCCACCCACAGCAATATTCTGCGGTAATGACCATATGGCAATTGGAGCCATGCAACGGCTACAAGAAGCAGGTTTGAGGGTACCCTATGATGTTTCCGTTGTGGGTTATGACGACACGGAGATGTGCCAGATTGTGGTGCCTAGACTAACCACAGTTCGACAACCCCTCGAGCAAATGGGTACGCTCGGGGCCAGAGAAGTATTGCGTCAAATCGATGAAGAGTCGACAACGGCCACACACACGAATCTAGAACCAGAACTCGTCGTCAGAGACTCGTCGATAAGCATCACACATGAACCCAAAATCGTTTCATAAGGAGGAACACGATGAAAACCTATTTCCCAGAAGTAGATAAGGTGCAATTTGAGGGGCGACAGAGCACAAATCCGTTAGCCTTTCGATACTACAACCCCCAGCAGGTAGTGGGCGATAAAACGATGGAAGAACATCTGCGTTTTTCCATGGCTTATTGGCATACCTTCACAGGTTCTGGAGCAGACATGTTTGGATCCGGTTCGGTCACCAGAAGCTGGGATAGCATCACGAACCCCATGGACTTGGCCAAAGCTCGGGCCTACGCAGCCTTTGAGTTTATGCAAAAGATGCAGATTCCGTTCTTCTGTTTCCACGATACGGATATTGCACCAGAGGGCGAGACTCTGAAAGAAACCCTCAATAACATAGATGAAATCGTAGCTCTCTTTAAGGAGCTCATGAAAGAAACAGGTATTAAGCTTTTGTGGGGTACGTCGAACCTCTTTTCTCACCCTCGTTTCATGCATGGTGCAGCCACATCTCCCAATGCTGATGTTTTTGCCTATAGTGCAGCCAGAGTAAAACATGCGCTAGAGATTACCAAGGAACTTGGCGGAGAAAACTATGTGTTCTGGGGCGGTCGAGAAGGCTATGAGACGCTCTTGAACACCGATATGAAGTTGGAACTGGATAACCTGGCCCGTTTCTTCCATATGGCCTTGGATTATGCCAAAGAAATCGGCTTTACAGGTCAGTTCCTGATCGAACCAAAACCGAAGGAGCCCACTAAACATCAATACGATTATGATGTGGCTACTGTCTTAGGATTCTTGAACAGCTATGGTCTGGAGAAAGACTTCAAGATCAATCTCGAAGCCAACCATGCTACTCTGGCCGGACACACCTTCCAGCATGAACTGCGTGTGGCTCGCATCAACGGTATTTTGGGCAGTGTTGATGCCAACCAGGGCGATGAACTCTTGGGTTGGGATACAGATCAGTTCCCCACCAACGTTTACACGACAACCCTGGCAATGTATGAAATTCTGCTCAATGGAGGTTTAGCTCCAGGCGGTCTCAACTTCGATGCCAAAGTCCGCAGAGGTTCCTTTGAAGCTTTGGATCTCTTCTACGCACACATTGCCGGTATGGACGCATTTGCCCATGGCCTCATGGTAGCCCATCGTCTCTTGGAAACGCAGGAACTCGAGAAATTCATTGACGCTCGTTACAAGAGCTGGACGACCGGTATTGGTGAGAAGATTGTACAAGGGCAAGTCGGCTTCAAAGAACTCAGTGAGTATGCTTTCGCTAATGACCAGATTAAGCACACTTCTGGACGCCAGGAACTTCTGGAAGCCATTCTAAACAGATACATCCTGGAGGTCTAAGGGTGTTATGGGTTATTTAATAGGTCTCGACATTGGCACATCTGCTGTAAAGGCGCTGCTGCTTAAGAGTAATGGATCGGTTGTGGGGAGTGTCACTGAGGAATATCCTTTGTTTTCCCCTAGACCTGGTTGGTCGGAGCAGAATCCCGAAGACATGTGGAAGGCGTCGGTCGATGCGATCCGCGGAGTGATGACGAAGTATTCTGTTTCTCCAGACTCCGTCCTGGGGTTGGGTTTATCTGGTCAGATGCATAGTTCGGTCTTCCTGGATGAGCAATATGAGGTGATCAGGCCCGCGATCTTGTGGAACGATGTGCGTACCAGTGCACAATGTCGGTTTATTGAACAAACGGTTGATCCCGAGACTCTTCTCGAGGAAGTATGTAATCCTGCCTTGGAGGGGTTCACCCTTCCTAAGCTCTTGTGGCTGCGAGAACACGAACCGGAGAACTACCAAAAACTGCGCTGGCTCGTGTTGCCCAAGGACTATGTGCGTTTTCGCTTAACAGGAAACATTGCCATGGAAGTCTCCGACGCGGCGGGTATGTTGATGATGAACGTGCGAAGCCAAGTCTGGTCAAAGCCAGTTTTGGAGAGCTTTGACATTCCTGACTACATCTTGCCACCTATTGTCGGTTCATCGGAAGTCGCGGGAACCATTACGCCAGAAGTGGCGAATACGACGGGGCTGAAGGTGGGCACTCCCGTAGTAGGCGGAGGTGCCGACAATGCCTGTGGAGCGGTGGGATCGGGTGTTGTGATTCCAGGCCGAGGCATGGTGAGCTTGGGTACAAGCGGGGTTTTGCTCGCCCATCTGGCAGAACCAAAGCTCATCACATCGGGAACAGTACATATGTTTAACAGCTGTTTACCCGGGGAGTTTTACATGATGGGTGTGATGCTCTCTGCTGGACTCTCCCTGAACTGGCTACGTTCTCAGTTCGGAAACGAAAAGTCCTACGCGCAAATGACCGAAGAGGCAGCGGCCGTACCTCCGGCCAGCCGTGGACTGGTCTTCTTGCCTTACTTGACCGGGGAGCGCACCCCCCATGGTGACGCCAACGCTAGAGGAAGTTTTGTGGGACTCAGCGCTACGCACGGTCAAGCAGAAATGACACGCGCCGTTCTGGAAGGTGTTGCTTTTGGGCTCTGCGATTCGGTCGAGCTCCTGCGTTCTGCGGGATGGAACGGAACGTCCTTGAGGGCCCTAGGCGGCGGAGCACGATCACCGCTCTGGAAAGAGATTATTGCCAGTGCAACAGGTCTGGTGTTGGAGGAAATCAACATTGATGAAGGGCCAGCGCTTGGAGCAGCCATTTTAGCAGGCGTAGGTTCAGGAGCTTACGCAAGCGTCTTGCAAGCTTCAGATTCCATCATCAAAGTGGAACGTGCTGTGGAGCCCAATAAAGAGTGGATGAAGGTCTATGTGGAGCTGTATCAAGTCTACAAGGATCTCTATCCAGCCCTGAAAAACTCCTTTGATCGCTTGGTTACATTTGCATAAAATAGTTGAACAGGTGGATAAACGCTGTTGGATTTTTGATCCGACAGCGTTTTTTTGCATTCCTGTGTGGCGGAGACTGCTTTGGGCTTGATTTAAATGAATTTCGTACTGTTTGTCTAAGAGCGTTACGTTTTACGCCAGCTAGAGGGAGAAAGTTAAGATTATTACATGGAAATAAAAGATAATCCATTTATATTAACGCATAATTTTCTTATAATAATCATGATTTTGGCCTTGCAGCAACTCGACCAAAGGGGAGGTATAGCAATTGAAAAGTCGTTTCTTTTTTGCGGTCTCACTTTGTTCAGTCTTGGTACTAGCAGCACTGTTCTGTTTCCCGATTGTGGCCGGAGCGGAAGATAACAGTGCCATGAAAGTCGTGGGCTTATACTCCGAAACAGCGGCCGGTTCCATTCGTTATCGCGTCGGAGCCGACGATTGGATTACGGTCAAGCTCGGCGATGAACTACCCTCGGATGCCGAAATTCTTATTAACGTCGCACGGGACTGGATCGAGTTGATTCCCATGCAAGATGCTACGACGGTGTACGAAATAAGGGGGGCCAAGGAGGGTGAGGTTCAGGTAAGGTTGAGCGACCTCGCCCCGGAGAACGCAAGAACGGTCCGGTTCCCGGAGGCCAGTAGTGATATTGACCCCGAGTTTGCCAACACCTTAGTGGTGAAAGAATATCTTGGACGCCAGCACTACATTATGGAGGACGGCAGCAGGCAAGAGATTAAGTATGGAAATATCCTGGCAGTAGGAGGCTCTGTAAACATCATCGGTATCAACAATACCTTGCTTTTGGCCTTGCCAAATGGAGAGGAAACCACGGTGGTGGGGCCCATCAAGTTCACGGTTGAGAA
>Ga0265293_10007589_pt1 | contig 16593 bp, 10 predicted proteins | sample Munlanlewell138R_FD_192505 | JGI IMG/M metagenome (GOLD analysis project Ga0265293, IMG submission 192505) | Leachate microbial communities from a municipal landfill in Southern Ontario, Canada - Leachate well 138R | ecosystem: Engineered > Solid waste > Landfill > Unclassified | place: Canada...
ATGAAATTGGCGGGACCCGCGTGCAGATTGGTGAAATTGCAGCGCCCGCCGCCGGAAATGCGGATTTTCTCGGCCAGCCGCGACGCATGATCCACCAGCGCCACGCGCGCGCCGCGCTGGCCCGCCACGGCCGCGGCCATCATGCCCGCGGCGCCGGCCCCTATGACGACGACATCGAACACCTGCGCCACGGCGCCTAGTCTTCTTTCAGGCAGTCGATGTAATACCGCGCCGCGCCGTCCGGGCCGATGTCCTGCCCCAGGCCATGGACATAGGTCTCGAAACCCGGGAACGTCGCATTGAACTCGCGCACGAACTGCAGGTAGTTCACGATGCGCCGGTTGAACCGCTCGCCCGGGATCAGCAAGGGAATGCCCGGCGGATACGGCGTCAGCAGCACGCCCGTGACCCGGCCTTCCAGATCGTCGATGTTCACGCGCTCGGCCTCGCGATGCGCCATCTTGGCGTAGGCATCGGACGGTTTCAAGGCGGGGATCATGTCGCTCAGGTAGACCTCGGTCGTCAAGCGGGCCAGGTCATACTTGTGGTAGGCCTCGTGGATGCGCTGGCACAAGTCCCGTAAACCCATTTTCTCGTAGCGGCGGTGCTGCTTGCAAAAGTCCGGCAGGATGCGCCACATCGGCTGATTGCGGTCGTAGTCGTCCTTGAACTGCTGCAGGGCGGTCAGCAAGGTGTTCCACCGGCCCTTGGTGATGCCGATCGTGAACAGGATGAAAAAGGAATACAGGCCCGTCTTTTCCACCACCACGCCGTGCTCGGCCAGGTACAGCGACACCAGGGCCGCCGGGATGCCCGTATCGGCGAACGTGCCGGAAATGTCCAGGCCCGGCGTGACGATCGTCGCCTTGATCGGATCCAGCATGTTGAAGCCTTCGGCCAGGTCGCCGAAGCCGTGCCATTCATCGCCCGAGCCCAATATCCATTCGTCGCGATGTCCGATGCCGTCCGCCGGCAGGCGGTTCGGCCCCCAGACCTTGAACCACCAGTCGTTCTTGCCGAACTCGGATTCGACCTTGCGCATCGCGCGCCGGAATTCCATGGCCTCGGAAATGGATTCTTCGACCAGGGCGGTGCCGCCGGGCGGCTCCATCATGGCCGCCGCCACGTCGCAGGACGCGATGATCGCGTACTGCGGCGAGGTCGACGTGTGCATCAGGTAGGCCTCGTTGAAAACGTTACGGTCCAGCTTGCGCGTTTCGGCGTCCTGCACCGTGATCTGCGAAGCCTGCGACAGGCCCGCCAGCAGCTTGTGCGTGGAATGCGTGGCGAAGATCATTGCCGGAGATCGCGGACGATCGGCTCCGATGGCGTGCATATCGCGATAGAAGCTATGGAACGCGGCGTGCGGCAGCCAGGCCTCGTCGAAATGCAAGGTATCGATTTCTTCGCCCAGCGTCTTCTTGATCATCTCGACGTTGTAGATCACGCCGTCGTACGTGCTCTGCGTCAAGGTCAGGATGCGCGGGCGCTTGTTCGTGGCGTTGCGCGCGAAGGGATTGGCTTCGATCTTCTTGCGTATGTTCTCGGGATCGAATTCCTCCAGTGGAATCGGCCCGATGATGCCCAGGTGATTGCGCGACGGCCGCAGGAAAACAGGGATCGCCCCCGTCATCGTGATAGCGTGCAAAATGGATTTGTGGCAATTGCGGTCGACCACGACCACGTCGTTGGACGCCACGTTGGCATGCCAGACGATCTTGTTGGAGGTGGATGTGCCGTTGGTCACGAAAAAACAGTGGTCCGCATGGAAAATGCGCGCGGCATTCAGCTCGGACTCGGCGACCGGCCCGGTATGGTCCAGCAGCTGCCCGAGCTCTTCGACGGCATTGCAGACGTCGGCGCGCAACATGTTTTCACCGAAGAACTGGTGGAACATCTGCCCCACCGGGCTCTTCAGGAAGGCGACGCCGCCCGAATGGCCCGGACAATGCCAGGAATACGATCCGTCGGACGCGTACTTGACGAGCTCGCGAAAAAAAGGAGGCGCCAGGCCGTCCAGGTAGGACCGCGCTTCGCGGATGATGTGACGCGCCACGAACTCCGGCGTGTCTTCGAACATGTGGATGAAGCCGTGCAGTTCGCGCAGGATGTCGTTGGGAATGTGCTGCGAAGTGCGCGTCTCCCCGTACAGATAGATGGGGATTTCCTCGTTGCGGAATCGCAGCTCGCTGATGAAGGCGCGCAGGTTCTTGATGGCGTTGGCCACGTCCTCGGGGGAATCGACGTCGAACTCTTCATCGTCGATGGACAGGATGAATGCGCTGGCGCGGCTTTGCTGCTGGGCGAACGAGCTGAGGTCGCCGTAGCTGGTTACCCCCAGCACTTCGACGCCCTCGGCCTCGATCGCGGCGGCCAACGCCCGGATGCCGAATCCGGACGCGTTTTCCGAGCGATAGTCTTCGTCGATGATGACGATGGGAAAACGAAATTTCATGCCTGAGGCTCCCGCTAGGTGAGTGGCAGGGTGACGCCCTGCTGGCCCTGGTACTTGCCGCCGCGGTCGCGGTACGAGGTTTCGCAAACCTCGTCGCTTTCGAAAAACAGCATTTGGGCGCACCCTTCGCCGGCGTAGATCTTGGCCGGCAAGGGCGTGGTGTTGGAAAACTCCAACGTGACGTGGCCTTCCCACTCAGGCTCGAGCGGCGTCACGTTGACGATGATGCCGCATCGCGCATAGGTGCTTTTTCCCAGGCAGACCGTCAGCACGCTGCGCGGGATCCGGAAATATTCCACCGTGCGGGCCAAGGCGAAGGAATTGGGCGGAATGATGCAGACGTCGCCCTCGAAATCCACGAAGGACTTTTCATCGAAGGACTTGGGATCGACGATCGTGGAGTTGATGTTGGTGAATATCTTGAATTCCCTGGCGCAGCGCACGTCATAGCCGTAACTGCTGGTGCCGTAACTGACGATGCGATTGCCGTCGACCGAACGCACCTGCCCCGCCTCGAACGGCTCTATCATCCCGTTGGCAGTTGCCTGCTGCCTGATCCAGCGATCATTCTTGATACTCATGGCCCTCGCCCTTTAAACAATGGCGCGTATTTTAGCCCGTCATAGGGACTAACACTACCTAATTACGCTACTATCCTGCATTGCAATCGCGCCACTTGCCGATTCGCCACGCTTATGTCCGCCAAAAGCCGCAACCGAGACGACTACCAGACTGTGCCCCGGCGCATAGGCGCCATGAGCCGTTCGTTTCCGGACGCCTACCTGAACGACTGGCATACCCATCCCAGGGCCCAGCTGGTGTACGGCGTCGCGGGCATCATGGAAATGCGCACCCCGGACGGCGTGTGGGTGCTGTCGCCTTTGCGGGCGCTCTGGGTCCCCGCGGGGGTGAGACACCAGATGCGGGCGCACGGCCCGGTGGAGCTGCGCACCCTGTTCATCCAGCAAGGCGAAAAGGACCACGATATCATGCCCCGCTCGGAATGCGTGATCCCGGTATCCCCCCTGCTGAAGGAACTCATCCTGCGCGCCACCGAGCTGCCCGTGGAATACGATGAAGCCGGCCCGGAAGGCAAGGTCATGGACCTCATCCTGTCCGAGATCAAGCCGTCGACCGCGGACCGGCTCTACCTGCCGACGCTCGAAGACGAACGGCTCAAGCGGCTGGAAACGCTGTTGCGCCGCGACATGTCCGACAATCGCAACCTGGAGGCGTGGGCCGGCGAGCTCCACGTCTCGGGCAAGACGCTGAATCGCCTGATACGCAAGGAAACCGGCACCGGCTTTTCCACCTGGCGCCAGAGCCTGCGCATCCATCTGGCGCTGCTACGGCTCGCGGCGGGCGAGCCGATCACGTCCGTGGCCCTGGACGTCGGCTACGCCACTCCGTCCGCCTTCACGCGCATGTTCAGGCGCGTCATGGGCGTCACGCCCCGCGAATACCTCAAGCAGCTCGACTGATCCCGGCGCGCCGCCGCCCCTGCGAGGCTGTCCCATTCGGGACATTCTCTGTCCGCTGCTGAGCGGTCGCGCACCGCATTACACGGTACGCTGGTCGTTCATGCCCGCATCCGACGGGACGGCAGCCCCACGGCCACGACACAAGGAATTCTCATGAACCGTTTTCTTGCGATAGACCGCACCCACGACACCAACCGGAAAAGCTGGGTAGCCCAGGCGAACGACGAACGCACGGACTTTCCCATCCAGAACCTGCCCTTGGGCGTGTTTTCCACCAAGGATGGAAACGCCAGGGTGGGGACCGCCGTCGGCGATCGGGTCCTGGACCTCGCGCGGGCGCGCGAACTCGGCCTGCTGGGCGACGCGGTCAGCGCCGAGCACGTCGACGCCGACAGCCTGAATCTGCTGCTCTCGCAAGGCCTGGAGGCCGGCCTGAAACTGCACCATCGCGTTTTCGACCTGCTCGGCAAGGATGATACGCTGGACGCGAAACGGTTCGCGGACCAACTGTTGCACCCTCTGGACTCCGTCACCTTGCACAGGCCCGTGAACGTCGCGAACTATACCGATTTCTACGCCGGCATCCATCACGCCGTTCGCGCCGGCGGCCTGCTCCAGCCCGAAAACCCCTTGCCCGACAACTACAAATGGGTGCCCATCGGCTATCATGGCCGGCCCTCCACGGTGAAGGTGTCCGGCTCCGACGTCCGGCGCCCCACGGGCCAGCTGGTGCCCGGCAAAGCGGGCACGCCGCCGATGTTCGGCCCTTGCAAAGAACTGGACCTCGAACTGGAAATGGCGGTGTACGTCGGCAAGCCCACCGAATGGGGGACGCCGTTGCGCATCGAGGACTCATTCGATCACATCGCGGGCTTCGGGCTGTTGAACGACTGGTCGGCGCGCGACATCCAGAAATGGGAAATGAAGCCCTTGGGGCCCTTCCTGTCCAAAAACTTCGGCACCTCCATTTCCCCCTGGATCATCACCACGCACGCATTGGCGCCGTTTCGCGGGCCCGTGCCCGAACGCGCGCCGGACGATCCCCGACCCCTCCCCTATTTGCAGTCGGACCAGGATCAATCCTTGGGCGCGATCGACATCGAGCTCCAGGTATATTGCCGAACGGCGAAAATGCGCCGGGACGGCGAAGCCGCGGTGCGGCTCATCGAATCCAATATGCTGCATCTATACTGGACGCCGCAGCAGATGCTGACGCATCACACCGTGACTGGCTGCCAGATGGACGCGGGCGACATCCTCGGAACGGGCACCATTTCCGGGCCGGTGCCCGAACAGCTCGGCAGCCTGCTCGAATTGACGGAAAACGGCGGCAAGCCTGTCGCTCTGCCCAACGGAGAAGTCCGGTCCTACCTGGAAGACGGCGACGAGATCACGCTGACCGGCACGTGCCGCAAGGCCGGATTCAGGACAATCGGGTTCGGCGCCTGCCGCGGCACCATCCTGCCCGCCTGAGCCACAACGCCATGCAAGCAAAGGTCGATATGAAGACAATCTCGCGCATCGCCGTCATCGGCGGCGGAACCATGGGACAGGGCATCGCGCAATACTTCGCGATGAAAAGCTATCCGGTTTCCATTTACGAGCCGAACGCCGCCGCCCGCGACGCGCTCCACCGAAAAATGGAAAACGACCTGAGCGTACTGAGCAAGCATGGCTTGATCGACGATCGCGCGGTGCGCGAATCCCTGCGGCGGGTCGACATCGCGGCTAGCCTGGAAGGCGTGGTCAAGGATGCCGATTTCATTATCGAGGCGGCGCCCGAAAACCTGGCGCTCAAGCAGGACCTGTTCAAGAAACTGGCGGCGGCCTCGAAGCCGGAGGCGATCCTGGCAAGCAATACGTCCAGCCTCGATTTGTTCGACATCATCGCGGACTTGGGCGAGAACGAGAAAAAACGCTGCATGATCTGCCACTGGTACAACCCCGCGCATCTCATTCCCTTGGTGGAGCTGTCCGACTTCGGCAACACGGAGCAAGACGCCTTGAATGCCGTCGAGGCGCTCTTCGAGGCGGCGGGCAAGAAAACCATCCGGGTGCTCAAGAACGTGCCGGGACTGGTGGCCAACCGCATCCAGCAAGGGATAGCCAGGGAAGTGTTTTCGCTGATGGAAATGCAGGTCGCGTCGGCGCAGGATATCGATGCGGCGTTGAAGTACGGCCCGGCGTTTCGCTACGCCACCACCGGCCAGCTGGAAGTCGCGGACTTCGGCGGCCTGGATATCTGGTGCACAGTGGGCGACAACCTGCTTCCGCTCATCAGCAACACGCGGCAAGCCAGCCCGCTGCTGAAAAGCAAAGTGCGGGAAAACAAGCTCGGCCTGAAGACCGGCGAGGGCTTTTTCGCCTATCCCGACAACAAAGAAGCCGTCATCGAGCACTTCCAGAAAAAACTGATCACGCAACTCAAAGCCCAGGAAGACATGGACAAAGAGCAATGACGGGCCGTCGAGCGCCGGCCCCCGGGCCGGGTCCGGCGCCCTTGCATGCTAGTCGCGCGAGAACCAGCGATAAATGAGGGCCAGGCCGTTGACCGTGCCGGCCGTGATCTCGGCCGTCAATCCACGCGCCAGCCGATAACTGGCGCGTCCCACGGTGCCGGTGTCGGACAGCGCCTGCTGCGCGCTCAAGGTGATGCCGTTCTCGAAGCGCTTGCTGGCCATGACGAAGCGATTCTCGATGTCGCTGGTGTTGCTGTCCAGGTTGCGCACTACGCTCTCGGGCGGCAGGATGCTGCCCGCGCTGCCCAGCTCGCCCGAGCGCATCGACACTTCATCCAGGCCGAACTTGCGATAGAACGGCTCGCCGCTGCCCAGGAACGACGTGCCCACGGAAAAGAGCAGCGCCATGTCGCCCCCCGAATCATCGGGACCGTGCCCAAGCAGCAGCCAGGATAGTTTCTCCAGCTCGCTGACCGCCGGATAGGACACCAGGTCGATGCGCGGACGCTTGGCCGTGCCCGCGACCTTGACCCCCGCCTCCACGGCCAGCCCGGTGCGCAAGGCTTCGATATCGAGGACCGGGTTCGTTATATCGCCCTGGAAGGTGACGGTGCCGCGCCGCAGCTGCAGGCGTTGGCCGTAGGTTTCGATCGCACCGCCGCGCGTGCGCAAAGCCCCGAGACCCGTCAGCCTGCCCGCCGCCATGACGACGCGCAGCTGGCCCACCAGTCCCGAGTTCACGCCATAACCCGTCAAATAAAAGCGCGGCCCCAGGTCGACCAGCAGGTCCAGGGCAAGATCCACGGGCGCGCTGCTTTCCTGCGGCGCCTTGCCTCCTCGTATCACCACCACGTCGCCGTCCACCGTCGGCACGCCGCCGACCATATCGAGATCGACCCAGCCCGCATCCGCCGTAACCTGCCCTTTGATCGACACCGACGGCAAGGTCGCCGCGATGGCGAGCTCGCCGCTCATCATGGCGTAGCGATCCGAGCGCTGCAAGATCGGGTATCGGAACAGCTCGACATTCAGCTCGCCGCGCGAATCGAACAGGTACCACTCGCCCGATACCGTCAACCGGCCGTCCTGCGCATCGGGATTGCTGCTGACCCATTCCGCCGTACGCCATTCCTTGGGCGTCACGCGCAAGACCGCCGGGAAGTTCAAGGATTCCAGGACCAGGCGATCATTATCGAAGCGCGCGTCCAGCGTGCCGTCCAGCAGGCGCACCCCGTCGTCCAGGCGCAGGAAGCGCAGTTTCTCGCCGCGTATCGTGCCGGCCGTGTTCCAGGAACCGTCGGAACGGCTTTCGGCCTGGGCCGAGACACGCACCGCGCCGCCCAGCTCCATGGAATCATCCAGGAACAAGCTGGTCCAGCCCAGGTCCTGGATATCCGCCTCCACGCCTATCGAAACCGGATCGCGCTCGTCCAGCCCGAAGCCGCCATCGGCCGCCGTATGCAAGCGCGCATTCGCCGTGATTTCGGCCTGCCCCATTTTCTCGGTGACCACCGTCAGCGCCGCGCGAACCCGGCTCGACGCGGCGCCTTCGGGAACCAGATCGATCTCGATATCGCCGGTGCGCAGGCCCAACGGCACCGACGGCGAAGACGGCACCATGAGGTCGCCGCTCAAGCGCCGCGCGCGCACCTGCCCTTGAAGCGCGCCGGCGAAGCGCAATTGCCAGTCCAGCCCCAGATCGATGCCGTTCACGGGGTTCGGCCGCTCGTCGCGTATTTTCACGCCGCCGCGCTTTTCTTCCACGGCTTCATCGTCGCTGGGCATCAATGCATCGATGGCCGCAAAAAGCTCGGGGGTCAACGCCAGCCGCGAAACCGCGCCCTGCGTTTCCCAGACCGCGTCTCTGCCGCGCGAATAACCATGCTGGACCGCCACCATCGTTTTGCCCTTCACCAACAGGTCCAGCGCGGTACGGCCCAGCTCCCATTGCCATCCCGGCTCGACCGCTTGCGGAGAAAGCACGATGGGAACAGCTTGCGTTGCCCTCACGCCCAGGTCGCCCTGCTCGGCGGCCAAGGTCTTGAACTGCGCGCGCCAGCTCGGCGGCGCCTGCGGGTGCGCCGGATCCGTTCCCCAGGCTCCCCTCATGTCCAGCTCGGCCTTGATCGGCTTCGCGAACGGCGAATCCTCGTCTTCGCCCGGTTCCGGCGTGTACTGCGCGGCCAACTGCGCCTGATGCTCGGCCAACGCGCCGGCCAGCGCGCCTTTCAACTGGGCGCCGCCCGGAATGTCCGGCCAGAAGGCGGCCAGGTCGGGCGCAATCACGTCCAGCGTCAATCGGCTGTCGGGCGCGCCCAGGCTCCCCTTGGTCTGCACGTGATTACGGCCCAGATGCAGATCCGTATCGAACACCGCCAAGCGCAAATCCTCGATGGCGATGCCGCCGGCCGCGGCGGCAGTTTCATGTCTTGCGCGGGATTCGTCGGACGGCGAACCGGAGGACGGCGAATTGGCGCTCGCCTGCTCCGCATGCGCGTGCGCGACATCGGCGCGTTCATTTCCCTGCTCGCGCGCCAAGGAAGCCTTGAGCGAACCGCTGAGCGCCTGCTTGTTCCAGCTGGAGCCTTCGCCGAACAGAATATCGACATCCGCCGACTCGGGCATGAAATCCGTCCTCAGCCGCGCGCTGAACGAGGCATCCATGCTGATCACGGCTTCGGGAATGGCCGGCCCGACCAGACTCCCGACGTCGAAGCGCTGCGCGCGCAGCGTTCCCGACAGCCCGCCGACCTGATCCGATTCGCCGGCCTTCCAGGCCAGCGTCCCCTCCAGCGAGGACGAATCCGCCAGTTGAACGGCGAACGCCAGGTCGTCCACCGGCATCGCGGCGGAAGGCGCCAGCGCCGCATCGAGCTTGACCGCCATTCCTTGCCCCTGGCCGTCGAGCCTGGCCCGCATCCGTTCCAGGTCGCCCGCGGCGCTCAGCGTCAGATGCAGATCGCACGGCTCGGCATCGGCATTGGAATCGGCAGACTCCGGCACGGCTTCCCCGGCCTCGCGCTCACCTTTCTGTTCTTGCCCTGTCTTTTGCCCGCTCGCTTCGTTCTTCTCCTGCTCTTTCGTTCCTTTTTTCTCCTGCGCCTGTTGCCCGTTCCCTTCTTTCCTCTCTTGCGCCGCCTGCTTTTTAGCCGGCAGATTCGGCACGTGTTTCCTGATGCACAACGGCGAATCCTCGGTCAAGCCCGTGGCCCGCACGTTGAAATCCGCCAGCAAGGGCCATGGCGAGGCAAAGGACTCGACTTCCAGCTCGCCGTCCACGTCGGCGCGCATGGCATCGTGCTCGACCCGGACGCTGCGCACCACCAGCTGCCCCTGGTCGCCGCCCAATGCCAGCGCCGCGCCCAGGTTGCCGATGTCTACCGGAATGGGCTCGCCATCCTGGGCTATGGCCAGCTTGCCCAGATAAAAGTGGTCCAGCGCCACTTGGACGGGCAGTTCGGGCATGGAGAAAGGCTCGGTGCTTTCCGGCTGGTCGCCGGGATGCAGGTCCACGCTCAAGGACGACGCCGTCAAGACGTTGACGTGCAGGCGGCGCTCCAGCAGCTCGCGCCAATTCGCCTGCAGTACGAAATCCTCGAGATCCACGTCCAGATCGGGCAAGGGCAGGGTCAGCTTGCCCACGGACACGCCGTCCCAGAGCGTGCCCGACACGTCTCTGGCCAGCCCGTCCACCTGGCTCACCGCCGTCTCCACCGCCCAGCGCGTGCCGGCCGTAGTGCCGACGACCCAATAGAGAAATCCGCACACGATCAGCACGAGCACGATGAGGATCGGCACGAACCAAATGACTATCCCGCGTATCCAGCGTCCCAAAGCACTCAAAAGGCAATACCCAAAGAAAAATGCAACCGCAAGCGCCGATCACGCTGACCATAGGCCAGGTCGACGAAAAAAGGCCCGGCGGGCGTCCTGACGGCCGCGCCGATACCATACCCGAAAGCCGGCTTCATCGAACCGAAGGATTCGGCGGCATCGCCCACGTCGACGAAGGCGCTCACGCCGAACATCTCGGTGAAATAATGGATGTACTCCACGCTGGCGACGGCCAATGCCGGCGCCCCTATCGTCGCATCGCCGCGCTTGATGCCCATGCTTTCGAAACGATAGCCGCGCACCGTGCGGGCCCCGCCCGTGCGATAGCCGAAATCCGCGGGCAAGCGTTCCGTGTTCGACCAGACCTTGCCGACCTCGCCGCGCACGGTCAGCACGTCATGCCGTCCCAGCGTCCACCATTGCTGCCCGCGCAGGCTGGCGCGGTAAAAGGGCTCTCCCCTGTCCAGGGTCACGCCCGCCCCCAAGCCGAAATCGATCAGATTTCCTTCACGGGGATCGTACTTGTCGTTGACGTCGCGGCGCAGCCATTGCCACGTGCCCACCAGCGTCGGCACGGTATAGCCTTGCGCCCCGCTGATCCGTGTTCTGTCATGGGCGGCGACCAGGCCCCATTGCGTCTCGTACTCGACCCGGCTGTCACCGGCCGCTTTCCTTTCCTGGGTACGCTTCCAGCCCAGGCCGTAGCGCGTGGTGTCCAGACCTTCGATGTCCGAATGGTTGTACAGCACGCCGAAGCTGTCTTTGTAGTTGCTGCTGGTCGGCGGCAAATGCACGTCGTAGAAAAAGCGCTGCCGGTTCTTGTCGACTCCGACGCCCGTTTCTATCCAGATCGGCAAGCCGAAAACGACGTTCTGGCGATACAGTCCTTCGACGCGCACGCCATGGTCGCTGTCGGCTCCGAGCGAGCCGGTGAAACGCCGGGCCGGCGCCTCGGACACGTTGACGTTCACGGGAATCTCCATGTCGCCGTTGGCCAACACCTTCTGCACCGCGTCGTCGCGATCCATGGTCACGAACGCTCCCCGGAAGAAGGTCGTCGACTGCAAGCCCTGCTGCCAGTCATCCAGCAAATCCTGGTCGTACGGGTCGCCGGGCGTGTAGCGCACGTAGCGCTCGACCAGCGAGGCGGGCACGCGCTTCAGGCCTTCGATGCGCAACTCTCCCAGGCGAACCTTGGGGCCGCTTTTGATTTCGACGTCCAGATCGGCCTTGGCCTGGTCGGCATCGATCGTGGCCTGGCTATGCGACAGGCGCGCAAAATAAAAGTCCTTGCGGCTGACGTCGTCCAGCAGATCCGATTTGGCCTGGCTCCAGGTGGCGTTGATGAAAGGCATTCCCTTTTTCAATGCCCATTCGCTGCGCAGCTTTTCCACTCGTCCGGCGCTGTCGCTATCCGCGATGCGTCCCTGGAACGACAGATTGACGCCTTCGACGACCGTGCGCTCGCCGGGCTCGATGATGATGTCCCAGGTTTCCCCGCCGATGTCCTCGCCGACCTCCAGCGTGACGATCGGCGCAAAGTAACCTTGCGTTTCCAGCGCCGACACCGTGGCGTCGTGCGCGCGCCGGCGCAAGCGCGAGACTTCGCCGCCGTCCTGGTCCTCGGCCAATCGCGTGATGGCGTCGACCGCCGCCGTAATGGCGGACAGGGCCTCGGGCGGCACCCCGCCCGGATCGATCACGACGTCGGGACGATCCGCGCGTGCGTTTCCCACGGCCAGGCAGGCGATGGCGAGAAGACAAGTCGCGCCTAACCGCATGCCTAATCCGTCCGCGTCACGACCAGCGGGACTTTGACCGACATATCGCGCGGCAGGGCGGCGACGCGGGCCGCCACTCCGTGAGCGATATGGTGATACAGCCTGGCCGTTTCGCTGTCGGGCTCGGCCGCCACGGTGGGCGTGCCGGCGTCGGTCTGCTCGCGGATGCTCAATTGCAGCGGCAACGCGCCCAGCCAGGGCACATCGAACTCGCGCGCCATGTCGCGCCCGCCGTGTTCGCCGAAGATCGGCTCGGCATGGCCGCATTGCGAGCAAATATGGACCGACATATTCTCGACGACGCCCAGCACGGGCACCTCGACCTTCTGGAACATGCGCGTCGCCTTGCGCGCATCGGCCAGCGCCATGTCCTGGGGCGTCGTGACAATGACGGCTCCGGTCAAGGGCACCTTCTGGGCCATCGTCAGGGCGATGTCGCCCGTGCCCGGCGGCATGTCGACGATCAAATAATCCAGATTCTTCCAGTTGGTCTGCGTCAGTAGCTGCTGCAAGGCCTGCGTCACCATCGGACCGCGCCATATGGCGGGCGCATCGTCCTCGATCAGGAAACCGATGGAGTTGGCCTGCAAGCCGTGGCCCATCATGGGCTCCATCGTCTTGCCGTCCAGCGTTTCGGGTTTTCCGGACAGGCCCAGCATCAGCGGGACGCTGGGCCCGTAGATATCGGCGTCCAGCAAGCCGACCCGGGCGCCCTGGGCCAGCAGCGCCAGCGCAAGATTCACCGCCGTCGTGCTCTTGCCGACGCCGCCCTTGCCGGAGGCCACCGCGATGATGTTGCGCACATTGGACATGGGCTTCAGGCCCCGCTGGACCGCATGCGCGACAATCTCAGCCTTGAAATCCACGGAAACCGGCACCACATTCAAGGCGGACACAGCCGTTTCAACACGTTTCCTCAATTCTGTCAGGCCATTGTGCAATGGGTAACCTAGCGGTACAGTGATGGTAGCCCCATCGTTTTCTATTTTTATTTCTGTGTTCTTGGCCGTAATATTCAACTTCTTTTGGGTATCAGGATCGGTCACCCCCGATAACGCAGACATAATTCGTTCAGGACTTACACTCATATCACCAGACCTTGCATGGGAAATTGTTCCGTAGACTCAAGCATAGCGGAGATTTCGATGCTCATAGTCTGCTCTTCGGGTCCATCAAGCATATGAATACACTTAATCAGATACTACGCGCGGTTCTTTTCTTCTTCCTGGCCCTGTTCGGCATGGCCATGGCGTTCGTGTTCATGGTTTCCACGGCGATCGCCGTCGGCATTCTCTACATCGTCGCCCGTATCAAGGGGCGTCCGTTCGGCGTCAGGGCCTACTGGGCCGAGCGCCGCAAACCCGCCACGGCAAAAAACCTGTTCAAGAACCAGGACGTCACCGACGTGGAAATGCGCGAAATCCACTGACCCGGCGCAACGCCGCTCCGACACGTCCCTGTTGACATAATCATAGCGGGCCGGACCCGGCCCGGCAGCCCGAAGCGTTACAAATTAACGTTTCATCACAAATTCACGGGTTCGATCACAAGCCGACGTCTCGTCACCCGGTCGGGATCGCCGCCTCCGCGCGGCGCCTTTCCCGCTGCTTTCCCCGGCCCGCAAGCACGCGTCGCCCGAAAGCCCTAAAATCGCGATTGGCCCGGCTGCTTCAGCCCTTTTTCGATTAACCGCTCATTCCTTCCCTGACATGTCGCGCACGCTTTTCGTCACCACCGCCCTGCCCTATGCCAATGGTTCGTTTCATATCGGCCACATCATGGAATACATCCAGGCCGACATCTGGGTGCGGTCGATGCGCATGTCCGGCCACACCGTCCATTTCGTGGGCGCGGACGACGCCCACGGCGCGCCCATCATGCTCAAAGCGGAAAGCGAAGGCATTACGCCGCAGGCGCTGGTCGCCCGCTATGCGCAAGAGCGGCCGCAATACCTGAACGGCTTTCACATCGAATTCGATCATTGGCACAGCACCGATTCGGCGGAGAACGTCGCGCTCTCCCAGGACATCTATCGCCGCTTGAACAGCGCGGGCTTCATTACCTCGCGCACCATTGAGCAGTTCTTCGATCCCGTCAAGGGGATGTTCCTGCCCGACCGCTACATCAAAGGCGAATGCCCCCGCTGCCACGCCAAGGACCAGTACGGCGACGCCTGTGAAAATTGCAGCGCCGTCTATTCGCCCACGGAATTGATCGAGCCCTACTCGACGCTGACCAATGCGCGTCCCGTGTTGAAATCGTCCGAGCACTTTTTCTTCAAACTGTCCGACCCGCGCTGCGTCGAGTTCCTGCAGCAATGGACCACGGGCGACAATCGCCGCGGCCAGAAACGCCTGCAGTCCGAAGTGCTGGCGAAAACCCGCGAATGGCTGGGTGGCGCGGGCGAAGACAGCAAGCTCTCGGACTGGGACATTTCACGCGACGAGCCCTATTTCGGCATTCCCATTCCCGATGCGCCCGGCAAGTATTTCTACGTCTGGCTGGACGCGCCGGTCGGCTATCTGGCTTCGCTCAAGGCGTATTGCCAAAAGCGGGGATTGGACTTCGACGCCTTGCTCGATCCGGCCGGCGACACAGAGCAAGTGCATTTCATCGGCAAGGACATCGTCTATTTCCACGCCCTGTTCTGGCCCGCCATCCTGAAGTTCTCGGGACGCAAAACCCCGGACGCCGTGAACGTGCACGGCTTCATTACCGTCAGCGGCGAAAAGATGTCCAAGAGCCGCGGCACGGGCATATCTCCCTTGCGCTATCTGCAGATCGGCATGAACGCCGAATGGATGCGCTACTACATGGCCGCCAAGCTCAATGCCCGCGTCGAAGACATCGACTTCAATCCCGACGATTTCATCGCGAGGGTCAATAGCGACCTGATCGGCAAATACATCAACATCGCCAGCCGCGCCGCCAATTTCATCAGCCGGCATTTCGAGGGCAAGCTGGCCTATCTGGACGACGACGGCGAGCTTGCCCAGGAACTCCAGGCCGTGGCCGACAAGGCCCGGGCGGACTTCGAGCAACGCGAATACAGCCGAGGCATCCGCGCCATCATGGCCTACGCCGACCAGGTCAACCAGGCATTCGACGCCGCCCAGCCGTGGGTGCTGGCCAAGGGCCTTGCCACGGCAAGCGACGAGCAAAAGGCCAGGCTGCAAGACATATGCTCGCGCGCGTTGGCGGGCTTCAACGCCCTGTCGGTCATGCTGGCGCCGGTGCTGCCCGCGTTGTCCGAACGCATCGCTCGGGAGCTCTTCGGCGCCGAGCGAAACTACACATGGTCCGATGCCGGCATCCTGCCGCGGCGCATCGCCCCCTTCAAGCACCTGATGCAGCGCGTCGACCCCGCCATGCTGGATGAATTGTTCGAGCCGGCCGCGGCGCCCGCCGTCGTGCCCGGCGGCACGCCCGTCGCGGATACGATCGACATCAAGGATTTCGCCAAGGTCGATCTGCGTGTCGCGCGCATCGTGGCCTGCGAGGCGGTGGAAGGGTCCGACAAGCTGCTGCGCCTGAGCCTGGATGTCGGCGAGGGCCGCCTGCGCCAGATCTTCTCGGGCATCAAGTCCGCCTACGAGCCGCAAGACCTGGTGGGCAAGCTCACCGTCGTCGTCGCCAATCTCGCGCCGCGCAAAATGCGGTTCGGCGTCTCCGAAGGCATGGTGCTCTCGGCCAGCCACGAAGACGCAAGCGTCGACAGCGGCATCTACGTGCTCGAGCCTCGCTGCGGCGCGCAGCCCGGCATGCGCATCAGCTAAGCGGCGGCGGCGCGGCGCCCCTTCGCCGCCTCCTGAAACGGATGCAGCCCCATGAGTTCGACCCATGGGGCTGCATGTCGATGCAACGGGTTGCTACGCCAGCCCGCTTCGTTTACTCCGCTTGGATATTGCCGGCCTCGATCACGCCCATCCAGCGCGCTTTCGCATCATCCATGAACTTCTGGAAGTCCTGCGGGCTTCCCCCGCCCGCTTCCATGCCAAGCGCCACCAGCCGTTCCTGCGTCGCGGGCTGCGCGATGATGCGGTCGATTTCCTTGTTCAGCTTTTCGACGATCTCGGGCGGCGTTCCCGCAGGCGCCAGCACGCCGAACCACTCGTCGCCCAGCACGTCGGGGTAGCCCTGTTCCGCGAAGGTGGGAATTTCGGGGGCCGACGTCATGCGCTCCTTGGAGGCGACGGCCAGGGCCAGGATCTGCTTGCTCTGGTAGTAGCTCTGGAACGTGCCCATCAAGGAAATGGACAAGGGTACGTGGCCGCCCAGCACGTCCGGCACCGACGCCGCCGCTCCCTTGTAGGGCGAATGGGTGATCTGTAGATTGTTGGCCGCCTGCTTGAACATTTCCGCGGTCAAGTGCGGCGTGTTGCCGACCCCTGAAGACGCGTACACGAGCTTGCCCGGCTCCTTCCTGGCCATGTCGACCACATCGGCCAACGTCTTGGCGCCCAGCCCCGGATTCGCCCAAAGTATGGCAGGCGTCTTGCTAAGCAGGATGACCGGCACGAAGTCCTTGTCCGTGTCGTAAGGCACCTTGCCCTTGAAGAAATGCGGGTTGGTCAAATGGCTGG
>Ga0265293_10007590_pt1 | contig 16592 bp, 14 predicted proteins | sample Munlanlewell138R_FD_192505 | JGI IMG/M metagenome (GOLD analysis project Ga0265293, IMG submission 192505) | Leachate microbial communities from a municipal landfill in Southern Ontario, Canada - Leachate well 138R | ecosystem: Engineered > Solid waste > Landfill > Unclassified | place: Canada...
GCCGTATCGATGTAGGCTGCGCCGGTTTCCAGGCACGCGGCCAGCACGGACATGTTCAGGAATGCGCTGCCGACGTTGATGACGATGCTGCTGCCCGTTTCCTTGATCAAGGAAACGGTGGCAGGCACGTCGAGGGCGTCCAGCTTGTGGGCGCGGATCAGGCCGGCCTTGGCCAGGCTGCCCTTGCTATGCACGGACTCGATAATGCGATGGCATTTTTCCACGCTGCGCGAGGCGATGTGTATATCGCCGAAATGCAAGTTGTTCTGGGCGCACTTGTGGGCTACGACATGGGCTACGCCCCCGGCACCGATAATCAGCACATTGCGTTTCATGGTCTGAGACTCCATTGGCTGGATGAGCTACGCATCAGGATAGGCTGGCTACGTAGTCGTGGAAGGAAAATTCGCGCACAGTCCGGATGTGGCCATCCACTTCCCTGATTGCGATCGAAGGCATGGTCACCCCGTTGAACCAGTTTTTCTTGACCATGGTGTATCCCCCCGCATCACGTATCGATATACGGGATCCAGGTTGTAAAGGTTCGGGAAAATCGAACTCCCCGAAAATATCGCCCGCCAGGCAGGATTTGCCGCAGATCTGATACCGGTAGGAGCCGGCATCGGGCGCGACCTTGGCGCTTTCGCGGTAGATCAGCAGGTCCAGCATATGCGCTTCCGTGGCGCTGTCCACGATAGCCAGCTCTTTGCCGTTGGACAGCGTATCCAGCACGGTGACTTCCAGCGTCGTGCTGTTGGTGATCGCCGCTTCCCCCGGCTCCAGGTAGACCTGCACGCCGTACTTTTCCGAAAATGCGCGCAAGCAGCCGCAGAAGGCGTCGAGCGGATAATCGGGCGCGGTGAAGTGTATGCCCCCACCCAGGCTGATCCAGTTCACTTTGGCAAGGACTGGCGCGTAGCGCTGTTCGACTTCGCCCAAAAGAGCCTGGAACCGTTCAAAACTGTGGTTCTCGCAGTTGTTGTGGATCATGAAGCCGTCCAGGCGATCCATGATGCTCGCGATGCGTTGCGGATCCCATTCACCCAGGCGGCTATGCGGCCTGGCCGGGTCGGCAAGGTCGAACGTCGAGGAACTGATCCGGGGATTGAGCCGCAGGCCGAGGGGCAGCGCGCTCGCGCGCGATTCGAATCGTTCGAATTGCGAAAGCGAATTGAAGATGATTTTGTCCGCGTTGGCGATGACCTCGTCGATCTCGTGATCCGCATAGGCCACGCTGTAGGCATGGGTTTCGCCGGGAAATTTTTCACGCCCCAGCTTCACCTCGTAAAGGGACGACGAGGTGGTGCCGTCCATGTATTGGCTCATCAGATCGAAAACCGACCACGTGGCAAAGCATTTCAGCGCCAGCAAGGCCTTGGCGCCGCTTTGCTTTCGCACGTAATCGATCTTCTGCATATTCTCCAGCAGCGCCGATTTGTCGATGAGGTAATACGGTGTTTGAATCATGCTCGTTCCTGGACGCGCGCCCGATGCGCGAGGTCCGGTGATGAAATGCAAAGAGAATGGGGCCGCGCGCGCATCCATGCTTTCCCGTAACGGGAATTCAGGGCCTGGACCCTGGTGACGCAGGAAGTGTGTGACGATGGTCCCGAGAGCCGCGGACCGCCCGGAAAAGTGATGAGCCGGGGCTCAGATCGGCATTCGGCCTGAATGGAGGTGGCACCTGGAGGTGACGTGGTGCGCGGTCGGGCGGACCTGATGCGCATTCAGGCACTCGAGCGGCAATGGACGATCGGCTTTCGACGAGCGATAGCGCGTGGACAGCCTGGCGTGCGACGACGTTTTTACGCGTGTGCTCAGGCGATCGACCAAATAGCCGAGATGTTCTTCCTTTTGGGAGGTTTTCAGAAAAACTGAGCCCATCCCCAATTGGAAGAGGGCGTCTTTAGACATGGCGTCCTCCCCAACCAGCAGATGAAATGCGCGCGCCGCCTTACACGGTGCTTCGCGCGGGCACTAAAGGTGAAATGGTAGTTCAAAGCGAACCTGCGCGTCAATTCGCCTCGCTTTGGCGAGGCTATGTGTGCGTCGCGGGCGGATAGTCAACAACGCGCTTACTGCGGCCATTGCTCGAGTGTTTGCACGAAGCGGGTGAGCCAGGCGTTGGTTTGGTGCCCGTCCAGTGCGCGATGGTCTATCGTGAGCGACACGTAGGCCATCGGGCGGATCTGGATGGCGTCGATGCCGTCGATCTCACGCACCACGGCTCGTTTTTCCAGCTTGCCCACCCCGAGGATGGCCGATTGCGGCTGATTGATGATGATGGGCGAAGCGATCAGCGATCCGGACACACCGTGATTGGAGATGGTGAAGGTGCCGCCCCGGACGTCCCGGCTGCTGAGCGAGCCGTTTCGCGCGCCGTTCGTGATCTCTTGCAGCCTGCGTGCGATCCCCTTGAGCGACAGATCCTGCGCCTTATGGATAACCGGCACGACCAGGCCTTTGTCGCCCAGGGCGGTGCCGATGCCGATATTGACGTCGTCGAAGATCTCTAGGCAGTCGTCGTGCCATCGGCTATTGACCGCCGGCACCTCGCGCATCGCGGCCACGCAGGCTGCGACGATGTAGGCGGTATAAGACAGGCTGATGCTTTCGGCGGCATACTGGGCCTTGTGCCGTTCGCGGTGGCGCATGATGGCCGTCCAGTCGGCTTCGAACACGGCGGTGACGTGCGGCGCCGTGGCGACGGACGCCGCCATGTGCTGGGCGATTGCCAGGCGCATGTTCGAATGAGGAACCTTCTGCGACGCCGGACTGCCGTCGCTTCCGGATGCCGAAGCGGATGCGGCCGCCGTGGATACGGTCGACGTGGATGCGGCCGGCGCGGAGGTCTTTGCCGGCTCGTACCGAACGTCCGCATGCGACTCTATTCGAGCTTGCGCCGCTTGTGCCGTTCTGGCCTCTCGTGCCGCATCCATGTCCGCGCGCGTGACCCTGCCGCCGCGTCCGGTGCCGTGCACGGTCGCCGGGTCGATATCGTATTCCTGCGCGGCGCGACGCACCGACGGCGAATAATGAGTGAGGTTCTTCAATCCGGTTTCGGGAGCCGTTCGCGTCGGCGTGTCGTCGCTTTGCGCGGCAGGCGTATCGGTGGGCGCCGCGTCGGCCTGCGTGTCGATGCGCCCGAGCACGGCGCCGGGCAGCGCATCCGCGCCGGTGTCCAGCAGTATGTCGGTCAGCCGACCGGCCGCGGGCGCCGGTATTTCCTGCGTGACCTTGTCGGTCTCCAGCTCCAGCAGCGGTTCGTCCAGTTCGACACGATCGCCGATGCGCTTGTTCCAGACGATGACCGTGGCCTTGGTGCCTTCTTGTTCAAAGGGAACCGTGATGTCTACGATGGCGCCCATGATTCAGAACTCCAGCAATTCGAGTATTTTCTTGCGGATGCGGTCTGTGGACGGCACGGCCCAATCCAGCAGTACGGGATTATGCGGGCTGGGGATGTCGGGCATGGTCAGGCGCGACACGGGGGCGTCCAGATCCATGAATGCTTCGTCGGCGACGACGGCGGCAATCTCGGCGCCGAAGCCCGCTGTGCCCAGGTCTTCGTGTACGATCAGGCAGCGGCGGGTCTTGCGCACCGACGCCAGGACGGCTTCGCGATCCCACGGCATCAGGGTGCGCAAGTCGATGACGTCGGCGCTGACGCCTTCCGCGGCCTGCTCGCAGCGGTACACCATGGCGCCCCAGGTGACGAGGGTGATGCGGTCGCCTGCGCGGGTGAACTGCGCTTTGCCGAAAGGCAGCACGTAATCATCGCCCGGATAAGGCCTGCGGGCCCATGCGTGATCCAGCATGGCGCGGTGCTCGAAGAAGATGACGGGATCGTTGCCGCGCAGCGAGGCGCGCAGCAGACCCACCGCGTCCGCGGCGTTGGAGGGTACGGCGACCTTCCAGCCGGGCTGGTGCACGAAGGCGACCTCGTTGGTCTGGCTGTGCCACGGGTCGCCACACTTGAAGTAGCCGCCGGGTACGCGCACGACGATGGGGGCGGCGAAACGGTTGTTGGTGCGCCAGCGGATCGTGCCGCAATCGTTGATTTGTTCGGTGGCGGGCTCGGCATACTTGCGGAACTGGATTTCCGGCACCGGCACCAGCCCGGCCAGGGCCATGCCCACGGCTCGGCCTATGATTCCTTCTTCGGATAAAGACGTGTCGAATACGCGTCCGGCGCCGTATTTTTGCTGCAAGCCCAGCGTGACGGCATGCACGCCGCCCTTGGGTCCAATGTCTTCGCCGAACAGCACGACGCGCTCGTTGATGGAAAGCTCATGATCCAGGGTCTTGCGTATCGCCGTTACCATGTTGATGCGCTGGCCGCTTTCCTGCGCCTGCTCGGTCGATGCGGGGCGGGTGTAGCCGTGCCGATACTGGCCGCCCATTTGTTGCAGCTCGCCGTCATCGAATACGTGCCGCAATACGCTTTGCGGATCGGCGATGCCGCGCGCTTCGGCGCGCGCGCGGGCATCTTCCGCGGCGGCTTCGGCCCGTTCGGTCAAGGCCTGCCAATCGTGTTCCGAGAGCAAGGAGGGCACCAGGTGATCCTTCAGTTTCGGCAAAGGATCGCGCTGCCATTCCTTGCGGATGATCTCTTCGTCCTTGTAGCCCTGGGTATCTTGAAAGCTGTGGCCTTCCAGGCGGGGCATCGTCAAGCGCAGCATGGCGGGCTTGCGCTGCTTGCGCACGAATTCCACGGCTTCACAGGTCAGGCGGGCGGCGTCGGCCGGATTCGTGCCGTCGCCGTTGAAAATGGTCAGGCCTTTCCAGCTGGCCAGGTTGGCTGCAATGTCGCCGCCGGGCGTCTGGAACGTGGACGGCACGGAAATGCCGTAGCCGTTGTCCTCGATATAGAACAGCATGGGCAGCTGTTGCGTGGTGGCGATCGTCAGCGCCGACCAGAAGCCATTGGATGCGACCGAGCCGTCGCCGCCGAGCACGACTGCGATGTCGCGGGCGTATTCTTCCTTTCCTAATGTATCTACATAATATCTTAGTGCCTGGGCCCATCCCGCAGTCGGCGTGTACTGCGTACCAACGCCGCCGCACATGGGCAGGGCGCTGGCGCCATTGGGATTCGGGTAGTTGAAGACCACGCCGATGTCGCGGCCGTCCGAATAGCCGCCGGCGCGTCCCATGGCCGAGCCCAGCGCCTCGACCGGATCCACGCCGATCGCCAGCAGCAGCGGTCTCGATCGATAATAGCCGCAGGCGGCGTCGTATTTTCCGGTCAGTTGCATGCCCAATAGGATCTGCGCCATATCGTGACCGCGGGCCGAGAACTGATAGAGCACTTTCTTCTCGGGCACCAGCCGGGTTTCTTCCATGTGATCCAGCGCGCGCGACAGCAAGGTCAGGTAGGCGACCTGTTCCCAGTCTGTGGTGGGGTCCGGAACATTGCGGGTGATGGATTTGAGTGCGACCTGAGCCATGACGAGTCTCTCTATCGTGCTGATATCTATGATGAAATGCTATCACTTGGTCATGAACGGATTCTTTCAATATTTATGTAGAATGCCAATGTTGTGAAACGTTTATTTCATTATTGGTGGAAATCATGGAAAACCCTGATTTGGATAATATCGATTCCGGCATCGTGCGCATACTGCAGCGCCAAGCCGATATCAGTCAGGCCGCGCTGGCCGAGCATGTGGGTGCCTCCCCCGCGTCGTGCTGGCGGCGCATACGCAGGATGGAGGCCATGGGTATACTGGGGTCGACAGTCAGGCTGGTCGATCCCGATCTGGTCGGGCGCGGCCTGAACGTTTTCTGCCATGTGCGGATGAAAGAGCACGACGCCCAGGCGCGCAAGCAGTTCGAGCGTTTCGTCGAAAGCCACGAAGAGGTGCTCGAGTGCTACTCGATGTCCGGCGAATGGGATTATTTGCTGCGCATCGTCGTGGAGGACGTGCGGGGCTACGAACGTTTATTGATGGAGCGTATTCTTGTGCATAACGCCGTAGCCACCTCGTCGTCCAGTTTCGCGCTCAAGCGGGTGAAGTACACGACCGCCTTGCCAATTTGAACTTTCAGGAGACTCGCCATGCCGGATCCCATGCAACCCGATAGTCCTTTCGACGTGGTCGTGGTGCCGCGCACGCATGACCTGGGCGACAACTTCGAAGTCAGGAGGGTGTTGCCTTCCGTGCAGCGGCGCATGGTCGGCCCTTATGTGTTTCTCGATCAGATGGGGCCTCACGTTTTCTCGCCGGGCAAGGGGCTGGATGTACGGCCGCACCCGCACATTGGGCTGGCGACCGTGACGTATTTGTACGACGGCGAGATTTTTCATCGGGACAGCGTCGGCAGCGCGCAAGCCATACGGCCCGGCGACGTCAACTGGATGACCGCGGGACGAGGCATCGTGCATTCGGAACGCACCGCGGCCGACGTGCGCCGGCGCGCGTCATCGTTGTTCGGCCTGCAGTGCTGGGTTGCGCTGCCGCGCGAGCACGAGGAAGACGAGCCTGGTTTCCGGCATATTTCCAAGAATGCGCTGCCGTTGGAGGAGGGCGAAGGCGTCACGGCCCGCATCATTGCCGGCCGCTTCTTCGGGCGGCGATCGCCCGCGCCGGTCTTGTCCGATCTTTTCCAGGTCGACGTGATCCTGGAACCGGGAGCCAGGCTCGACATTCCCGCCGAGTATCCGGAACAGGCCATATTCGTGACGCAAGGCATGCTGGATCTGGGCCGGGAAGGCTCGTTCGAGGCGGGGCGGCTGCTGGTGCTCAAGCCGGGCAAGGGTGTCACGGTCCGTGCCGGTGCAGCCGCGCCGGCACGGCTCATGATTCTGGGGGGCGAGCCCATGGACGGGCCGCGCCATCTAAGCTGGAATTTCGTTTCCAGCTCAGTGGAGCGCATAGAGCAGGCGAAAGACGATTGGCGTCACCAGCGCTTTGCCGCCGTGCCGGACGAGACGGAATTCATACCTTTGCCCGACATGCCCGGCAAGCCTGTGCGCTATCCGTGACGGCGATCCACGCGGCGCGGCAGCCTTTTGCCCTCAATACGGCCCGCCTGCCAGCGCGACGGTTCCGTCCCATGTGTCGTGAAACACGTCGAAAGACGAGCCGCCGCCTTCGGGCATTTCCGGAAGCAGGAAGCGGGTCCATGCCGCTTTGCCTCCCGCCTGCAATGGCACGTCTCCGGCGTTTTTCTCGTGGCGCCGCGTCATGATCAGGTAGGTCTGGGCGTCCCCGGGAAGACGAAAGGCAAGGTAAAGCCCGTCGCGCGTGGCGCGCAGGACGGGCGCCGACGCGGCGTGGTCGGCCAGTTTGACGTTCTCCGACGCTTCATGCAGCCAAAGGGCGCCGTTTACGCTCTCTTGCGCAACGATTACCGTAGCGCCTTGCGCACTGAGGGCAAGAGCGGGCCTGCCTATGTAGCGGATTCCCAGGTCGGTTGCGTCCGACCAGAGCGGTTTGGCATCGCCGACGCCGTTGGGCGGGGGAAGCTGGGCGATATGCAGCAGGTGGCCCGTTTCCCGGTTCCGGAAATACACGTGCGTCAAGCCGCGCCCGTCGGATAGGACGCCGAGGCCGCCATCCGTCGGCGGGGCGGCGATCGCTTGCCATGCCGCCCACCCGCCGTTGCCGCCAGCCCGCCGGGACGTCACGAATAGGCCGCCCTCGCGATCGACGGCGAATACCATCAGCCTTCGGCTGTTGCCGACAATGGCCGGCATGGTCCGGCCGTGCGGCAGGGCGGGCAGCGCTGCCCACGCCGGCCATGCCCGTTCGTCGCCGGAAGGCATGCTCCAGTAGTAGCGTCCGTCGTTTCCCGTAGCCACGGCGGCAAGCGGGGTCTCGGGACTGACGACAGGCGCATGAACGAGCCGCGAGCCCGGGATGGTTCTCCAGCCGCCCCAAGAACCTCGGGCATCCGGCAGGTTCAGCCAGATCTTTCCGATCGCATCCCGCGCCATGACGCCGATCGCGGCATCGGGATAGGAAAATGCGGATATCTGCTCGGGCGTGCGCCCTCCCAGCGCCAGCCAGCTGCTTCGTTGAGAATCCCAGAGGTTCGCGGCATTGTTCTCCTCGCCCGATGCGAACAGAAGCAGATTGCCGTCGGCGTCGGTCAAGAGCGCTGGCGCGGTGTCGTCCCGCGAGACGTAGTATTCCCGCTGCACCCAGGCTGCGGCGGGGCCTGTCGGTTGCGCGCACTGCTGAGAGCCGGCGCAATATTTTTGGTCTTGCCAGGCGTAGTACCGGAACGTTTCCGACTTCGCGCCGATCTCGTCGGGCGTCAGGTTGGCATCGCGTTCCTGGGTGGGGTAGTCGACGTAGCCGATCTGCGCGTAGTTTCCCGGAATCAGGATCATCGCCTCGCGCGTCAGCCTGGCGCTGGCGATATGGTCGGGGTGGTCATGGCCCGCGCAGCGCCAGCAGAGCTCGGAATACGGTATTGCCACTGTGTCGTCCATGTGACGGACCGTGGTGGGCTCATACGACTGGATGATCCGCGCGAGGGTCGCCACCAGTTCCTGACGGGTGTAGACGTCGCCGCGGGTGCCGCGGGTATCGACGAAATGCCCTGGAACGGACTCGAGCCGGCTCAGGGGAGTAAGGCTGCCCCAGCCTTTGCCCAGCCAGGGATCTTTCAGTCGCATATGCCAGAGCTGGATGCGCGGATCGCCTAGCAGGGTAAAGTACGTGATCTGGTATGCGCCGATCGCGGCTATACCCTGTCTCCAGATGTCGGCCTGCCCGGCCATATGGGAATAGGCTGCCCGCACGCCGCGTTCCCGGCTCAGCATATAGCCGTTGCCGGCATTGCGTTCGGCCGCCGTCAGATAAACCACGCGCACGCAACCGCCCGCCCGTATGGAAGCGGCGATGTCCGGATTCATGAAAAGAAGATCGTCGTCCTGGTGCGCCACGACGACCAGGTCCTTGATGCCGGCGCAGCGCGCCAGGTCGGGCGAGCCGACCTCGACGCCCAGCGATGTCCGTGTTGACAGCGCAAGCAGGACCGATGCCATTCCCCGCAGAGCCGCACGAACGGCGGGTCGGATGACGAACCTGAGGCGGCGCGTAAAGGGCTGGGTAGCCATGGGGAAGGGTGTGTCGAAAAGGACGGGGGAGTCAAGCCGGCTGACGGACCGGGGAAAACGTAACGGATCTTTGCGGGGACGCGTCGCGCAGTATAGCGCCGTCGGCGCCGTGACGGGAAGAGGGAATGGATGGCGGGCTGCCACTGCCGGACGTTGGAGGCGAACTTCGACATCCGGCGGTGAGCATTATGACGCGAGGCCCAAAAGGGCAGGCTGCGGGGCGGGGTCTACTCGACGCTATACAGCTTGCGGTCGAGCCGGGTCAGGCGCCGGGGCCCGGCTTTGTCGACCAGGACGGTTTCGCTGACCGCCAGGCCCATGGCCGACGTGTACATGTGAAAAACCATGCCGGCTTCCAGCGTCCAATCGGAGGCTGGGCCCAATACCCTGGTGAAATCGCTGGATCGTATCGGCTGCTGCGAATAATAGCCCAGCGTGTAGCCCGTGATGTTGTCGTAGCTGTCTCGCAGGCCGGCTTCGAGCACGCCGTCGCGCAGCAGCGCGTCGACTTGGCGTGCCGGGGCGCCGGGGACCATGGCGGCGATCTGGCGGTCCTGCAGCTCGATCAGCCGTTGCGCGGTGTCTTCCTGAGCCGCCGTGGGGCGCCCCATGACGACGCTGCGCATCAGCCGGGCGCTGTAGCCGCGAAACCGGGGAACCAGCTCCAGGTGCAGGATATCGCCTTCCTGCATGGGCGTGTCGTGCAGATGGCCATGCAGGAATCCCCATCCTTTGCCGTAAGTGATGGGGCCCACATGTCCGGGCGACGCGCCCAGTTCGATGTAGCGGCGGGCGGCAAAAGCGGCCATGTCGCGCCCGCTCATGCCCGGCCGCACGCGCTCGGTGATTTCACGCATCGTGGTGTCGGCGATGACGCAAGCCTGCTCGATATGCCGGATCTCGGCTTCGGACTTGATCAGGCGCAGCTCCCAAGGTACGCTCGTCATTTCCGTAAAGGTCGCTTGCGGCAGCGCATTCTGGAGTCGGCGAAAGACGTCCACGGTCATGCCGTGGCTGCCGAAGTCCAGGCCCAGCTTGACGCGGGAGCCGTAGCGCCTGGAGATTTCCGCGGCTAGCAGCGCGACGGGATCTTCGCCGTCCGCATAGCCCACATGCGCCTTGAACCAGGCTGCTTCCAGAAAAGGCGCCGTATCCAGGCTGCGCAGCACCATGACGGGCTCGCCTTCCAGCGGAATCAGGCATGCCCGGTAATAGCTGATCGAACGCTCATAGCCTGTGAAGTACGCAAGTATCTCGATATCGTCCAGCAGCATCGCATCGACCGAGCGTTCTCTCATGACCTGGCGCAGCCTGGCCAGGCGGTGCGCGAATTCAGAGCCGTCGAAAGGGGGGATGGATGCTGCGGTCATGCTTGCTCCTTGCGTTGCAGAAAATTGCCGACGGCCAGCGCGACCGCCGAAAACAGAATCAACATCGCGCTCACGGCGGCGATGGACGGATCCAATTGGAACTGCACCGCATTCCATATCCGCACGGGCAGCGTCTGCTGCTCGGGCGAGGAAAGGAACATGGCGACCAGCAGTTCGTCGAACGAGCTGAGAAACGAAAAGATCGCGGAGGCGGCGATACCCGGCGCGATCAAGGGCAGCGTGATGCGCCGCAAGGCGACCAGGCGACTGGCGCCCAGACTGCAAGCCGCGAGTTCCAAGCGAGTGTCGAATGCCTGCAGCGTTGCCGACAGGATGATCGTCGAGACAGGAATGGCCAGGGCGACGTGGCCGAGGACGATGCCCGCGAAGGCAGGTAGTCTGATCGAGGAAAAGAAGAAAAACACCGCGATCGAGGTAATGATGTTGGGCACGATCATAGGCAGAAGAATGACGGCGTACACGATTTTCTTTCCGTGAAAATCCGTGCGTACCAATGCCAGCGCCGCAGCCAAGGCAAGCAGTACCGCGCAGATCGTGGACAGCAAGGCGACGATGAAGCTCAGGCGCAACGACGCCAGCCAGCCCGGGTCCGACAGTACCGTGTCGAACCAGCGCAACGACAGGCCCTCGGGCGGAAAGGACAGATAGTCCGAAGGATTGAGTGCCAGGGGAAAGATGATGAGTATGGGCACCACCAGGAATGCCAGCACGAGCGCGCTAACGATCCTGATGAACCAGCCAGGCATGCGTTCTTTCATTATTGTTTGGCCCTGAAAAGATGTTCCATGCCAACCACGCGTTCGTACACGAAGAAGGCGATGAGGGTCAATGCCAGCAGCACGGCGGCCAGCGACGAGGCGAATGACCAGTCGAAGTAAGTTTCCACCTGTTGCTGGATGACCATGGAGATCATCGTATCGAGATCGCTGCCCATCAGCGCGGGCGTGACGAAGAAGCCCAGGCTCATGATGAATACGATCAATCCGCCGGCGGCGATTCCGGGGAACGTCAACGGCAGGAAGATGCGCAGGAAAGCCGACAGGCGGCTGGCGCCCAGGCTGTGCGCCGCCCGCAGCAGCGAGCTGTCTATGCCGCGCATTACGCTGTAGAGTGCCAGCACCATGTACGGCAGCAGCACATAGCTCATGCCCAGCAGCACGGCGAACCGGTTGTACATGAGCGCCAGAGGGCTGTCGATGAGGCCCAGGTCGATGAGCAGCCGATTGACGATGCCGTCCGTGCCCAGCAAGACCATCCAGGCGTAAGTGCGCACCAATATGCTGGTGAAGTAGGGAATGATGACCAATATCATCAACAATCCCGCCATCCGAGGCCGCAAGGCCGATAGCAGGTAGGCCAGCGGATAGCCTAGCAGCAGCGTGCAAAGCGTCGTCAACAGCGAGATCTGGAACGTGATGGAGATGATCTTCAGCCAAACGGGTTCGCTGGCCAGGCGCGCGTAATGCTCCAGCGTGTAGCCTTGGCCCTGTCCGTCCAGGCTGCGCAGCAGCATGTCGGCCATGGGGTAGATGAAGAAAACGAGCAGGAACAGCAAGGCGGGCGCGAGCAGCACCCATGGCCGTGGCCTTCCCGCTCCGCCTTGGGAGGGGCTTGCGAGGCCGGCCGTCATGACCTTGCTCCATCGTCGCCGGCCAGAAGCCAGCCGTCCTCGTAAGCCCAGTGCACGGATACTGCTTGTCCGGGCGCGTGCTGGCCGGATCCTGTGCGGTTGGCTTCTTGGACTTGTATGGTCGTTCCGTCCGGCAGGCGCACGAGGCTGCGCGTGGCGTGGCCGAGATAAACGACCTCCTGGACGGCGCCGACGAGCCGGTTGGTTCCCGCATGGCTTGCGTCCGCGTTGCGCAGGCGCAGCTTCTCCGGCCGCAGCACCAGGGTGGCCGCTGCGCCGGATGCCAGAGTTGGCGCGCCGCGCACCGTGGCGGTCGATCCGTCGGGAAGGCCGACCGTGGTCGGAGCATTGTCATCCGGGCGGGACAGCACGCGGGTTTCCACGAAGTTGGATTGTCCGATGAAGTCGGCGACCCAGCGGTTCGCCGGCCGTTCGTACAGGTCGGCCGGCCGGCCGATTTGCACGATGCGCCCGCCCTGCATGACGGCGATGCGGTTCGACATGGTCAGCGCTTCTTCCTGGTCGTGGGTAACGTACACGACTGTCGCGCCCAGTTCGTTATGGATGCGCTTGATCTCCATCTGCATGTGCTCGCGCAGTTTTTTGTCGAGCGCCCCCAGCGGCTCGTCCATGAGCAGGACGCGTGGGCCGAAGACCAGGGCGCGGGCCAGGGCGACGCGCTGTTGTTGTCCTCCTGATAACTGACGAGGATAACTGTCGCCTTTGTCCGGCAAGTGCACCATGTCCAGCGCGTCGCGCACCAGCCGTTCGCGCTCGGCTCGGCCGATCTTGCGCATCTCCAGCGGGAAGGCGATGTTCTGTCGCACGGTCAAGTGCGGAAACAGCGAATAGTTCTGGAAAACGACGCCGAGGTTGCGGCGCGACGCGGGCAGTCCGTTGACGGACTTGCCGTCGATCCGGATTTCGCCTGACGAGGGATCGGTGAAGCCCGCGATCATCATCAGGGTGGTGGTTTTGCCGGAGCCGCTCGCCCCAAGGAGCGTAACGAATTCGCCAGGCTCGATGTCCAGGCTTACGTCCTGCACGGCGGCGGATTTGCCGTAGTATTTGTTGACTTGACTCAACGACAGGCCCGCGCCGATGGGCGCGCGCGCCGTCGCCGCGCCGGCCGAGGCGGGGCGATCCGATGATTGGACTTCTTGCATGATCTACGTCGCTCCGATCAACCCAGCACCCAGGATTGCCACCGCCGTCCAACCGCGGAGAGGTTCTCCAGCCACCAGGCATAATCCATGTCGAAGGAGTTGCGGTAGTGCTCGGGCTCGCTCGGCAATTTTTGCGCATTTTCCTTTGCGACGTATTGCATGGCCTCCCGGTTCGTCGGGCCGTATGCGATGTACTTGGCGATCTCGGCCTGCACTTTCGGTTGCATGGCGAAATCCACGTACTTTTGGGCGTTCTCGGCGTTGGGCGCGCCCTTGAGCACGGCGAATCCCTGTACTTCGCGACGGGCCTGGTTCCATTCGATAGCCAGCGGCGCGCCCTTGTCGATGAGGTCTTGCGCGCGGCCGCTCCAGATAGCGCCCAGCACGGCTTCTTTGCGTTCCAGCAACTGTGCCGAGATCGCGCCCGTTTCCCACCATTTCACGACGGCGGGCTTGACCTTGCTCAGCGAGCCGAAAGCATGCTCGATGTCGATCGGATAGATCTTGTCCATGGAGCCGCCGGCGGCAAGGACGGCGAATTCCAACGGCACCGAGCCGGCCGATTGGCTGGCGATGGTGCGCGAGCCCGGGAATTTTTCGATGTCCCAGAACTCGGCCCAGGTGCGGGGGTGGTTCTCGGTGGAGAAGACCTGGGTGTTGTAGACCAATACCGTTGCGAAATAGAGATTGCCTGTGAAATTGGGCTTGCGCACCGCCTCGTAGATGTCCGCGGGGTTGGTGTAGGTCATGCCGTCGTAGTTCAATGGCGCCAGCAGCCCGTCCGCATCGAATGAATAAAGGCTGGGCAGGCCGATGTCCACCACATCCATTGCGCGGCCGGCTTGCACCATGGCGCGGACTTGTCCGGCGCTGGCCGTCTGCAGGACGACCTCGATGCCCGTGGCTTCGGTGAAAGGGCCGTGTATGGCTTGTTTCATTGCCTCGTCGTAGGCGCCGCCCAAGCTGCGCACGATGACGCGCTGCCTGGCTTGGGCCCGGACCATCGGCGCACCAAGCGCGGCGGCTGCGATGCCGGCCTTTATAAGCGTGCGCCGCGTGCGCGACGGCTGGTGTATTGTCAATTTTTTCTCCATCATGAAAGTTCCCCTTTTCTCGGTTGAATGCATCAATATTGGCCCGGACGCCGCTCAGCGATTCGCGCCGACGTCGGCATCGAACGATGAGCGGTATGCGAACAGCGCCGCCGAACCTCCCGTATGGATGAATACGACATTTTGTTCGTCGTTGAAGTGCCCATCGCGGATCCGGGCGATGAGGCCGGCCATGCCTTTTCCGGAATACACGGGATCCAGCAGAATCCCCTCGAGCTCCGCGGTCAGCCGAACCGCTTCTCGCATCTCATCGGTGGGCATGCCATAGCCTTCCCCCACGTGCGCGTCGTCGACGACGATCGCGTCGCGCGGCACGGTTTCCGGGGGCAGGCTCATAAAGTCGAGGGTGGCCTGCGTCAGTTCCCAGACGCGGCTTTCCTGTTGCCGCGTGCAAGCCCGAACGCTGACGCCCAGCACCGGAATGCCGCTGTGGGCGGCCGCCAGACCGGTTACCAGTCCCGCCTGCGTGCCGGCGCTGCCCGTGGCGTGCACGACGTGATCGATGCGCAGTCCGATCTCGAACGACTGGGCCAGTATCTCTTGCGCGCACGCGACGTAGCCCAGCGCGCCTACCGGGTTCGAGCCGCCGCCCGGTATTACGTAAGGCTTGTCTCCACCCGCGCGCAGTTCTTCCGACAAGGCCTGCATGGCGGCCTGCATGTCGGTGCCCGCCGGCAAGCGGGCTACGATCTCGCCTCCCATCAGCTCGTCGAGCATGACGTTGCCGGAGCTTGCGTAATCGCGGTCCGGTTCAGGCAGGCGCTCTTCGAGGAGTACCTTGCATTGCAGTCCGCACCGTGCGGCAGCCGCGATGGTCTGACGCACGTGGTTGGACTGCACCGCGCCTTGCGTAATGAGCGTATCGGCGCTGTTGGCAAATGCATCGGCTAGCAGGAACTCGAGCTTGCGGGTTTTATTGCCGCCCGTCGCCAGCCCGGTACAGTCGTCCCGTTTGATGTACAGGTTGGGGCCGCCCAGATAGCGAGACAGATTGGGCAACGGTTCCAGAGGCGTGGGAAAATGTCCCAGGCGGACACGCGGATAAGCGGCAAGATGCATAAGTTTCGAGTAGCGTAAAGATCAGCAAGAGCAACGGTACCGGGGATGGGTTTTTCTGTCCAATGCTATATTTTCTGGCTCACATGTCTTTTTTGCATGACTCTTCGCATATGAAATTTATCTGGCTGGAAGACTTCCTGGCGTTGCAGCAAGCAGGTTCTTTCTCGCGTGCGGCCGCCATGCGCAATGTCACGCAACCGGCATTCTCGCGCCGGATTCAGATGCTGGAGGATTGGCTGGGCGTCCAGCTTGTCGACCGAGGCAGCCTGAACTTGCGGTTGACCCCGGTGGGGGAGCGCTACAAGCATGAGTTTCGCGCATTGCTGATGCAGGCCACTGAATTGCGCAACCGCATTCAGGCCGAACAACACGGCTTGCGCCGGGTGTTGATTTCGGTCCAATACACCCTGGCTATTACCTGGCTGCCCGAGCTGTTGCGATTGACGCAACGCCATACCCCGGACGTGGAACTGGGCGTAGATTCGCAGGATCGGGGCCAAAGCATCGCTCGCTTCGCTTCGGGCGAAACGCAAATGCTGCTATGCGTGGAAGATGACGTGTCGTTGCAGACTTCCTTGCCCCATACCGAGCGCCTGGAACTGGGGCACGAGCGGCTGATCGCGGTCAGCATCGCCACGGCATCGGGGACGCCGGTGCACGGACTGCACGCGCGCCGCACCCTCAAACTGCTCGGCTACCCCGCGCAGAGCTTCATGGGATCCATCCTGTACAAACGCTGCCTTCCGCCGTTGATGGATCGCTACAAAGTGCAGATCGTTCAAGAGTCGGGTTTCATCGCGGCGATCAAAGAGATGGCGCTGGCGGGCATGGGCATGGCTTGGCTGCCGGAGCGCCTGGTTGCGCGCGAGTTGCAGACTGGCACGCTGGTGCAATTGAAAGGTGATTTGCCGACGGTGAACATTCCCGTGTCCCTGTATCGTGTTCGGGGGGGAATGACTTATGATGCCGCGGAGCAGATATGGTCGATGTTGAAGGCCACGTACGGACGCGATGGCGCTGCGCCGGAAATATGAAGATGGGCTCTACATCATAAACGGGGGACAGCGACATTCATTAGACTTGTTTTTGCGAAGAACACGTTTAATGGAAGCAATGCCGATGTCCCCAGTAAATTCTATCTTAGGAATCAGAGATCTAGTT
>Ga0265293_10007592_pt1 | contig 16590 bp, 9 predicted proteins | sample Munlanlewell138R_FD_192505 | JGI IMG/M metagenome (GOLD analysis project Ga0265293, IMG submission 192505) | Leachate microbial communities from a municipal landfill in Southern Ontario, Canada - Leachate well 138R | ecosystem: Engineered > Solid waste > Landfill > Unclassified | place: Canada...
TGTGGGCCAATGCATGGAGAAAAAACAGTCCGTCCCGGATAGGTTCGGGGACAGGGCCGGAACTTGTCTGCACTCCGGGGACCTTATCCAGTACCGCCTGGGCCTCTTCGTAAGACATCCGGCAGGATGACCGGATTACGGTTCTGCCGAACCACTTCGACACCACCTTGTAGTTGTCGTCAAAACAAAATACTGCCGAAAAACAAAGCTTGTCTTCGTGGGGACGCAGGGAACACAGCTGATTGGATAATTTTTCAGGAAGCATGGGAACGGTGCGGTCTACCAGGTACACGGAATTCCCTCTTTCATAGGCCGCCTGGTCCAGCAGGGATCCTTCTGCCACATAATGGCTTACGTCGGCTATGTGAACTCCTACCTCCATGCATTCTTTTCTTTCCCCGGTCCTTCGAAAGGACAATGCATCGTCGTAATCCTTGGCATCTGCCGGATCTATGGTCAATGTAGGGACGTTCCTGAAATCCAGCCTGTCCTTGATTTCTCCCTCCGTTATCCTGTCATTTAGCTTTTCAGCCTCTTCAAGAATCTGTTTTTCAAATCTGTACGGAAGTCCGAATTCGGCAAGAATGGCATGCATCTCTGTATTATTCTCACCGGGTACCCCCAGTATGTCTGCAATTTCTCCCGTAGGCAGATTGGCCCTGTCGTCCCATGAAGAAACGAGTATGGCTACCTTTTGTCCGTTTTTTGCCCCGTGCAGACCCCCGCGGGCCACCTGTATGTCAAATGGCATGTTTCTGGAATCCGTGATCACATAAGCCTGCCCGTCTACGATCTGTACGATCCCTATGTATGGTCTGGCAGAGCGTTCAAGGATATGGATCACTTCACCTTCGACCCTGCGACCGTTCACGGCTTTTCTGGGGACTACGGCAACCCTGACAAGATCTCCGTGCAAAGCGCCTCCCAACTTTCTTGCCGGGATGAAAACATCTTCCACCGGAGCGCCTCCTTCCACTGTCGAGACCAGGAGAAAAGCAAATCCCTCCCTGGTCATGCTGAGTGTTCCCGTATATTCAACCGTTCGGGAAGGTTTTCGGTTCTGTTTCTTTCTGCGGTCATTACCTGACCCGTCTTTTTTATAGTTTCTTCTGCTCATAATATTCGGCAAATGTACACAAAATCTTTTCGTACCTTTGCAGGGTAATATATGCATCTATGAAAAATGTTCTTTTAATGATCCTGGATGGCTGGGGAGAAGGAAAACACGACCGTACAAACGCCATTTACACTGCGGGTCAGCCACATATTGACAAGCTCCGCAAAACATATCCCGGCAGCACCCTGAGCGCTTCGGGTGAAGACGTAGGCCTGCCTTCCGGACAAATGGGAAATTCCGAGGTCGGGCACCTGAATATTGGCGCCGGCCGTATTGTATACCAGGACCTGGTAAAAATAAACAGGGCCTGCAGGGACGGGTCTATCCGGGAAAACAAAGAGGTAAAGGATGTTTACCAATACGTGAAACATACGGGCAAGGCTTTGCATCTGATGGGTCTTGTTTCTGAAGGCGGGGTCCATTCTTCCATGGAACACCTGTTTGCCTTTCTTGATATTGCAAAAGAATACGGATTGACAGAGGTATTCGTGCATTGCCTCATGGACGGTCGTGACACGGACCCTTTCAGCGGTAAGGGTTACGTGGAAAAACTGGAAGCCCACATGGCCCGCAGTACGGGAAGGATCGCCACCGTCATTGGCCGTTATTACACCATGGACAGGGACAAAAGATGGGACCGGGTCAAAATCGGGTATGATCTGGCCGTCCACGGCATAGGAACGCCTTTCAGGAATGCGACAGACGGCATAGCGCAGAGTTACAGTCAAAAGGTTACTGACGAATTTATCAAACCCATCGTTTGTGTGAACGAATCCGGGTTGCCCGTAGGGACCATTTCCAGGGACGATGCCATGATCTTTTTCAATTTCAGGAATGACCGTGCCCGGGAGATCACACGTGTCCTGACACAGGAGAATATGCCTGAATTCGAAATGTACACCATTCCCCTCTACTACTGCTGCCTGACACCTTATGACGACACCTTCAGGGGGCTTCATATTCTCTTTGACAAAGAAAACGTGAAGGAAACAATAGGTGAAGTGGTAAGCAAAAGAGGCCTGAAACAATTACGTATTGCCGAAACCGAAAAATACGCGCACGTCACGTTCTTCTTCTCGGGAGGCCGGGAAGAGGTGTTCCCCGGCGAGGACAGGATCCTGGTCCCGTCCCCTAAAGTCGCCACCTATGACCTGAAACCGGAAATGAGCGCTCCCGAAGTGGCAGACAAGATTATCCATGCGCTGGAAACCAGGAAATATCATTTTATTGTACTCAACTTTGCCAACGGGGACATGGTGGGACACACCGGCGTGTATGATGCCATATGCAAAGCAGTCAAAACCATTGATGAGCTTGCTTTCAGGGTAACCGAAAAAGCAAGGGAAAACGGATACGCTGTGATCATCACGGCCGACCACGGCAATGCCGACAACGCCGTGAATCCGGACGGATCTCCCAACACGGCACACTCCCTGAACCGTGTACCGTTCATAGTGGCAGATGATGATGTAAAGGAAGTGGAAGAAGGCATTTTGGCCGACATAGCCCCTACCGTACTGGACCTGATGGGAATTCCGGCCCCTGAGACCATGAACGGCAAATCTCTGATCCACAAAAAGTAACACCTCATGTCCTCCTTTGTCCATCTGCATGTCCACACACAGTATTCCATTCTCGACGGAGCGGCTTTCATTCCGCAGCTTTTTCTTAAAGCCCAGGCCGACAAACAACCGGCACTGGCAATAACCGATCACGGGAACATGTTTGGCGTGAAGGAATTTCTCGATACCGCAAAAAATTTTCCTTCCGTAAAGCCTATCGTAGGCTGTGAAGTCTATGTAGCCCCGGAAGGACGTCTGCTGAGAAAGAACAAAGAAGAAGCCACCACCTGTCACCTGGTATTACTGGCAAAAAACCAGCGGGGATATCAAAATTTGATCAAGCTGGTATCGCAGGCCTGGCTGGAGGGTTTTTACTACAAACCGCGTATTGATCATACCCTCCTGGAACAATACCATGAAGGCCTGATCGCCATGAGTGCGTGCCTGGCCGGAGAATTGCCCCGTCTGGTCCTGGCCGGTAAAATGGATGAGGCATCACAACTGGTGCTGTGGTATAAAAAACTTTTTGGGGACGATTATTACATAGAACTGCAGCGACACCAAACGCTGCTCCGGACTCCCAATGCCCAAACCTGCTACCAGCTGCAGAAGAAAATCGAACCCCATCTGACAGACCTGGCGAACCGGCACGGCGTGCAGCTGGTGGCCACCAACGACGTGCATTTTGTGAATTACGAAGATGCTCCGGCCCATGACCGGCTGATCTGTGTTGCCACCAATGACGATGTTGCCGACGAAAACAGGAAGATACGTTACACCGAACAGGAATACCTGAAATCCGGCCAGGAAATGGCCGAACTTTTTGCCGATATCCCCCAGGCCCTGGCCACAACCCTGCAAATCGCAGATAAGGTGGAACCCTTTGAGCTGGACAGGAAACCACTCCTTCCTCATTTCCCCATATCTGAAGAATTCCCCGACAGCAATGCGTACCTCCGGCACCTGACCTACCTGGGAGCCGAACGTCTTTACGGAGAGATCACCCCGGAATTGAAGGAACGGATGGAATTTGAACTGGAAACCATTGCGTCTATGGGTTTCGCGGATTATTTCCTCATCGTGGGCGACTTCATTCAGGCAGCACGCGATATGGATGTGTGGGTCGGCCCGGGAAGGGGATCATCTGCCGGCTCTGTAGTGGCATACTGCCTGAAAATCACCCTGGTGGATCCCATACGTTACGGATTGCTGTTCGAGCGGTTCCTGAATGCAGACAGGGTCTCCCTTCCCGACATTGATATTGATTTTGAAGATGAGGGACGCAACAAAGTGTTGCAGTATGTGGAAGAAAAATACGGGAAGGACCATGTCTCGCATGTGATCACGTTCGGGACCATGGCAGCCCGCAGCGCCATAAAAGATGTGGCCCGGGTACAAAGACTTCCCCTTTCGGAAGCCGAACGGCTGGCCAAACTGATTCCGGACCGGCTTCCCGAGAAGGACGGACGGCCCCAGAAGATCAACATTGACAATGCGATCAAATACGTACCTGAATTGCAGGCGGCCCTCAAATCTCCGGACCCCCTGGTCAGCTCTACGCTGGAATATGCCCGGAAGCTGGAAGGGTCCGTAAGAAATACCGGTGTCCACGCCTGTGCCATCATCATCGGTCCCGATATCCTGACCAATCACATCCCCCTGTCAACGGCCAAGGACAAAGACACCGGGGAAGATATGCTCGTTTCACAGTACGAAGGGTCCCTGATAGAAAAGGTGGGCATGCTCAAGATGGACTTCCTGGGACTTACCACGCTCAGCATCCTGAAGATCGCGCTGGAAAACATCCGCAAAAACCACCACGAGGACATTGATATCAACGAGATCCCCCTTACCGACCTTCCGACTTATGACCTGTTCAGCCGCGGAGAGACCGTTGGGGTTTTCCAGTTTGAAAGTGACGGGATGCGCAAATGGCTGAAGGAACTCAAACCCACATGCATAGAAGACCTGATCGCGATGACGGCCCTTTACCGTCCCGGCCCTATGGAATACATCCCCGATTTCATTGACCGCAAGCACGGCAGGAAGACCATTTCCTACGACCTTCCCCAAATGGAAAAATACCTGAAGGAGACCTACGGGATCACCGTTTACCAGGAACAGGTTATGCTCTTATCCCAGGAACTGGCCGGATTCTCCAGATTTGAAGCCGATTCGCTCAGAAAGGCAATGGGAAAGAAAAAGCCCGACGAGATGGAGGAAAAAAAGCAGAAGTTCCTTACCGGCGGGCAGGCACGCGGATTTGATGAATCCATCCTGAAAAAGATCTGGGTTGACTGGACGGCGTTTGCACAATACGCCTTCAACAAATCGCACGCCACCAGCTATTCCATACTCAGTTACCAGGCAGGCTACCTGAAAGCCCATTATCCCCCGGAGTATATGGCGGCCGTGCTTTCCAGGAACCTGAACAAAATTGAAGAAGTGGCCAAGTACATGGACGAATGCAAGCGCATGGACATCAGTGTTCTGGGGCCGGACGTCAACGAATCCATGCACGATTTCACTGTAAACTCAAACGGGAATATCCGTTTTGGGATGGGAGGCATCAAAGGCGTGGGCTACGGGGCCGTTGACAACATCATCCAGGCCCGCCTGGAAGGAGGACCTTTTAAGGATGTCTACGATTTCATAGAACGCATAAATCTGAATACTTGTAACAGAAAAACGCTCGAAAGCCTGATCTATGCCGGAGCCTTGGATTCTTTTACGGAATTCAGCCGACACCATTATTTTTTGCCTTGCAATAAAGACGGGGTGTTCCTGGACAGTCTGATACTTTACGGTTCCAGGATACAGGAAGAAAAGAACAAGGACATGTCGAGTCTTTTCGGAGAGGGGTCCCAGTCTCTTGCCCCACCGGAAAGACCATCTCCCCCGAACATGCACCTGGAAGAAACGGAAGACTTTCTGAAGAAGGAAAAAGAGATGGTGGGCATATACCTGTCCGCTCATCCGCTGGACCGTTTCAGTTTTGAAATGAAACACTTTACTTCGCATAGTCTCAAGCAGATCCGGGAAATCCTGGAAGACGCGCAAAAAGAAGTAAATTTTACCGCAAGGGAATTCCTTACAGGCGGAATCGTTTCCGGTGTAACTTCTGCCTTATCCAAGAATTCGGGCCGTCCCTGGGGTACATTTACCCTCGAAGATTACACTTCTTCTTGGAAATTCACTCTTTTCGGTAAAGAATACGAACAATTCCTCCCTTATATGCGGCAGGGAGAAGCCCTGCTGGTCAGGTGCTCTCTTCAGGAACGCATACAATACAAACGAAAAGGACAGGAACGAGAAGTGTCGGGACCAAAAGAAAAAGAAGTCCGGATTCTAAGCATATCATTGCTGGCCAATGCAAAAGAATCTTTAAATGCCATCTCCATTCAGCTGAACGTGGAAGATATCACCGCGTCCTTCCGAAAAGAACTGGTCAGGGTGCTGTCGGCCAATCCGGGGAAGATCACCGTACACTTTGTCTTGAAAGACAAAACGAACAAAATGGCGGTCAAGCTTTTTTCGCGCTCACACCGGATAGACCTTACCACGGATTTTCTAAGCTGGCTGGATAAAAAAGGCCTCGAGTTTTCCGTTGAATAACACTTAGTTCTCTACCCGGCGACAAAGCCATTCCAGGTCTCCGGGATACGTAATCTTGATATTTATATCATCTCCCTCCACTACCCGGATCTTTTCCCTGTGAAGATACCGTCTTACCACACCGCAATCATCCGTGGCAGAAAAAGATGGATCTGCCAATGCCTTCTCATACGCTTTTAGCAGAATTGAAATGCGGAAGCCCTGGGGTGTCTGCGCCCTGAGGAACAAGTTCCTGTCCGGGACCCTGATCACCTGATCATGTTCCGGTCCGGTAAAGAACAGGGTGTCGCTAACGGGAACACCCACTCCAACGGCCCTGTATTGACGTAAGGACTCAATTACCCGGGAAATGATCCGTTCAGTGACCAGGGGTCTTGCCGCATCATGCAGGATCAGGTTGTCTTCCGACATGTGGCAGAAAGCCCTGACAGCGGCAAGGGAAGAGTGAAACCGGTCCTCCCCTCCTTCCAGGATGTGGGTTACTTTTTTCCAGTCATTACGTGTCACAATTTTTTCTACGCGCGGGATCTCCCGTGGATGCACCACGATCGCTACGCAATCAATCTCGCCGTGCTTTTCAAAAGCATCTACGGCCCTTTCCAGGACCATCCTCCCTTTCAGATCCATATACTGCTTGGGCGATTCAAATCCTGCCCTGACCCCGGTCCCCGCGGCCATAATAACTGCAATATTGGCCCGTTCTTTCATTGAAAATCTCTTACAAAGGGACCCAGGTCGTCTCCAAAATCAATGGAAAAGCTTTCTGCCCGCCCTGTAACACCATTTACCTGGAAGGTGATGTCAAATGCCTCATCCCTCGCGCGAAAACGGTAGGTGTGACCTGTTCTGTGTTCAAGCAATGCATCTATATCGTTGATCGTCAGGCGCATGGATCCATTCTCCTCATAGACGGCCGCCCGTCCAAACTCATTCTTGAAATATGTGCCCGTATAGACCTTGTTTTCAAATGGTTGAATATACTCTTCCGGAACCTTTGGTCTGCTTCCGGCGGAAGGCCTCATGTACTCTTCGTGGATCTTTGAAATCCAGTCAGACTTCACCCCCCTGAACATGTCTATGATCTGCCTGATCATGGCTGTTTGGGGGGAAGTGGTGCTCCCCTGATTCATCAACACGCTCACACCAAGGTTCAACTCGGGAACAAGAACAACCCATGCGGTATATCCGCCGGCAAGTCCCGTATGATTGATGAGTTTCCCCTGTACACCCTGCTCTACCCGCCATCCCTGGGCATAAAGTACCACACGTTCCTTATCCCAGGAACATATTGTCTGGGGACTGAACAGGTAATCGACCGTTTCTTTGGAAAGGATCTGCGTTCCATTATAGACGCCCCCGGCAAGCCACATTTTCATCCACTGTCCCATGTCGTTTGCATTGGACATCACGAAGGCGGCAGGTGATACGGCCTGAAGCCAGGAGTAGGCGTCTTCCCTGTCATCCCTCGGCGTCAGTTTCAGCCCCTGCCCGGTCTTGCTCAGGCGATACCCCCAGGCAAAATTGTCTGCCGTGAAATAATGGTCTTTACCTGTGGTTGAGTGATTCATTTCCAGGGGTTTAAATATGAATTCCTGCAGGGCTTCCTCCCACGTCATTCCCGTGTACTTTTCTACAATACGCGCTGCGATCGTGTACAACGCATTGCAATAAGCATACGTGGTCCTGAAACTGTAAGAGGGTTTGACCAGGCGGAACATCCTGTACAGGTCGTCCCTGCCGTACCCCAGGGCCGGAATGACATCCATTGCCTGTGGCTGGAATCCCGATTTATGGTTCATGATATCCTGGACCAGGTAATTGTCGGTTACCCAGGGATCATAAAGCTGAAAATCGGGCAAATGATCCACTACCCGATCCGTCCATTTTACGTGTCCCTGATCCACAACTATTCCCAGTAATGCAGCGGTAAACGCCTTGCTGGTGGAAGCATTTACGAACAAAGTATAGGCATCGGCACGGGGAGCGTCTTTCTCTGCCTTCAGGACTCCGAGCCCCCGGGCATAGACCGTTTCTCCGTCCTTAACCACCGTCACGGCCATGGCAGGGACCTGCCACAGCTTCTGAACCCGGGTTGCAATATCCGTGATCTCCCTGACGTAAGGAGACGAAGCCTGTTGCGCCTGCATGGAAAAGACGCTCCATAAAAGAATAGTTACCAGTGCTGACAATCGGTTAGTTCTCATTATTTTTGGATTTTCTTCGTAAAAATACAAAGAAATAGTAATTTTACCCTGTATGCACGTTACTTTCCCCAACATTGAGACAACGCCGCAGATAGTGGTTATGTGCAGGATGGCCTCCACCATCTGGAATGAAGCTTACAAAGACCTCCTTCCGCGGGAACAGATCGATTACATGCTCGATATGTTTTTTACTCCCGAGATTATTAAAAATCAAATTGCCCGGGAGCGTTACACGTACCGGTTCATTAACGCAGACGGCGTTTTGGAAGGTTTTTTCGGCACTTGTCCCCGGCTGGAAGGCGATTCACTGTTCCTGAGCAAGATCTACCTCCTGGAAAAGGCGCGGGGAAAAGGTCTTTTCCGTGCAGCCATGCATGATATTGTCCGACAGGCAGGATCCCACGGCCTTGCTTCCATACGGCTGCATGTGAACAAAAATAACCTGAGGGCCATAAATGCATACATCCGGTTCGGTTTCAGGATTACCGAATCGGATGTATTTGATATAGGCCGGGGATATGTCATGGACGATCACATCATGGAATATGAGATCGGTCCGGGAATGGATTCCTAGGCTTTCTTTTTCAATTCTTTCTTGTCTTCTTTACCGCGTCCGCGTTTCCACATATCATATACAACAGGGGTGGATATCGCTACCGAAGTAAAGGGACAAATGGCAACCCCGATGGCCAGGGCAACGGCAAATCCGCGAATCACCTCTCCTCCGAAAATAGCGATGGCCAACAACACGACCAGCGTTGTGGCCGAGGTGTTCACCGTACGTGAAAGCGTGGAATTAAGTGCTTCGTTTATGTTTTCTTTAATGTCACGTTTGGGGTACAATGTCCTGTACTCGCGAATCCTGTCAAAGATCACCACCGTATCATTGAGTGAATATCCAATGATGGTCAGGATGGCCGCAATGAATTGCTGGTCAATGTCGAGGGTGAAAGGAAGTATTCCGGAAAAGATAGAAAAGAAGGACATCACAAACAGGGTGTTGAACACCAGGGACACCAGGCCGCCTGTTCCCCATACCCAATTGCGGAAGCGGGCTGCAATATACAGGAAGATGGCAAGAAAGGAAAGTAGAACAGCAATCACCGCGTCACGCTGGATGTCGCTGGCTACCGTCGGTCCCACTTTTTCCGAACTGATCACACCGTTGGGATTGTCCATGGTGGAAAGGAAGTCGTCCAGTGTAACCGGTGTAAGGTAAAAGTCCTTGACGGCATTGTACAGCATCTGGTCCACTTTGTCATCGGCTTCTGTGCTCTCGTCTTCAATCAAATATTTGGTGGTCACACGCATCTGGCTGCTTCCCCCGAATTCCTTGACTTCCACTCCGCCTTCGAATGCTTCCGCTACCTTACCGCGCACCTCTTCTGCAGCAACCTCCTGGTCAAAGCGCAACACATAAGTCCTGCCCCCCGAGAAATCAACTCCGTAGGTGAATCCCTTGGTGAAAATGAAGGCGATCCCAATAACCACTGCCGAAACAGCAATGATATAAAACAGTTTGCGTTTTTCCAGGAATTTTATCTTCGTGCTCTGAAGAAAGCCCTCGGTATATTTATTGCTGAAAGAAATGGGTTTGTTGCGCGACAGGCGTCCTTCGATCAACAGTCTGGTAATGAAGATCGATGTAAGCAACGATGTGATGATACCGATGACCAGCGTGGTGGCAAATCCCTGCACGGGACCCGATCCGAACAACATCAGGATAACACCGGTGATCAGCGTGGTGATGTTCCCGTCCAATATGGCCGAATAAGCGTTTTTATAACCGTCTGCAACGGCAAGCCTGGGGGCTTTTCCCGAACGCAATTCTTCCTTGATGCGTTCGTAAATGATCACGTTCGCATCTACCGCCATACCCAGGGTCAGCACGATACCGGCAATACCGGGCAATGTAAGAACGGCTCCAAATGAAACGAGTGCTCCAAAAAGGAATAAAACGTTGCATAACAGGGCTATGGCAGAAAACATACCAGCCTTGTTATAGAAGAATATCATATAGGCCAGAACCAACAGGAAGGCGATGGCAAAAGATGAAAGCCCGGAGCTGATGGAACGGGAACCGAGCGAGGGGCCAACCACGCTTTCCTGAACGATGCTTGTAGGTGCAGGAAGTTTCCCCGATTTTAAAACGTTGGCGAGGTCGTCTGCTTCTTCAGAAGAAAAATCACCTGTTATGGTCGAGCGCCCGCCGGTGATCTCAACGTTCACCCTGGGATAGGAATACACCATGTCATCCAGGACAACGGCAATGGCCTTGCCAATGTTGTCGGCAGTCATCCTGGCCCATATACGGGCACCTTCTGCGTTCATCCCCATATCAACGGAAGGAAATCCGCCACCGGTCTGATCAAACTGCTTGCGGGCGTCGGTTACCACTCCGCCGTCCAGGGGAGCCCGTCCGTCACGTGTGTTTGCCTTGATGGCTATCAGTTCGTAATATACTTCGTTGACCTTGTCCGGCTTAACGGACCACAATGTGCGTATGTCTGCCGGCAGAACGGCCTGAACCTGAGGCAGGGCAAGCCAGTTGTTGATCGTGGCCGTATCGCGGTAATGGGCCCGCCCTATACAGGGTCCGGGGGCCAGCTGACCGTTAAATACACTCGGATTTAAAATGTTGAAAAGGGGGTTTTCCTTAGCCCAGGCAGTAATGTCTTCAGAAAGAGAATCCGCTTTGGCCAGTTGTGCGAGCAAATCTTCTTCCACGTCAGCTTCTTCGGCGGCTTCCTCCGCTGCTGCGATTTCTTCTGCCTCAACTCCTTCAAGATCGCTCATATATTCCCGAAGCACCCTGTTCGCCTCTTCGAGCGCGGGGTACACCTCGGCATTTTCATAAGTTTCCCAGAATTCCAGGGAAGCCGTTCCCTGCAGCAGCTTACGCACACGCTCCGGTTCCTTGATCCCGGGCAATTCCACCAAAATGCGGCCGGTCGTTCCCAGGCGCTGGATATTGGGCTGGGTGACGCCAAAACGGTCAATTCGGTTGCGCAAAACATTAAAGGAATTGGCCATGGCCGACTCTGCTTCCTCCCGGACGATCCGGATCACTTCTTCGTTTGTGGTTTCGGGCTTGATCCGCTCCCTCATGTCGTAAGTGCCGAAAACCCTTGAAAGCCTTTCCCCCGGGGCCACTTCATTCCATGCCTGGGCAAAAAGAGTGATGTAGTCTGTACGGGAACCTCCCTGAACATTGCTGTTGGCCAATGCAATGGCCTGGTTGAAAACGGGATCCTGACTGTAATCCGCCAAAGCGCGGATAAGGCTCTCCAGTTTCACTTCCATCATCACGTTCATACCGCCCTTCAGGTCAAGACCCAGGCTGATCTCTTTTTCCTTTACTTCCTTGAAGGTGAAACCCACGTATACTTTTTCGGGGGTGATGGAATCAATATAATAGCTTTCCCTTGCGTTTCTCAGTGAATCCAGGTAAAAAGCCTGGTCAAGCTCGCTGATATTCTGAAATTCAGCTGTTTTCTGAACTGCTGTTACCGCCTTTTCGGCATAATCAGCCGCTTTCTTTTCCTGGATACGGGTTACAACCGTAAAAGACAACTGGTAAATGCAAGCGACTGCGATGAGTAACGCCACCAGACGGATGGCACCTTTACTTTGCATAATCTAATTATTAATAATTTGTATAAGTCAGGTAAAATAGGGTGCAAATGTAATATTTTTTCCCTAATTAATTAACTTTGTAGTTCGCATTTGCCCCTTATGGTTAATAAACTTCTCATAAAAACATATCTGGCTGCAGGTCTTCTTATTCCTTCGACGTATCTGTATGCCCAAAGCTCCCGGGCCGATACGTTGTTCCGGGAGGGGGAAAGGCTGCGTACAGAATATGAATTTGCACGTGCGCGGGAAGCTTATATCCGGGCCCAGAGCATGACAAGTGATTCCGTATTTTCCGCCCGGGCCGAACAGCGCCGGGTTTTATGTGATAATGGACTTATTCTGAGCAATTACGTGGTCACGCCACACGTGCTGGGCCGGAAGGTGGTCCCTTCCCGGGATTTCGCCCTTTTTTACGACCTGACCCCGTCCGGCTCGTGGGCCCATACTCCTGACACACTCCTTTCCCTTGTCAATCATGACGGGCCCGTTTCACAACCCTTGTTTTTCAGACCTTCGCAGGAACGTCTGGTTTTTGCCGCCCGGGACAGCCATTCCGATACCGGCTGGGATATATACATGGTCCAAAAGAAAGACACCGTTGCCGGGAACGGGGTTTTCTGGGGGCCTCCCATTCGTCTGGGTCCGCAGATTAACACTCCGGGAAACGAAGTATATCCGGTACTCAGTGCAGATGGGAACACGTTGTATTTCAGTTCGGACGGACTTCCCGGCATGGGCGGCCTGAACCTTTTTTCCAGTCGCTGGAACAAGGACATACCCGACTGGGAAACGGCTGAGAACATGGGGATTCCGTTATCATCCACATCCAACGACATGCTTTATATGCTATCGGACGATTCAAGGTATTTTTATTTTGTGTCGGACCGGGCTGCACCAAAAGATTCTGTGGTATTGTACAAGGTCGAATTTGAGAGCTCTCCGGTCAAGATACGTCCCGGTTCGGTAGAGGAATTGCGGCAGATCGCATCGCTTTCCCTGCCTGCCGGTCCCACAGGTAACAACGGCCGGCAAACGGCAAACGGACCGGATCCGGAACCTCCCGATGCGGTTCTGGAGGAAACGCGCCAGGCAACAGCGCATTATGCCGAACTTGTCAATACGGTCCGTAACCTCGCGGAACAGGTACGTTCCCACGAAACGAAGCTGGACAGTTTGCGGAAATTGTACGGGACCCTGTCCCGGGAAGAAGACCGGCTGGCTATTGCCAATACCATAAGGGAGGAAGAATTCGTTCTGATGGACCTGCAGCAATCTTTGCGTCATACACGCACTTCTGCACAAACCATTGAAGACATGTTCCTGTCGACCGGGGTTCTGCCGCCCGTTGCCGCTGCATCTCCCCCGGTCCGGGCAAATGAAACCCGTACCGGAACAGAAGCCCCGTTTCATCCGGCCAGACAAGCCTACATGTATCTGGACGGTCATTTCTTTGAACCTCCCGTCCCTGTGGTACCTCCCGTTAACCTTGCCTTCCGGATTGAAGAAGAATCCGTGATCGTCCCCTGGGAAAACGAACCCATGGGACTTTATTACCGGATCCAGTTGTTTACGGTAACCAGGAAGGCCTCTCTGAACCAGCTGAAAGGAATAAGTCCTGTATTTGAAGTCAGGGTGGCAAACAGGTATGTATATTATGCAGGTCAGTTTTACAATTATGCCGAGGCTTCAGCAGCCCTGGCCGCTGTCAGAAGACAAGGGATTACCGGAGCGCTCGTTGTGGCGTATTATCAGGGAAAATCCGTCTCCGTACAGGAGGGACGCCGCAGGGAGGCCCGAAACCAGACAGCCCCTGAAGGGATCACGGCATTCCAGGTGTACCTGGGGAGCAACGACATACCGTCCGGACTTGTATCCCTGGTCAATGAGCTGACAGACAAAGATATCATTCGTGTAATAACAGACACCGGGGCAGATTATTTCATTGGCCCCTTCAGCACCATGGCCCAGGCACAGGCCCTCGTCTCGGCTCTTCAGGAAAAAGGGTATCCGAATGTGTCGGTTCGCTCTGTAACCAATTAAAAAACAATTATATGGGATTAATAATTACGCTCATTGTTTTAGGTCTTCTCCTGCTAATTGCCGAGATGACCGTCATACCGGGTTTCGGCATCGCCGGGATCCTTGGGCTTGGCAGTTTTATAGGTGCCATTGTGATGGCTTTTATACAATTCGGAAACTCCATCGGCTTTATTGTACTGTTCAGTTCCCTGATAGTGTGCGGCATTTTGGTGTTCTTCGTTCTTCGCTCCAAAACCTGGCGCAAGATCACGCTTAAAAAGAGCATTGACGAGAAAGCCACAAAAAGCCCTTCTGAACAAGGCATCACCGTGGGCATGGAAGGTGTCAGCCTTACACGTCTGAGTCCCACCGGGAACGGACGGTTTGGCGATGTCACCGTGGAAGTCCGCTCGGCCCAGGAGCTTATCCCTCCAAAAACCCCCATAAAAGTGGCATATATCGAGGGATTAAGTATATTTGTAGTTCCCCTCTAAACATCAATTAAAATTATATGATTATGTCAACTGTAGGTGTAACGTTAATGTGGATAGCCATCGGGATCGTTGGTTTTTTCATACTATTATGGTTCTTCCCCATCACCCTCTGGTTCCAGGCATTGATCTCGGGTGTCCGGATCAACCTCATCCAGCTGGTACTCATGCGGTGGAGAAAAGTTCCCCCCAGCACCATTGTCATGGCAATGGTAACCGGCACGAAAGCCGGCCTGACCCTCGATGCGAACGCCCTGGAAGCCCACTACCTTGCCAAAGGCAATGTGGGAAAAGTGGTCAACGCGTTAATATCGGCAGATAAAGCCAATATCCCCCTGGATTTCAAAATGGCCGCCGCCATTGACCTGGCCGGACGCGACGTGTTCGAAGCTGTGCAAATGTCCGTAAATCCCAAAGTCATCAACACCCCGCCCGTTTCAGCCGTGGCGAAGGACGGTATCCAGCTCATCGCCAAAGCCCGTGTTACGGTCCGTGCGAGCATCAAACAACTGGTAGGAGGAGCGGGAGAAGAAACCATCCTGGCCCGCGTGGGTGAAGGAATCGTGTCCAGTATCGGATCAGCCGATTCGCACAAATCCGTGCTGGAAAATCCCGATTACATTTCCAAAGTCGTCCTGGAAAAAGGACTTGACTCGGGAACCGCATTCGAGATTCTTTCCATTGATATTGCGGATATTGACGTAGGCAAGAATATCGGGGCCGTCCTGCAAATGGACCAGGCTAACGCCGATAAGAACATAGCCCAGGCCCGGGCCGAAGAACGCCGCGCCATGGCTGTTGCACTGGAACAGGAAATGAAGGCTGCCGCCCAGGAAGCCCGCGCCAAAGTGATACTTGCCGAGGCAGAAATTCCCCTGGCCATGGCAGACGCTTTCCGCAAAGGCAACCTCGGCATCATGGATTACTACCGCATGAAGAACATCCAGGCCGATACCGACATGCGCGAGCAGATTGCAAAATAAAATTATTTATTTACCTTTGCCCTCCCTAAAAGCAAAGGTTTGGTGAGGTGGGTGAGTGGCTGAAACCACCAGTTTGCTAAACTGACGTACTCGCAAGGGTACCGGGGGTTCGAATCCCCCCCTCACCGCCAAGGAAAAATAAAAAAACCGCTTTCAAGCAAGCTTGAGCGGTTTTTTTCGGCTGAGAGGTGGAACCTTAGTGCGCCAAATTTCCATATAAAATCACAACAGCCTGTTTAAGAGTTAATTAGAAATCCGCCCTAAGGTTTTGGCTCACTAAGGTTCCACCTCTCCCAAACAATTTGTAACTTTATAATTTGAAACTAATTAATAACACTACTATGAAAACACTACAACTAACGCTTACCCTTCTCCTGACAGGACTGGTGGGTTTGCCATACAGCCTGGGCGCGCAAACCGCCCCTCAGACGGCCTCTCAACATTTTGTATTCCAGCCACTTCCCTACGCTTACGATGCGCTGGAACCTTACATGGATGCCATGACCATGGAGATCCACTACAGCCGGCACCACCAGGCATACTACAACAATTTTATCAAAGCAGTGGACGGAACGGAACTGGCCACCATGGCTATTGAAGGCATTTTTGCCAACATCAGCCGCTATCCCACCGCTGTCCGCAACAATGGCGGCGGATATTACAACCACACCCTCTTCTGGGAAAACATGACCCCCTCGGGACCTGACAAACCGTCAGGAAAACTGGCCAAGGCCATTGACAAGACTTTCGGTTCACTTGCCGAGATGAAAACGGCTTTTGCCACCGCCGGTGCCACCCGTTTTGGAAGCGGCTGGGCCTGGCTGAGCCTGGACGCGAAGGGCAACCTGTTTATCAGTTCCACCCCTAACCAGGACAACCCGCTGATGGATGTAGCCGAACAGCGGGGCATTCCCCTCTTGGCCATGGATGTCTGGGAACACGCCTATTACCTTAAATACCAGA
>Ga0265293_10007596_pt1 | contig 16588 bp, 13 predicted proteins | sample Munlanlewell138R_FD_192505 | JGI IMG/M metagenome (GOLD analysis project Ga0265293, IMG submission 192505) | Leachate microbial communities from a municipal landfill in Southern Ontario, Canada - Leachate well 138R | ecosystem: Engineered > Solid waste > Landfill > Unclassified | place: Canada...
CAGGGCGGGCAATCCACCCTGGCGCGGACTAACGCATGATCACCGGCCAGCGATCCTTCGCGCAGGGCGCATCCGGTGGCGATCCGCGCCGCTTCGGCCGCGCCCGCAAGCACCAATGTGCGGCTGGGGGGCGGGAATTCAAACGAAACGCGGTGGATTTCCACCAAATCAGACCCCGGCGCCGTATAGACGCGGTAATCAAAGCCACCGGCGCTGACATCCTGCACCCCCTGCCCCATCAGGGTAGGGGTGGCGCAAGCGGCCAGAATGAACATCACAAGAACAAGAATCGGTTTCATAGGGCCACGGTAGCCCCCAACCCTTAACCGGCGGTTAATGCCCGCGCATCATCGTGCAGATTCGATGCGCCTGTATCCAATACCTGAACCGGATCACCGATATGCAGCCTGCCGGGCGCTTCGGGGATCAGATATTGCCCGAAACAGGGCCGCCCCTGCGCGGATCGGTGGATGCGGCGCAGCGTTGCCAGCGGTTCGTGCCCGGGGGGCGGGGCGATGCCGGTGGTCTCGTCTTGCGTGACAATCACGCAGCGCGCACAGGGTTTGACGATGCGAAAAGTCATCGCGCCGATGCGGATGCGCCGCCAGTGATCCTCGGCCCAGGGGGCAGCACCCTCTACCACTAGATTGGGGCGAAAACGGCCCATGGCCAGCGGGCCGAAACCATCGGGCAGCGCCTCGTTCAGCGCGATTAGCGAGGCCTGTGTGGTCAACAGCAGCGGAAACCCGTCGGCAAAGCTCACGAATTCGCCGGGCGCGGCGAAATCCGGGTCGATCTGGCGCAGATCATCGGCAAACAGATGCACCAGCCGCAAAGGCGTGCCTATCGCATCGCCAAGAAACTGCGCCGCCGCATCGCCCGCATCGCGCGCCCTGCAGGGTTTGCCGAAAATCATCACCTGCAGTTCGGGCGCGCCGGGCGGGGGCGCGGCGATATCGCAGCGCGCATCGCCATGGGCAAGCCGCAGGCCATCCCCCACAGCCTGCGCATGAACCCCCGACAATGCAGGCATTTCGCGCAAGGTCACGAACAGGCCGCCGGGACGGATCACCATATAGCGCCGATCCCCCGCCAAGCCGATCCGCGCCACCTCGCCCGTATCGTGCAGCCCGCCTTGCAGGCTTTTGACCGGGTAAATTCCGATTGTGTTCAGCCGCATCGCATCCCCCTTTGGCCGATGCAAACACAGGCTTTAGCGCGGCGCAAGAGCCATGGCCCCCGGCGCAAAGCCGGGCGGAATCCGGTCGTGTCCGTCAAGCACCAGATCCGCCATCACCCGCGCCACGCCGGGCGCGATGCCAAAGCCGATCTTGAACCCGCCATTCGCCACAAAATGCCCCGCACGCCCCGGCCACGGCCCCAGTATCGGCGCGCGCGTGCGCGCACGGGGCCGCACGCCCGCCCAGCGGCGCATCACAGGCGCGCCACGCAGCACCGGCATCAGCGTCACGGCATGTTCATGCAACGCATCAAGCTGCGCATCGGTCGTATCGGGTGCGTCCCAGTTGCGTTCAGAGGTAGACCCAACCGCCAACGTGCCATCGGCATGGGGGATGAAATGCACGCCATCCACGAAAATCTGCGGCGCATCTGGCCCGGCATCATGGGCCAGCACCAGCGCCTGCCCCTTTTGTCCGTCACCGGCGCCAATTGCAGCCAGCCCCTCATACCCGGTGGCCCAGATCACCGCGCCGCGGGGCGCGCCATCGCGGCGGATACTGGCCCCCATGGCGATCAGCGCGGCGGCAAGGCTGTCACAGGCGGCGCGCGGGGCGATCCGGGCGCTTAGCGTATCATGGATCAGCAGGCCGGTGGGGCTGGGCGGCGCCCACGCGCCCGCATCCGCGCGGATCACCCGCCATTCGGCCTGCCCCTGCCAAAGCGTCGCAGCCTGCAATCCGCGCGCCTGCGCCAATGCCAGCGCGGCGGCATCGGGCACTGGTTGCAGACGGCCGGTCGCACCGAATCCGGTGGGGATGCCCGACACGGTCGCAACCCCCGGCCAGAAATCGCGCGCGGCGATCAGGGCGTCGAACTGAAAGGCTTTCTTGTCATTCCAGCCCTCGGGCGTGTGGGGGGCGAGCGCGCCGACCACGCCGCCCGATGCCCCCGCACCCGGCCCGCGCGGGTCGATCACCTGCACCCGCGCGCCCCGACGCGCGCATTCATAGGCGATACCCAGCCCAAAGACCCCCGCCCCCATCACCGTCACATCTGCGATTGCCAAAGCCCGCGCCTTTCCCCATTGTCGGTCTGCTGCTGCACATAGGCCACCCATGCGAACGCATCACAAGGATAACGCGCCGGTCACATGGCGCGATGGCACGATTCCCGTGTCCTTGCGCTTTGACGACCCGTATTTCTCGCTCGAAAACGGGCTTGAGGAAACCCACCACGTGTTTTTGGCCGGTAATGACCTGCCTGCGCGGTTCGTGCCGGGGTTTCACATTGCGGAACTGGGTTTCGGCACCGGATTGAACATGCTGACCGCCGCGCTGTCATGGCAGCGCGCGGGGATAGCGGGGCCGCTGCGGTTCACCTCGTTCGAGGCCTATCCGATGGCGGCTGGCGATATCGACGCAGCCCTTTCGGCCTTTCCCGAAGCGCGTGCGATTGCCGCGCCATTCCTGGCGGCCTGGGCGGCCGGGCAGCACCGGTTTGAAATGCCGGGGCTGGTGGCCGAAATCATCATCGGCGATGCGCGCGACACCCTGCCCGCGTGGCAGGGGCGGGCAGATGCGTGGTTTCTGGACGGGTTTTCGCCCGCCAAAAACCCCGAACTTTGGGGCGAGGATCTGATGCGCGCAGTGGCGGATCACACCGCGCCCGGGGGCACGCTGGCCACCTATACCGCTGCGGGCCATGTGCGCCGGGCGCTAGAGGCGGCGGGGTTTGAAATCACCCGCGCGCCGGGCTATGGCCGCAAACGACACATGAGCACCGGCCGCCTGCGCGGCTAAAACCTTCAAAGCCCGCGCAATTCCTCGGACAGGCGGATCGGCACCGGCGCACCACCCAGCCGCGCGCGATAAATCGGCAGGCTTTCCATCACGCGCATGATGTAATTGCGGGTTTCGGCAAAGGGGAGATGTTCGATCCAGTCGATCGGATCGACACCGGGGCTGCGCGGATCGCCCAGTTCCTCGATCCAGCGGCGCGGGCGGCTTGGCCCCGCGTTATAGCCTGCGGCAACAAGCGGATAGGCGGCGCCGAATTCCTCGATCAGTTGCGCAAGATAGGCGCTGCCCAGCCGGGCGTTATAGGCGGTATCGACCGTCAGCGCCGCGGGGGAGAAATCGATGCCCAGCGCCTTGGCCATGGCCTCGGCCGTGCCGGGCATAAGCTGCATCAGCCCCAGCGCCCCCACGCCAGACCGCGCGGCGGGATAGAATTCGCTTTCGCGCCGCGCGATCGCCAGCGCCAGTTCGGGCGCTACGCCCAGTTCGCTGCGCGCCAAATCATGCATCGGGTAATAGGCGCGGGGCAGCACAACGCCCTGATCGGCCGCATATTTCGCCACGCGCAGCGCCAGAAACGGCGCGTCCAGCGACAGCGCAAGATCACCCAACTGCCCCAGTTCCTGCGGGCTCAGGCTTTCGGCCAGATGGCGCAGGAAACGCGCGGCAAGCTGTTGATCGCCGGCTTCATGCAGCAACAACGCGGCCTCAAGCACGCTTGACTGCGCGAAATTCGCGCTGCGCCAGTCGGGATAGTCGGGTTCGCCCGCAAGCGTGCTATCCATGGCGATGCCGGCGCGCTCGGCCGCCAAAAGCCCATAGAAACTGGTCTGATGTTGCGCGGCAAAGCCAAAGGCAGCGCGGGCGTTATCGGCATCACCCATCTGTTCATAGGCGCGTCCCTGCCAATATCCCGCGCGGCCCAGGCTGATGGGGGTGGCCACGCCTTCGCGCAGGGTGGTGAAATGCCCCAGCGCCAATTCCGGATCGTCCAGATAGGTTAGCGCGATATACCCCGCCAGCCATTCCAGATCGGCAAAGGTGCCGCCCGCCGTCAGGTGGTGATAGGCCGCGATGGAATAGGCGGGCTCGGCTTGACCCGCACGCATGAAGGCGCGGGTGAAACCGGCGCGATGGCTTGCCCATTTTTCCGGCTGGCCCAGTTGCGCGGCGCTGGCGCTGCGCTGTTCCAGCAGGGCAATCGCATCATCGGTGCGATCCTTGCGCAGCCGCCACATGAACCGTTCATAGGCAAGGCCGGGATGATCCGCGAGCGTATCAGGCACCGCCGCGATCAGCGCATCGACGCCCGCCGCATCACGTGCCAGCCCGATCCGCGCCGCAGCCAGCGCCTGCCAATCGGCGCCGACATTGGCCAAAAGCCGTTCTGCCGCGCCAAATTCCTGCGCCCAAAGCAGCATATCCAGACGCGCTTCGTGCACGGGGGCAAGCGCTGCCGGAAAACGCGCCAGCATGGAAATCTCTGCATCCGCCGAAAGCACCATGTCCCCCCAGGCGCGCGCGGCCAGCGATTCGGCCTCGGGCCGCGCGCCGGTTTGCTCGAACGCCGCCAACAGATGCAACAGTCCGGTGGCGGTGACGGGGGTGCGGCCCGCGAAATAGGCGATGACGTCATGGGGCGGGGTCGTGGCGGAAATCGCGCCCTCGCCGCGTTGGTGCAGGTAATCCATCCCCGGCCAATCGGGGCGGCGGGCAATGAAATCGGCATAATCGGCAAATCCGCCCTCGCCCGCGCGCAGCCGGTGCCAATCGACCACATCGCGCCCGATCCCGCGCGCGGCGTTTTGCGCACCTGGCCAATCGGCCTGACGCATGTGATCGGCGGCACGGATATAGGCCTGCGCATCGGCCTGCGCGAGCCCCGGCAAAAGGGCCGCAATAAACGCTGCCACAAGGGCAAGACAACGGGGATGAAAGCTGTGAAAGGTCCGCATGGCCCCGCACACTAACTTGTGCCCGAAAACCCGCAATACACAAACTTGGCAATTGCCGCGAAGGCGGCTAGTTTCGCCGCGCAGCGCGGGGCGGGGCGACTCACCCCTCGCCAGCCAACCCACATCGTTCACACCCAAAGCCCACAACAAAGCCCACAACAAGGAGCGTTTCATGATCAGAGGGTCCATTCCAGCCCTGGTGACGCCGTTCAAGGACGGCGCGCTGGATATCGAAACGCTTCGGCGTCTGGTTGACTGGCATATCGAACAGGGCAGCAACGGTTTCGTGCCCGTCGGCACCACCGGCGAAAGCCCGACATTAAGCCATAGCGAACACGAATCCGTCGTTCAGCATGTGGTCGAGGCCGTGGCAGGCCGGGTGCCGGTGATCGCGGGCGCGGGTTCGAACAACACCGCCGAAGGTATCCGGCTGATGCGCCATGCCGCCGAGGTGGGCGCCGATGCCGCGCTGGTGGTGACACCCTATTACAACAAGCCCACGCAGGCCGGCATGATCGCGCATTTCACTGCGCTGCATGATTGCTGCGAATTGCCGATCATCATCTATAATATCCCCAGCCGTTCGGTCGTGGATATGACGCCTGCGACGATGGGCGAACTGGCCCGCCTGCCCCGGATCATCGGGGTCAAGGATGCAACCGGCGATCTTAGCCGGGTGCCCAAACAGCGCATCACCTGCGGGCCGGATTTCATCCAGCTTTCGGGCGAGGATGCGACCGCGCTGGGGTTCAACGCCCATGGCGGTGTGGGCTGCATTTCGGTGTCGGCGAATGTGGCCCCGCGGCTTTGCGCCGATTTCCAGCGCGCCACGCTGGCGGGTGATTACACCACGGCGCTGGCGCTGCTGGATCTGTTGATGCCCCTGCACGAAGCCATTTTCATCGAACCCGGTGTGGCGGGTGTGAAATATGCCATGTCGCTTTTGGGGCTGTGCAGCGACGAAGTGCGCCTGCCGCTGACCCCGGTGAGCGAACCGACGCGGCTGAAAATCCGCGATGCGATGGTCCATGCCGGGCTGATCGTCTAGCCCGAGCGATCCGATTTTGGCACTGTGGCCGATAGACATCGGCCGCAGAGCCATTATATGCAGGCAGCCATGGCCAAACCGAAAACAGACCCGAATTACAAAGTCATCGCCGAAAACCGGCGCGCGCGTTACGATTACGCGATCGAGGATGATATCGAATGTGGCATCGTCCTGACGGGGTCCGAGGTCAAATCCCTGCGGGTGGGCCAATCCAATATCGCGGAATCCTATGCCACCGTCGATGGCGGCGAATTATGGCTGATCAACAGCTATATCGCGCCCTATGAACAGGCGATGTTCAGCCATGAACCCCGGCGGCGGCGCAAGCTGCTGGCATCAAAACGCGAGGTTGCACGGCTGTGGCAGGCGATCGGCCGCGAAGGCATGACGCTGGTGCCGCTGGTGATGTATTTCAACCACCGTGGCCGGGTGAAAATCAAGCTCGGCATCGCCAAGGGCAAGAAAACCGTCGATAAACGCGCGACCGAGGCCAAGCGCGACTGGGGCCGCCAAAAGGCCCGGTTGCTGCGTCACGGCGAATAGTCAGCGCTGCGCGCGGCGCATCCGGTTCAGCACGCCATCCTTCACGACGAATTGATGGTAAAGCGCGCCCGCCACATGCAGTGCGATCAGCGCCAGCAACAGGAATTTCAGCGCCGCATGGGCATTGGCCGCCCCTTCGGCCCCGCCAAACCATGCCACCGCGCCGCTTAGCGGCATCACCACCATCAGCGCATAAAGCCCCCAATGGGTCAGCCGCGCCACCAGCCGCAGCAAGGCGCTGTCGCCCGCCTCGGCGGGCACGCCGTTTCTGGCGCGCAGCACCAACCGCCACGCGGCCAGAACCATCACCGCAATTCCGCCCAGCACATGCGCCGCCACCAGCGGATCGGGCGCGGGCGCCTGCCCCCTGCCAATGGCCTCATAGGCGCCGACAATCGCGCCGTTGAACAGGAATTGCTGCACGATCAGCACAAAGGCCACCCAGTGCAAGGTGATGTGAAGGCGAGAATAACCGGCGGGGTTGGTCACAGCGGTGCTCCGAGTGATATAGGGTTTCTTGCATTTGTATGGTTTTGCCCCCGTGCTGGCAAGCGCATCCCTTGCGTGGAACCTTGCGGCAAGGTAAGCAGCGCCGAACCCGAAAGGCCCGTTTCGATGCCCGATAGTGATCCCAGAACGCTTGTCTCGACAGATTGGCTTGCCGCGCATCTGCGCGATCCCGATCTGCGCGTGATCGACGCATCCTGGTATCTGCCCGATGCGGGCCGCGATGCGCGGGCCGAATATGACGCGGGCCATATCCCCGGCGCGCGATTCATCGATATTGATGATCTGTCGGATCAACGCTCCGACCTGCCGCATATGGCGCCGCCCCCCGAAAAATTTGTCAGCCGCATGCGCAAGGCGGGCATTGGCGACGGGCAACAAGTGGTGATCTATGACGGCGCGGGGCTGTTGTCGGCGGCGCGGCTGTGGTGGCTGTTTCGCCTGATGGGCAAGGTCGATGTGGCGGTGCTGGATGGCGGCCTGCCCAAATGGCGGGCCGAGGGCCAGCCGATCGACACCGCCCCGCCCCAGATCCGCGATCGGCATCTGACCGTTTCCCCCCGCCCGCAACTGGTGCGCGATGTCACGCAAGTGGCCGCCGCCTCCAAGCTGGGCGATCACACGATCATCGATGCCCGTTCCGCCGCGCGCTTTAGCGGCGAGGCCCCCGAACCCCGCCCCGGCCTGCGCGCAGGCCATATACCGGGCGCACGCAACCTGCCCTATACCGATCTGCTGGCGCCCGGTGGCACGATGAAGCCCCCCGCCGAACTGCGCGCGATTTTCGCCGCTGCCGGCGTGGATCTGGCCCGGCCGGCGATCACCACCTGCGGTTCGGGCGTGACGGCGGCCATCGTCAATCTGGCGCTGGAACGGGTCGGGCATGATGCGCATTCGCTCTATGACGGCTCGTGGGCCGAATGGGGCATGTATGGCGACCTTGCCGTCGCAACCGGAGACAACCAGGAAAAATGATGCTGACCAATCTCAAGCCGCAACCTGCCGACAAGATCCTGGAGCTGATGCAGCTTTACCGCGACGACCCGCGCGAGACCAAGATCGATCTGGGCGTGGGCGTCTATAAGAACGCCAAGGGCGAAACCCCGGTCATGCGCGCGATCAAAGCTGCCGAAAAACAGCTTTGGGAAAGTGAAACCACCAAGGCCTATACCGGGCTTGCGGGCGATCCGGCCTTTGCCGGCGCGATGCGCAAACTGGTGCTGAATGATGCGGTCGATGGGGCGCGTGTTGCGGCGGCGGCCACCCCCGGCGGCACCGGCGCGGTGCGTCAGGCGCTGGAACTGATCCGGCTGGCCTCGCCCGATGCGCGGGTCTGGGTGTCGAATCCGACATGGCCGAACCACCTGTCGATCATCCGCTTTCTGGGCATGCCGATGACCGAATATCCCTATTTCGACAATGCCACATGCACGGTCGATTTCGATGCGATGATGGACGGGCTGAAAGACGTGAAGGCCGGGGATGCGGTGCTGCTGCATGCGTGCTGCCACAATCCCACGGGCGCGAATCTGACGCTGGAACAATGGCAGGTGCTAAGCGCATTTCTGGCGAAAACCGGCGCGATGCCACTGGTCGATATCGCCTATCAGGGCTTTGGCGACGGGCTTGAGGCCGATGCCGCCGGGCTGCGCCATCTGGCGGCCACGCTGCCCGAAACGATCATCGCCGCCAGTTGTTCGAAAAATTTCGGGGTTTACCGCGAGCGCACCGGGATCTTGATGGCGATTTCGGATCAGGCCAGCGGCACGGCAGTAACACAAGGCAATCTCAATTACCTTAACCGCCAGAATTTCAGCTTCCCCCCCGATCATGGCGCCCGGCTGGTAACCATGGTGCTTGAGGATGCCACATTGCGCGCCGATTGGATGGATGAGCTGGAAAGCGTGCGCCAGAATATGCTGAGCCTGCGCACCCAGCTGGCCGAAGAATTGCGCCAGCGCACCAATTCCGGCCGGTTCGATTTCATCGCCCAGCATCGCGGCATGTTTTCGCGCATCGGGGCCACGCCCGAACAGGTTCAGAAAATGCGCGACGATTTCGGCATCTATATGGTGGGCGATTCGCGGATGAATATCGCCGGGCTGAACAGCGCCAGCGTGCCGGTTCTGGCGCAGGCGATTGCCGCAACCTGCTGATCCGGGCGGCCAAAGCGCACCGGCGCTTTGGCCCATATCCTAGCCGTTGATCGCATCGGGATAGGCTGCCATCCCCAATTCGGTGATATCAAGACCTTCGGTTTCGGCCTGCGCGCTGACCCGGATGCCCATCACCGCCCGAAGCGCCAGCCAAATCCCCAGCGACAGCGCGAAAACAAAGCCGCCGATCACCAGCACGCCCAGCAATTGCGTGCCAAAACTGGCATCGGGGTTGGTGATCGGCACCGCCATCGTGCCCCAGATGCCCGCAATCAGGTGCACCGGAATCGCGCCCACCACATCGTCAATGCGCAACCGATCCAGCAGCGGCACGGCCATCACCACGATCATGCCGCCCACCCCGCCGATCAGCACCGCGCCAAACAGCGATGGAAATAGCGGCTCTGCCGTGATCGACACCAGCCCCGCCAGCGCGCCGTTCAGCACCATGGTCAGATCGACCTTGCCAAAAACCAATTGCGTCAGCGCCAGCGCCGCAAAGGCCCCCGCCGCCGCCGCCATGTTGGTATTGGCGAAAACACGCGACACGTCGGTCGCATCGCTGATCGTGCCCATGGCCAGTTGCGATCCGCCGTTGAACCCGAACCAGCCCAGCCACAGGATGAACATCCCCAGCGTGGCCAGCGACAGATTCGATCCGGGCATGGCGATCACCTTGCCATCCCTGTATTTGCCGATCCGTGGCCCCAGCACGATCGCGCCTGCCAGTGCCGCCGCCCCGCCCGTAGCATGAACCACCGTCGAGCCGGCGAAATCGGAAAACCCAAGCCCCGCCAGAAAGCCTCCGCCCCAATGCCATGACGCGCTGATCGGATAGATAAGCCCGGTCAAAAGCGCGGTGAACAGCAAAAACGGCCACAGCCGCACCCGCTCGGCCAAGGTGCCCGACACGATGCTGGCAGCCGTGGCGCAAAACATCACCTGAAAAAAGAAATCCGATGCAAGCGACGCATAGCCCAGATCGGCATCGGCCGTGGCCAGCCCCACCGGCTCGGCCGCGGCCATCACGAAGATCTGCCCCAAAACGCCCGCAATCACCCAGCCATCGCCCGGATACATCAGGTTATAGCCCACCAGCCAATACATCAGCACCGCAGTGGCAAAGAGCCCGACATTCTTGGTTAACTGCATGGTGACATTCTTGTGGCGCACCAACCCGGCTTCCAGCATCGCAAAGCCCGCCGCCATCCAGAACACCAGAAAGCCGCCGATCAAAAACAAGAGCGTGGTAAAGATATAAGGCGCGGTATCAGGCGCGGGTGTTTGGGCGAATGCCCCCGCCGGCCAGGCTGCCAATACCGCAAATGTGATGAATGTCCTTCCCATTGAATTCGTCCTTTCATCGGGATCAATTGGATCTGGAATGATCCTGTGCGCCCAGAAAACGCCCAGGCCCGGGATGGCAGCAACAAAACCTGCCCCACAGGCGCCGCATTTTCAGGCATGACGCGCAAAATTTAGGCAAATCTGCGCCACATGCCCAATTCCTGACCGATGCGCAAAGAGCGCCGATAGCGCGAACTAGCGGCTACTCATTCCGGGGCGGGCGCGGTATTCTGCCCGAAACGAGCAGAAACAGGTAACATCGCCAAGATGAGTGGTTCAGGCAACAAACGCCCGCCCTTGGTCGCTGACCGGCGCAATCCGGCCCCGCGGCCCAAGCCCAAACCCGCACCCCGCAAACCCGCCCGCGCGCGCAAACCGCGCGGCGGCGGCGGCGGGCGCCGGGGGGGGATTTTCGGCTTTGTCGGGCGGCTTTTCGGCTGGGTCTTTGGCCTGATCTGGCGGATCACCTGGCGCGCCACGGCGCTGGTGGCGCTGGCGATCGGGGGGGCTGCGCTTTATTTCGCCACGACCCTGCCGCCGGTGACCGAGCTGCTTGATGGGCGCGCGCGCGGATCGGTGACGATGCTTGATCGCAATGGCGATGTTTTCGCCTGGCGGGGCGAACAATTCGGCGGCCAGATCCGGGCCGATGCCGTGTCGTCGCATTTGCATAACGCCATCATCGCGACCGAAGATCGCCGATTCTACCAGCATCTCGGCCTCAGCCCGCGCGGCATTGCCAGCGCGGTGCGCATCAACCTTTCCGAAGGGCGCGGGCCGCTGTCGGGTCATGGTGGATCGACCATCACGCAGCAAACGGCGAAGCTGCTTTGCCTGGGCGTGCCCTATGACCCCGCCGCATGGAAATCCGAGGCCGAATATGAGGCCGATTGCCGCCGCACAACCATGTCGCGCAAGGTCAAAGAGGCGCTTTATGCGCTGGGGATGGAAATCAAATATTCCAAGCACGATATCCTGTCGATCTATATGAACCGCGCCTTTCTGGGCGCCGGCGCGCGCGGGTTCGAAGCCGCCGCCCAGCGTTATTTCGGCAAAACCGCCGCCGAGGTGAGCATCGCCGAATCCGCCATGCTCGCCGGTCTGTTGCAGGCCCCGACCCGCTTTGCCCCCACCAGCAATATCGAACGCAGCCGCGATCGCGCGAATGTCGTTCTCAGCCTGATGGAGCAAGAGGGCTATATCACCCGCGATCAGCGTGAACATGCCCGCACCAACCCCGCCGGCCTTTCCGCCGCGGCCGAGGCCCGCGCCGGTGGCTATTTCGCCGATTGGGTCATGGGGGCGGGCCCCTCATTCCTGACCAAGGACACGACCGAGGATGTGATCATCCGCACCACCTTTGACCAGCGCATCCAGCGCGCCGCCGAAGAAGCCCTGACCCATGTGTTTGAAACCAAGGTCCGCGAAGGCTCCGAAGCACAGGCCGCGATCGTGGTCATGAGCGCGGATGGCGCCGTGCGCGCCATGGTGGGCGGGCGCAATCTGCGCGGCGTGGCGGGCCATTTCAACCGCGCGGTGCAGGCCAAACGCCAGACGGGATCGGCCTTCAAACCCTTTGTCTATGCCGCGGCGCTTGATCTGGGGCACCAGTATAACGCCACCGTCGTGGATGAACCGTTAACCGTGAATGTGCCCGGTTCCGGCCCGTGGCGGCCATCCAATTATGACAACCGCCACCACGGGCGCGTCACCCTGACCGAGGCCCTGCAACATTCCTATAACGTGCCCGCCGTCAAGGTGGCGATGGATGTGGGGCTGGAAAACGTGCGCACCATCGCTTCGGAATTCGGTATTCAAAGCGATCTGGCCATTGGCCCGGCGCTGGCGCTGGGGGCCTCCGAAAGCACGCTGCTGGAAATGACCGGCGCCTATGCCGGTATCCTTAATGGCGGCTCGTCCGTCACGCCCTATGGGCTGGTGGAACTGCATCTGCAGGGCGATGCAACGCCGCTGATGGGGCAGGATGGCGGGCTGGGCGAGCGGGTGATTTCCCCCGACGCCGCGCAGCAGCTTATCTATATGATGCACCGCGTGATCGAGGCCGGCACCGGCCAGCGCGCCCGTATCCAGGGCGTCGAGGTTGCCGGCAAAAGCGGCACGACCCAGGCCGCGCGCGATGCCTGGTTCATGGGATTCACCGCGGATTATGTGGCGGGTGTCTGGATGGGTTATGACGACAACCGCCCGCTGACGGGGGTAACGGGCGGCGGGCTTCCGGCGGAAATCTGGCGCGAAACCATGGCGCGCGTGCAAGATGGCCAGCCCGGAAATCCGCTGCCGATGATCCGCCCGCAAGCGCCGCCGCAGGTCACCCCCGAGGTGTTCGCCCAGCCGAGCCAACCCGCCCCCGCGCAAAACGATTCCGCCGAGCGGGTGTTGTTTGACGTGCTGCGCAGCATTTTGGGGGCGCAGTAACGATCATTCGGCCCCCGAACCCAATTGCTGGCGGCGGTGGTGCAGGTAATCCAGCCGCGTTTGCGCATAGTCGGGATCTGGCGCAGCGTGGTCATCCAGCCGCGTGATGGCCGCGCCCGCCACGGGCACGGCCGGATGCACCACGAAACGCAACGGATTGGTCAACAGATCGACGAATCGCCCCGCCGCATCGCGCGTGGTCGTCGGCCCGATCAGCGGGGCCACCAGATATGGCCCCTCGTCCGCACCCCAGACATAAAGCGTTTCGCCAAAATCGGTATCGCGCTTTTCCAGCCCGACATCGGCCCCCGGATCCAGCAATCCGCCGAAGCCCAGCGTGGAATTCAGCACGAATCGCACGGTGTTATGCGCCGCATCCTCGATCTTGCCCTGCAATAATTTGTTGACCACCACCGACGGCAATGAGAGATTATCCGCAACATTGCCAAGCCCCGCGCGCACCGGATCGGGCAGTGCCTGCCCATAGGCACGCGCCACGGGGGCCATGACGGTTTCATCCACCATGCGGTTATTCGCGTGGCGCAGGCGGTTTTCCGCCTCATAGGGATCATGGATACCGCTGACGGGCGGCGGCGGCCCGCAGCTTGCCAGAAAAATTGCACCAAGTGCCAGAATCGTAAGGTTTATTAAAGGAATTCGTTGGATCATTCAGTTGCCAGGAAATTGGGAAAGGCAAAGCAGGCAACACCAGGTTAGTGGACAATAACAGGCCCTTCAATTCACGATCACGCGCCGGTGAATTGCAGGCAATCGGCCGGGGCGATAGGTCAGCGCCCGATTGCCGCCCATCGGGGCGGGCAGCTTGAATGATTGGGATCACATGTCTCGTGCCGCACATGAACAGGGGTTGCAGGAACTGGCCCGCACGCGCCGCAAATTTCGCGGCACGCTTTGGGCGGTGGGGCTGTTTTCGGTGTTCATCAACCTGTTGATGCTGACCGGCCCGCTGTTCATGCTTCAGGTCTATGACCGCGTGCTTGGATCACGGTCCGAGGCGACTTTGCTGGCCTTGGTCATTCTGGTTGCGTTTCTCTATCTGATGATGGGCCTGCTGGAAACGGTGCGCGGCCATGCGCTGGCGCGTGTTGGCGCCGGGTTTCAAAGCGCGCTCGATGCCCGGGTGTTTGCCGCGAATCTGCGCAAGGCGGCGCTGTCGCCCAACCCGTCCAGCGCGCCCAATTCGCTGCGCGATCTCGAAGCGGTGCAGCGGTTCATTTCATCGCCCGTTCTGGGCGCGATCTATGACTTTCCTTTCGTGCCGCTGTTTTTATTCGGCATCGCGCTGTTTCACCCCTGGCTTGGCATCATGGCGGTGGGCGGGGGCGCGCTTTTGGTGCTGCTGGCGCTGGGCAATCAGATGGCCAGCCGCGCGCCGCTGGCATCGGCCAATATCGCCGGGGCCAAGGCCGAACGCATGTCCGAACAATTGCGCAACGAGGCCGAATTGGTCCGCAGCCTTGGCCTGCAAAACGCGGCATTCCTGCGCTGGCGGCAATTGCGCGACGGGGCGCTAAGCGCATCGATCACCGCGCAGGACCGATCCGGCAGCTATCGCACCGCGTCGAAAACCTTTCGCCTGTTTTTGCAATCTGCGATTCTGGGCCTGGGCGCCTATCTGGTGTTGCAGCATGAAATCACCCCCGGCGCGATGATTGCGGCCTCGATCCTGCTGGGCCGGGCGCTGCAGCCGGTGGAAATCGTCATTGGCCAATGGTCGCTGATCGATCGCGCGCGCAAAGGCTGGCTGGATCTGGCCGATCTGCTGGGCGAAATCGCGCCCGAGGAATCGCGCACCGCCCTGCCCCGCCCCGAGGCTAACCTGTCGGTGCAGCAACTGACCGTCATCCCCCCCGGCGAGGCACAGGCCGCGCTGCGCATGGTCAGTTTCGATGCCAAACCCGGCCAGGCCATCGGCGTGATCGGCGCAAGCGGCGCGGGCAAATCCACGCTGGCCCGCGCGATCACCGGCGTCTGGCGCGCGGCGGGCGGGCGTATTCGGCTCGATGGGGCGACGCTCGATCAATATGATCCCGAAGTGCTGGGCCGCCATATCGGTTATCTGCCGCAACGGGTGCAGCTTTTTGACGGAACGATCGCGGAAAACATCGCGCATCTGGCGCTGCAGCCCGATCCCGCCGCTGTGGTCAAGGCCGCCCGCGCCGCCGCCGCCCATGACATGATCCTGAAACTGCCCCAAGGCTATGACACGCCGGTCTCTGCATCGGGCGGGCGGCTGTCGGGCGGACAGATCCAGCGAATCGGGCTTGCGCGCGCGCTTTATGGTGACCCCGCGATCGTCGTGCTGGATGAGCCGAACTCGAACCTCGATAACGATGGATCGGTCGCGCTCAACGCCGCGATCCGGCAGTTGAAGGCCGATGGCAAGGCCGTGCTGATCATGGCCCACCGCCCCGCCGCGATTCAGGAATGCGACATGCTTTTGCTGCTGGATCAGGGCACGCGCAAGGCGTTCGGCCCGCGCGATCAGGTGCTGCGCAACATGGTGAAAAACAGTGGTGACATTTTGGGCAAGACCCAGCCGGGGGGTGTGACATGAACACGCCCAAATGGTCGGCCAAACGGCCGGTGATCATCGGTCTGATCGTGCTTTTGGTGCTGGTCGGCGGCTTTGGCACCTGGGCCAGCCTCAGCACGATTTCCGGCGCCATCGTCGCCGCCGGCCAGATCGAGGTGGAACAGAACCGTCAGGTCGTCCAACATCCCGATGGCGGCGTGGTGTCCGAAATTCTGGTGGATGAGGGCCAATATGTCGAAGCGGGCGAGCCCCTGATCCGGCTGGACCCGACGCTTCTGGCGTCGCAATTTGCCATTGTCGAAGGCCAGTTGTTCGAGGTCATGGCCCGCCGCGCCCGGCTTGAGGCCGAACGCGCCCGGGCCGACGATATGGAATTCGCCCCCGAATTGATCGAACTGGCCGCCAGCCGCGATGATGTCGCCCGGCTGATCGATGGCCAGTATCAATTGTTCAGCGCGCGCCGCATCACCGCCGAGCGTGAAAGCGAACAGCTCATGAATCAAACGGTGCAAATCCGCAACCAGATCGGCGGGCTTGAGGCACAGCATGCCGCCATGACCGAACAATTATCGCTGATCGAACAGGAACTTGCCGATCAGCAATCTCTGCTTGATCGCGGGCTGGCACAGGCAAGCCGGGTGCTGGCGCTGCGCCGCGAAGCCGCGGGGCTGGCCGGCAGTCTGGGGGAATTGACCGCATCCAAGGCCAGCGCGCAGGAACGGATCAGCGAAATCGAACTGGCGATCTTGAAACTGGAAACCGACCGCCAAGAGGATGCGATCACCCAGTTGCGCGACCTGCAGTTTACCGAGCTTGAACTGGCCGAACAGCGGCTGTCGCTGCGCGAACAACTGGCGCGGCTGGATATGCGCGCGCCGGTTGGGGGGATTGTCTATGACCTGAGCGTCTTTGCCACCCGCGCCGTGATCCGCCCCGCCGACCAGGTGATGTTCATCGTGCCGCAGGACCGCCCGCTGATCATTACCGCGCGGGTCGAACCGATCCATATCGACCGGGTGTTCGTGGGGCAGGATGTGGTGCTGCGCTTTCCGGCCTTTGAC
>Ga0265293_10007598_pt1 | contig 16584 bp, 12 predicted proteins | sample Munlanlewell138R_FD_192505 | JGI IMG/M metagenome (GOLD analysis project Ga0265293, IMG submission 192505) | Leachate microbial communities from a municipal landfill in Southern Ontario, Canada - Leachate well 138R | ecosystem: Engineered > Solid waste > Landfill > Unclassified | place: Canada...
ATGTTAATAACCAAACACAGTTGCTTAAGGCGAAGGCAATATATGGAGCGAATGCTTCAGGTAAGAGTAATGTGGTAAAAGCACTTGCTGCTTTTATCAAGATTGTAGTTTCTTCAGTTAAAGAAGAAAATGTATTAAGCGGAACTCTTACTCCCTTTGTATTGTCAGAGGAAACTATACAGGAACCAACCTTTTTTCAACTGGTGTTTTGGCAAGATGGGGTACGTTATCGTTATGGATTTCAAGCAGACAATGAAAAAATTCATGCAGAATGGCTTTATGGCACACCGGGTAAAAGAGAGCAACCTTATTTTACCAGAGAAGGTAACGTAGTGACATCAATAAATAAGACACATTTTTCAGAAGGCGAAAAATTATTGAAATTGATTGAGAATGATGAGGATAACCCCATTTTTAGATCAAATTCTTTGTTTTTGACTTCTGTTTCTTCATTTGGTATTGGGAAATTATCTTTAAAATTAGTGAGAGGGATAGGGCAAATGTATATTACTGTAGGGTTAGAAGATAAAGATGCTTATGAAAGAAGTAAAACTGCTTTGGAGTCTCCTACAATGAAGAAAGAAATAGAATTTCTTCTGTCTTTAGCAGATACAGGAGTTGAACGTTTAGATATTGTGGAAACACCGGTATCAGCTGAGAGTCAACGTATGGATATGTTGAATGAGCCTAAAGAAAGACGGGTAGTAACTATTAGGGATGTGTATAACGAAAAACAGGAGAAAGTGTACGAAATAGCTCTGTATTTTAGTACAGCTGAATCAGAGGGTACCAAAAAATTGTTTGAAATAAGCACCTTTATAATTAATGCTTTAAGAGAGGGGAGAACGTTTATCATTGATGAGTTTGACGCGCGTTTTCACCCTTTGATTACGCAAAAATTAGTAGAATTGTTTAATTCAAACATCAATACTAAAGGACAATTGATTTTTGTAACACACGATACGAATCTATTGTCTTCCAAACTACTTCGTAGGGATCAAATAGATTTTGTAGAGAAAGATAAGTATGGAGCTAGCCACTTGTTTAACCTGCTTCAATTTAAAGGTGTCAGAGATACTGATCCCTTTGAAAAAAATTATATCAGGGGAAAATATGGTGCCATTCCATTTGTAGGTGGCTTAAACAGTTTGTTTTTTGAGTGTGAGGACGATGGCGAAGCGTAAAACTTATATAAAAAGTACTGATAAAAATAAACCTTGGAATAAAAAGAGAGGGCGTTCCAAGTATAAAAAAGAAACGGAGGCAATGAGGAAAACATTTCTCATTGTTTGTGAGGGACAGACAGAAGCACTTTATTTTAAGGCCATTCCTGTTAGGACTGCTGACGTAAGGACTGTTAATTTAGAGGGCCAAAGTAAAATACAACTTGTCAATTGTACGGAAGAGTTAAGCAAAGAAGAGGGCTATGATGAAATATGGTGTGTTTTTGATATGGATGTTAGCCGGGGCGAAGATCAGTTTAGAGATTTTGATAATGCTATCAGCAAAGCATATTCACTGAAATTCAAGGTTGCTTATTCGAATGATGCATTTGAGCTTTGGTTTTATTTGCATTACCATTATACAGATATTGCTCACCTACGCTTCTTCTATTATGAAAAGCTTAGTGCCTTGTGGCAAATTAATTATGAGAAAACCGGTAAGAATTATTGTTTTAGTACGGGCATATTCAGAAAGTTGCAAAAAGACAAACGAGCCTCTTTAGAAGAAGCTGTGGAAAGAGCTGAATCACTTTTTCAAATGCAAAGGACCAGAATATATCATGAGCAAAACCCGGTTACTTTGGTTTATCAGCTTGTAACCTCGTTGCAAAAAGAATGTGACAAGGAGTATTTCTAATAACATTGCAGGTGTCTGACAATTCTGACGGTGTGGGTTATTTCGCACCCCATCCTCAAAAGATGGTGCGCAACCGAGAGATAGCGCAAAACGTATATGTTTGATTAACTGGTAGATAGAGCCAGGTGTCGAAAATTCTTGCGCACCATCTTGAGGCTGGGGTGCTCAATTGCAATTACTTTTTAGAAGCACGTTTGCGAACGACCAAACTTAAATCTTGCAAAGCTCTGCCCAGTTTGTCTTCTTTGGCAAGCCACAAAATATCATCATCCAATTGCAGTGCGTATAGTACGCGCAAGTAGATGCCGATAGCTACTGTAGGCATTCCTTTTTCTATACGCGCTACGGTAAGGGGCGAACAAGTAGCACGCTCTGCAACTTGTGCCACACTCAAATTTCTACGCAAACGAGCCAGTTTGATTTGCTCTCCCACAATCTGCATTTTCTGTTCTAATTTTCGAGGAAGTTTTGTCCCCATCGTTCTTTTAGACATAGCTCAACATATCATATAATATACAAATATAGTAATATTTAGTTACCATATTATATATTGTTCACTTTTCGAGCAAGCACTTTCGTAAAAGACAGACCCGGGAATCCGTTTCCGTTGCTAGCTGCGGCCCGGAAGTGCAATCAGCAGTACGGCCGCTGTGATGGTGAGGATTTTGCGCATAAGAACAAAGATACTATATTTAAAAATGAAAGTCTTTTTGGCACCCATTCGCTGGATCATCATAACGGGGTTGGTGTTCTTTGCCGCCTCGGGTGATTTGAGCAATGTGCGAGTATGGATATATCTTGCCATATACGCTTTAGGAGGTATTGCCATTGGCGTATTACTTTATAAAAAAGCCCCACAACTGCTAAAAGACAGAGAGAAAATGCAAGAGGGTACTAAGCCATTGGACAAATACATCATCCTGACTTATTTCTTGCTCGCCCTTTTTGTGACACCCCTTGTGGCCGGACTGGATAGGCGCATACACTTAGCAGACACCCTTCCTTTTGCATATCTGTATGCCGGCATCATCCTCTATTTACTATCTGCCGTTTTCTCTGTATGGCCCATGATTCATAACCCTTTTTTTGAAACGACCGTGCGCATCCAGGAAGACAAAAATCACCAAGTAATTCGTATCGGACCCTACAGCATAGTCCGCCACCCGGGCTACTTGGGCATGATCCTGAGTTCTTTGTCCATGCCTTTGGTATTGGGGTCTGTACTTGCTCTGATTCCCATGGTTATCATGGTGGTATTGATGGTCCTCAGGACTTATTATGAAGACACCACTCTGCAACGTGAATTGGATGGCTATGCTGACTATTGCCGAGATGTCAGATACCGGCTGGTGCCGTATGTGTGGTAGGGGGGGGGCATGCGTCACCCTACGCACTATTTTGTGGATAAAAATAAATGATAGAGATAAAGTAGTAAACTTTTTGTGCTACTACGTCGTGTTTTGACGTAGTACTCTCTTATTTTAGGAGCAATTATTAACTTATAAATAACTGCCTGTTATGTTGATGATAGTACTAATCATATTGGGATGTCTGCTTGATGGTGCTACGATGTTGTTCGAGAAGCCAAAATTTTAATTGTTAATCGAGCATTAAATTATCCTAGGATGGAAATGTTGGACGGGCCCAATTCAAAGTCAAATTTGCTGAAAAGTAAAAAATAGGCGACTCAACAATTTAAATTTACTTTTATAATGATCTCAAAATTTATAATTAATTTTTGATGTTTAGAGCATAAAGACATCTCCGACTTCAATCAGAATTGAGTTTTGTTTTTTATGAAAATAATTTTTCTGTTATATTTATTTCTAAGATGTTTTTTTAGATGAAATTGTACATGTTATTAATAGTGCATCAAATTCTTCTTGAAAATTGCAGATTCGTTAACGAAATTATTTAAAATAATTAAAGATGAGGCACTATGCTGAAAAGTTCCTATCCATTTTATAATATTTAATGAGAATACCCTTATTATGACTGGCTACAATGGTCTTTATAGAGATTTAATTTAGTTACATTAAATATGTTTATTCTCTTATTTATTTTATAGTTGACTAATTATAAAACAGATACATCGTCAAAAAAACATCATTTATTAATAATAAAATTAGTAATTTCGAACTTTCAGGTGATTATATATTATGTTATACATAGATGAATAAAAGAATTTCAATAATAATAGATGATATTATTAGTCAGTACCTAGAAATTGACAGATATAATAGACCATGGATAGTTGGATTTAGTGGTGGCAAAGATTCAACGGTTTTACTAACTTTAGTATGGCTGGCACTCCAAAAGATAAGGGATGAACACAAGCTTGAATTAAATAGGAAAATATATGTTGTTTGTAATAATACAATGGTTGAGAACCCGATTATTACAGAATATGTAACAAATGTTTTAAGGCATATTCTAAAAGCTGCAAAAGAACAACAACTTCCAATCACTGTTAAAACAACTACACCAGATATAGAGGACACATTTTGGTACTGTGTTATTGGTAAAGGTTATCCTGTCCCAAATAATGCATTTCGTTTTTGTACTGAGAAGTTAAAAATAAAACCAACTTCATCTTTTATAACAAATCAAGTCACATCAGATGGAGAAGCAATCGTGCTTATAGGAACACGTATAGATGAAAGCCAGCAACGGGCCAAATCTATTAAAAAACATGATGTTAAAGGTCAAAGACTCTCGAGCCATCCATTGAATTCTAACACGTTTACTTATGCTCCCATAAAAGAACTAATGCTAGAAGAGGTTTGGTATATAATTAATAATATATCATCACCTTGGGGGCTTGATAATTCAATACTATTTCAAATATATTCAGATGCGTCTGCAGATGATTATGAGTGTCCTACAGTTGTAGCTAGTGATTCTCATAAGTCATGTGGTCAAAGCAGGTTTGGGTGTTGGGTATGTACTGTTGTTAAAGAAGATAAATCTATGTCCGCTCTTATTAAAAATGGGATAGACTGGATGAGACCTTTATTAGAATTTAGAAATAAATTAATGAAAAATAGAAATATTTCATCGAATAGAAATTCAACACGTAGAAATGGACAGCCAGCAGTTGATGAGACTGGTCATAATATGGGAAATTATACCATGGAATATCGAATCCAGCTATTAAGGGACCTTTTGATAATACAGAAAAACACTCAACAATATAGAGGCAGTATAAATCTAATAAGCAGTCACGAATTAATTGCGATTCAAGCAATATGGTACAGAGACGGAAACTTTTCAACTACTGTAAGTAATATATATAAAGAAGTATATGGATATGATATTGCAAATGATGAATTACCCTATGAGGAGCGTTTAATTTTAGAGGAATCATGTAAAACAACTGAACATTTTAATTTAATAAAAGAATTGTTAGCCTTACAGAAAAACAAATTTTTATTGATGAAAAAATACGGTTTGCAATCAGATATTGAAAATAGACTAGCAAGGTTTGTTAAAGAAGAAAGCTAAGCATGATAATAAAAAGCATAGAGCTATTAAATTATAGAATCTTTGAGGGGTTTAATAGAATTAACTTTCCAGAAAAATCGGAAAGTAAAAACTTATATTTAATCCCTGGAAAGAACGGTTTTGGGAAAACCACCTTTTTACATTCTTTAATGTGGTGTTTGTATGGGCGAAATGCTAATGAGGTTAATGAGACATACAGAAAAGAGGTTAATAAACTAGGGTATAATAAGCAGTTAGAGCAGAACCTTAATAACTCTACTTTAAAGCAATTGAAAAGCTCTAAGTACAAAGAAATTATTAAATCTGTTAAGAAAATTGGTTACTCAGAAGAAACGTCTTTTATTAAGGATTTATCTACTTATTCAGTTGCTATTGAATTTGTTGATATTTTGATTCCATCAATACCATGTAAATCCATTAAGATAATACGGAGCTATGATATAATTACAAAAAAAGAGATTGTTGACATTTTGATAGATGGAGTTTCAAGTGAACTCACAATAGAGTTGGGAAATGATCTTTTCATAAATGACTTCATTTTAAGTAAAGAAGCTGCTGGATTTTTCTTTTTTGATTCAGAAAAAATAGTTTCTCTTGCAGATACTAATACTATAGAGGCTAAAAGGCAATTAAATTCGACATATAGTGAAGTTTTAGGTATCAAAAAATACGAGGATTTAAAAAAAAATCTAGAAAACTCTAGGATGCGATTCAGAAAAAGGTCTAAAGATATAACCAGCAGAAATAAACTTTTACAACAGCTTGATAAAAAAAAGGAACTCAATAAAAAATTAGACATTAATGAAAATAAAACAACTAAATGTTTATTTGAATTAGAGAAGTTAAAAGAAAAAAATAATAATCTACAAGTATTACTGCTAAAAGAAGGTGGCAATGCGTCAATTGAGTTTTTATATGAAAAAGAAGCAAAACTAAATTTATACCGCAGTAATGATATGGCGTATAAGCGCGAGCTAAAAGTGTTTTTAGAATTTGCTCCTTTTGCTATAGCTAGAAAATTATTTGAAAAGACTAAGCGTCAAATAGAAAAAGATTTTAAATCTGCGGAATCATCTATTACCAGCAGTAATATTAACTCTACACTTGATTCGATAATTAATGAGTTGGATAAAAAAGTGACTGCTATTATTTCATCCAAAGATGAAGGAGTTAGACTACAGAAAGTGTTGGAAAATTTAATCACAGCCCATAAAAAAACTAGAGACAGAGATGATTATTTGATGAGTATAGGGCGAGAAGAATATGATGAATTTACAGCTGTTTTTTTTAATTTAAATTCTACATATAAGATTGAATTCGAGCATTTGGTTGATGATTATAAAAAAAATAAGCAAAACCTAGATCGTGTAAGTAGAGAAATAAGGAGGATTTACAATAAAGAGTCTGACACAGTAATAGCTGAACTTAGAAATAAGAAAAACATATATGAAAAAAAAATCAAAAACACAGAAGAAGATTTAAGATTATTACATGAAGAAAAAGGCTCTATAACTAATGAATTAGCTATCGTAAAAAAACAAATATCAGGGTTGAGTAAAAAAGTAAGCTTAGATGGTCTAGATCATAAGAAAGACTTATTGGCACAAGAGTTAATCAGTGAACTAGAAACATTTTTGACCTACTTTAAAGAAGAAAAGAAAACTTCGTTTGAAGAAAAAATTAAATCTACACTAAATTCTCTAATGCATAAATGCAATTTTATTTCCAAGGTGGAAGTTGAAGTTAATAACGACTTGATCGATATTCACTTAATCAGTAAAGACGAAAGTGTTATTAAAAAGGAAAGTCTATCTAAAGGAGAACAGCAATTGTTTGCTACTTCTATCTTAAAAGCATTGGTGGATGAATCAGGAATTATGTTTCCTGTTTTAATAGATAGTCCTTTACAGAAATTAGATAAGAGACACGCTGACAAGATTATCAGAGAGTTTTATCCATCTATTTCAGAGCAAGTAATCTTGTTTCCTCTATTGAATAAAGAATTGACAGAAGAAGAGTATGAATTAATGAGGCCATATGTAAATGCCTCTTACTTAATAGATAACAATAATTCGAACTCATTTATAAAAGAGGTTGATATTGATGTTTTAATGAACTGCTAATATATGTTTTCTCAAATAAGAACAAGTGGTAAGAATAAGATTTTGGTTACAGAGTTAACTCAAATTTTCAATCTTGGGGCAGAGAATATTATAGCTCGTATAGCGATTGGCTATTCGTTACAATCAGGGATTAAATTCTCTCCTTTAGATATACAAGATTCACAGGGCAAGGAGTATAGTAAAAAAGTGCTGTTTGGAAACCTATATTTTATATATGAAGCTATGATTTGCACTTATTACCAAATAAATAATAAAAATAGAGATATACCAAGATACTTTAAGTTACATCTAGACCATGGATTAGAGCTAATAAATAAAGATATAAAGGACAACCCAAATTTAGTGGGATATGATTATCTATTTAATAAAATTCAAGAAGGATTAAGCGAAGTATGATTAATACTGAGTTTAAATACATAGCTATTGATGATTTGGTAATCAATAAAAAGATTTCCGTTCGTGCAGCTAATAGTTTCAAGCAGGAAAAATTTTTAAATTTATATGATATCATATTCTATTACCTTGTACATAATTCCTTTTTGAAAATTTATGGCATAGGGGAAAAAACGGACCTGGAGTTATCAAAATTCTGTGAAGAGTGTTTGTCGGAAGAAGTTTCAGATTTTTTAAATGGGATAGAATCTTCAACTAATCGATATAAAAGTAATCTTAACAAGCTAGATTATAATGATAGAACTAAACAGTCTGATTATAATAACAATACCGCTGAAGAGACTACAGGCAATGTTCAATTAAAAGAATTTCTTAGTTTGTTAGAGATAAGGGAAGAAACAAAAGATGGTAAAATAAAAGCAATATCAAATATAGTAAGAGAAAGAAGAGAGGAAATATTTTTACGACTACTGAGTGATACACAAAAGCGGCTGCTAACCCAAAGGTATAATGAACAAAAGCACACTTTATCAAGAAGAGCGAAAACAGCATTAGCTAATATAAATTTTGAATCATTTGTCAAAGATTTCCTTTTTGCAGCTAACACTAGTTTTTTAAAAATTAAGAATATTGGCAGAAAATCGGTTGCAGAGCTAGTAGATTTAAGAAACAGCTTAATAAGAGAAGTTTTTATAGTAAGTGCTTATTCTGAAGCTACTCTTTCAGATCTTATAGTTAGGGAAACGAAAGCAGATTTATTTGTTGACGAGTATGTAGATAAGTTTTACGATAAACATAAACATTTCCCTATGTTCAGAGTAATTGAGCATTATCTAAAAACTTCTTCTTATAGGGATGTTCAAATTTTACTACGTAGTTTTCCTTTTTTTAAAGATTGTAAGGTTTATCAACTTTCAGAAATTGCTAATGAATTTAATTTGACAAGAGAGAGAGTTCGACAAATAAAAAATAAAATGTTTCTATTTTTTTTCGATCTAAACAATAAAAAAGAAACTACAAAAAAAGATTTAAAATTAATTAAAGGACTCATTAGTAATACAAAGGATTGGGAATATCTTAAAAAAATTGTAGAAAAAACTTATTTAATAAGCAGTGAGAAACAAATTAAAAATATTTTAGAATTGGAAAAATCCAATTTAACTGAACAGTTTGCCTTACAATTAATGAAATGTGTTTTCGGGAATAAGGTCACTTTATTTAATGGCTTAAGTATAGAAAAACATGATCTTAAATGGAAAAACACTTATTTGATTCCTTCATATTTAGCGGCTGCCTACGATTTTCAAAAAGCGAAACAATATCTTGAGGAATACATAGAAAACAATGTTAATGAACAAAGTATAAACATCCAAGAGTATGTAACTGTATCAGATTATTGGACCAAGTATAACATCTCTTATGAGAAACAGGTGGTGACCTTGATTAGAGATATACTTATTAATGAGCATGAAATATTTCCGTATGACACATCAGGTGTATATGTAACGATTCCTGCTTTAAAAGAAAAACACCCTTTTGATGTAATATATGAAATTTTCAAAGAAAAGGGAGAGCCTATGCATTTAGATGAAATATTTGATAAATTTAAAGAACGCCTTCCTTTTCATAAATATACAGAAGCTGAGCAAATAAGGCATTATATTTTAAGAAGTGAAAAAATTACACATATACACCGAGAAAGTCTTTATACTTTAAAAGAGTGGAGGAAATACAGAACTGGAACTATCCGAGATGCCGTTATTGAGTTTTTAGAAAAACATAAAGCTCCACAAGATTATGATTCCATAACAGAGTACGTAATTCAATTTTATCCCAGAACTTATAAGGCAAGTATAAAGTCAAGTATAAAACAAGATACACGCAATAGATTTGTGTTTTATGAACATGATTTGGTCGGGTTAGCTTCTCAGAAATACTCACCAGAGTATCGAGTGGATAAATATGCTTTAAGATCCAAAAAAAATGTTGAACAACGTATCACAGAGCTAGAAAAATTTATAGTTAAGAATCAACATTTCCCGTTCGTTAACTCGAGTGATAGATCCGAGCGTACCTTGTATAGATGGTTGACGAGAGTACTTGATGGTACTGTAACTTTAACAGAAAGTCAAGCTGCCGAAATTAAGAGAATTCAGGATAAATTTAAACACTTAAATGTTTGTCAATTTGAATATGAGTGGTATACAAGATATAGTGATTATTTGGCTTTTCTTTCAACACACAAACGAAAGCCTGATGAAGCAGATGGTGACGGAGTTCTGTTCAATTGGTATAAAGTCACATTAGATTCACATAGAGCATTCGAGTTAAATCCTAACCAGAGAGTAAAACTTATTAAATTAATGAAAACTATTGATGTTATTACGAGATAAAAAAATTCATAATAGATACTCAACAGGAAAGACTGAAACTCCATTTAACTTTTTTGAGCTAGCATTTTCAAACAGTTTGGAGTTCGAAATAGGATTAGGATATTTTAGTTCTGCATCACTTAACGTTCTGTCAGTTGGTTTTGCTCGCTTTATAAGCAATGGTGGGACCATGAAAATGTATATAAATCAATACTTGAGTGAAAAGGATTATGAACTTTTATTAAATGATAAAGAGGTGTTTTTTGATGAACAATTGCTGAAATCATATGAAATATTAAAACAAACTTTTTCACATAGAGACCAGCATTTTTTTGAGTGTTTATCATACTTGATACAGAGTAAGAGAATTAATCTAAGAGTTGCGATACCAAGAGGTGGAGGAATAGCACATGAAAAATTTGGGATCTTTACTGATAGAAATAGTGATAAAGTTTCTTTTACAGGGTCTATGAACTTAACAGCATCCGCATTTTTAAGTAACCTTGAAACCATTGAGTGTACTTGTTCATGGAAAGGAAATGATAGTAGAGAAAGGGTCGAAGAAAACCAAAAAGATTTTTATTCTATATGGAATGGAAATAATGAAAGAGTGTTAGTTATTGAGGCAAAGGAGTTTGCGAGAAAGGTTGTTAGAGACTATCCTAAAAATGATATTAAACTTTTAATTAAACAAGAAGAAAAAATTATTCGCGACCTAAGATTAGAAAATAAGCTCACCTCTGTTTATTTTTCAAATCAAAACAAAGAACCTCATTTTCCTCTAAAATATCCGATGGGTCCAAGAGAGTATCAAGAAGATGCATACAATGAATGGGTGGATAATGGCAAGCAGGGTGTTTTTGCTATGGCCACAGGTACTGGAAAAACCATTACATCTTTGAATTGTGCACTTGAAGAATATCAAACAGATGGATTTTATCAAATACTTATACTTGTTCCAACCATTGCATTAGTCGATCAATGGAAGGAAGAGGTTATAAGTTTCAACTTTAGTAATATCATTCTGGTATATTCTGGAAATCCTAGGTGGGAAGAACAAATAGTACGACTTAAAAACAATGTAAAAAGAGGCCTAGAAAAAGATTTTGTAATTCTGTCTACTTATCAATCTTTTTTGCATAAAAATTTTTTGAAAATAATAAACCAATTCCCTGAAAGTATAATTTTAATTGCTGACGAAGCTCATAATATTGGAGCCACTTCCGTTAGAAAAGCTTTTAGGAAATTAGGAATGACAAGAAAAATTGCTTTGTCTGCCACACCAAGTAGGATTTATGATAAAGAAGGAACAGAAGAAATAGAAAAATTTTTCAGTGACCAACCTCCTTATGTTTATAGTTATTCTATGAAACAGGCTATTGAGAGAGGTGACCTAGTGCAATATTGCTATTATCCTCGGATCGTATATTTAAATGACCAAGAGATGAAGGAATATGTACGCATAACAGAACAATTGATGCGACTATATGACGCTCAAAATCAATCTTATAAAGATGTTGACAGGGCTAAGAAAATCCTCCTAATGAGAAAACGTATTCTTCATAAAGCTACTGACAAAATAAGAGTATATAAAGAAATTATTAATGAAATTGGAGAAGAGAGGCTAAAGTATTGTTTCGTGTATGTTCCAGAAGGTGGAGGAGTGTTTGAATTGGAAGAAATGAGTGATTATTCAATAACAGATTCTGAAACATCGAGCTATGTGACAGATTATGAGGAGTCTTTTATTCAGAAAATGTTAGATGTAACAAAAGAAAGATTCCCCAAAATTACCTGTAATACCTATACAAGCAGTAATACTAAAAAGGAAAGAGAGGCTATATTAAAAGGCTTCGAGAATGGGGTTATCAATGTCCTTTTTGCAATGAAATGTCTGGATGAGGGAATAGATGTACCCAGAGCTAAGTATGGTGTTTTTGCTTCTAGTTCTGGTAATCCAAGACAGTTTATTCAACGAAGAGGTCGACTACTGAGAAAGCATGAAGATAAAACTTTTGCATATATTTATGATATGATTGTCGTACCAAATTTTAAAAATTTGGCATATTCTTCAAAGTATTGGAAAATGGAAAGGAACTTAGTATTTAATGAATTTAGACGAGTCGCTGAGTTCTCATATCTTGCTAATAATTATCACACTGATATAAAGCCAGCGTTAAGCGAGGTAACCAATTTTTATGACATTGCTTTGTCAGAATTAATTCTGAATATAAACCCTTAAAATTAGATGTTATGACAGCAGAAGATGTGTTTAATGAAACCTTAAAATCGCCGGAATTACAAGAGATATATAATATTCCGATAGATGAAATAAAGAATGAATCCTACTATAGTAAGTCGAAGCATGAGATAATAGAGGTTATTAGAACACTTTTAATAAGTAAGCATAACCTCAGGAGTAATGATGCTATTTATAATATAATAAAACGTCACATAATAGAATTCTAAATATGGGGGCAATAATTGAATCTATAAGTTTTAAGAACTTCTATAATTATTATGGTAATTATAAGAATAATATATATCGCTTTAAGAGGGGTATAAATATCATCAATGCCGATAACAACATGGGGAAATCAAAGTTCTACAACGGTGTTTTGTGGATAGTTCAAGATCAGGTATATGATGCTGATTTAAAGAGATTGAGATCTGTCGATGAGTCATATATACTAATGGCATCTGGGAAAGCTAAAAATGAAGAGCATAAATTTACTATGGGGGTTAAAATTGTTTTCTATGAACAGGAAATAAAATATACGGTTCTAAAAGAAGTGAAATTTCAAAAAGATAATAATACATGGAACTTATTACCTTCATTTAATTTGTTGCAAACGGAAGACAATAAAGATATTTCTATACTTGATATCAAAGAGAAAGAAAAAATTGTAGATAAGCTCATCCCAGAGGAACTCAAAAGATATGCATTATTACAAGGAGAGTCTTTAGAAGAACTTGTAGATTTATCATCTAAAAGTGGATTGGCGTCTACAATAGAAACGTTAGTGGGCATTAACACTTTAATTAACGCCTATGAAACTAGTAGCAACTTTGTGAAAAGATCAAGTAAAGACTTAGCAGATGCCGAAAAAGCAGCTAATGCAGAAAATCAAAAAGTTCTAGAGTTATTACAAAAAAAAGAAGGCTTAGAAAAAAGAATTGAGAATGCGCAAGATTGTTTAGAGAAGTATCAACATGAATTAGAAGAAGCTGAAAACACAAAGCAAACTTTAGAGGCACATTTAATGAATGCTAAAAAAAGAGAGCAGTACAAGAGTGTCATGGATAAACTGGAGTACCAGATCAATGAAAAAAAGAAAAAGAAAGACAACTTAGAGAAAAGTATAACAACAGAAATGTTTTCAGATGATTATCCGTGGTTATTAACAGGAATGGGTGAGTACATATTAGATTACAGTAGTTCTCGAATAGAGCTGGTTAAACAAACTGTAAAAAGGGATTGGATTAGTGAAGCTATAATGTTACCCAAAGGATCCCCTGACAGTCAGTCTCTTAGAGAGATGCTAGAAGAAGGATACTGTAGAGTGTGTGGTAGGTCAGCTAAGAGAGATTCCGAAGCTTGGTTACATATTAAAAAGGTTCTAGAACGACCGACTTCAAAGGAGGAGAATCCACGAAAAAATGATTTTAGTGACTTTTTCAGTAATATTCAAATAGAAACTAGCCCTTTTGTCCAAAATCTAGAAAAAGTTGGAGAAATTATAAAAAATTATAGACAAGACATTCTTGATCTTGATATGCAAATTAAAATTCTAGAGGAAGAAAAAGAGGGTGCTGAGTTAGAATTTATTAATGCTGGTGGAATTAACAATAAAGATGATAGTTCAGACTCTAAAACTATCTCTGACTTTACATATGCAGGAAGAACGATAGATCAAAAAACAGAAGACATAAACAAAGTAAAAGAAAACATTTCTCTTTGGGAAAGAGAAATTAAAAGTATTGAGAACAAGTTAACTGATAAACATAGTGATGAAAATGTTAATAAACACCGTCATGTCAATAGTATGATGAAGCAGCTTGAGCTGTTATTCAAAAATACGAAAGAGCGAATTTTTAATGAAATTATTGCGGCGTTAGAAAAAAATGCAAATGAAAAATATAAAGAGTTAACTTATGGAAATCTCACGTCAGGAGGTAAATTAGAATTTAAAAAACAAACAGATGGAACGGTTCTAGTTTCAATTAGAGATGTAAATAATAATAAAATAACTGGGCTAGGAACTGGATTTCAGCGTATGAAACAGCTGTCTATTGTTATGGCAATCATATCATCTAAAATAGGTAACAAACAGTTTGATTTTCCTTTTATTTCTGATGCACCATTTTCTGAATTTGGGAACAATTTTATTAATAATTTTTTTATTGTAGCACCAAAAGTATTTACTCAAAGTATTATTTTAATAAAAGAATTATATGATCCGAGAACGGAGAATTTTCTAAATAACTTAGGAGATCAAATTTTAGAGAAAATGAAAAAAGGAGATATCCCTGGAACCTTCTATGTTAATGTTATTAAGGAGAAAGCAGATACTGCAAACTTGGTGACCGATAATAAGTGTTATAAATTATAAAACCATAGCAATGAAAAGCGTTGAACTAAGAGATCTTATAAATCAAAAAAGACCTTTATATAAGAAAGAATATAGGGATATGATTGAGGCCATCTCTATAAAAGGAGATAGAACGCGAGGTGGAACCCACTCAACATTTGGAGCATTCTATCGAACTTATATGTATGCTTTTATTATTGGTTATAAATTAGGAAAGCAAAATTTTATTACAGCCGAAGACAAATCTCCAGTTGAATTTGCTCCTATAGGACAGTGGCAACCTGTTCGAATAAGAGAGTTTATATGTATGTTAATATTAAACAAGTCTTCATCATTTGGCTTCACGTGGTCTGATTTAGAAGATGCAAGTGAAGAGACTATCAATGTATTTGTTACTGAGTTTGTAAATCAAATCCAAGGTTATGCAAATGCAGGGTTAGAGTATTTACAGGATAAGTGGGATAAAGATAGATTTGAATTTCAAGATCCTTTTGTTTTCGTAAACATCTTAGAAGATCTAAATCATACATAATTATCTACGTATTTCGGAGCATAATCTGCAACTAAATTCAGCCTAAGAAGATTAAAAAAACACTTTATTATCAAACTTTCTTTTATCTTGAAAATGGATACTCTGGAGTATAGTGTACTACCATCTTGTGCATTGTCTACCACCTTTTGTGAAAAAGAGGATAGTTGTTACCAGGAACCAAAAATACAGTGAAAATGGGAATCGGGTTACAGTAAAATCGGGAACAATAATACAGTAAAAGTGGGATGTAGTCAGTAACTTTGTATACATTTTTCGGCAATGTCATATGTACAGAAATCGGCAACATGCGATGTACATAAAAAAAGGTTAAAAGAAGAGTCTTCATACATTTGTAGATCAACTCAAATGTAAGCATCCGATAAAACACATATTGCAGATGTAGCAAGAGCTTTTTACTTTTGTTTCCAAAGTAAAAGCCATGACACTCGAAGAATTTTATCAACTAGAACAGGATCTTCAGGCTTCCGGACAGAGCAACAAAGAGTACTTGACTTCAAAAGGTATCAATCTTTATACGTATTACTACTGGAAGCGCAAAGCCAGGGAACAACAAGCAGCAGGTATTTTTCCCTCGGGAGGTTTTTTTCTTCCCATCCATATTCAAGGCAGCGGTCTTACAAGTAAAGGCAGTCGTAGAAGAAACAAAAACATTCCTCACACTTACGTTCCCCAGGGAGAAATAGAGATAGAACTTCGTACACCGGCCGGAGCGGAACTGCGTATTCGTGGTTTTCTGGATCCTGTCATGGTAAATACCATAATAACATCCTCAGAAGGGGGTCGTCATGTTTAGTCTGAACGACAGCATGCGGTACCATCTTTATAGTGAACCTACCGATATGCGTAAAAGTTTTCATACCCTTCTATGTTGTAATCCAAATTTTTTTACATTATTATGCTCTTTTATAGCAATTTAATGTTTTGCCCCTTAAACTTTCAGGCGAAGTTGAGCCGTTAGCAATATCAGTCTATAAAAACACCCTTCTATCAACGGACATGATGGTTAATCAGCCGCATTTCTGCTTTCAATTTATTATAGAATAAGAGCTGTGGCCTCAGCGAAACGGACATCCTTTAGGAGCCGCAAGGGTAGTGTAACAGTCTCTTACATTTTGAGTAGTTTTTATTACTGATATTGATTTCAAATAACTGATAACACATATTCTGTTTCATTTTTCATTACATAT
>Ga0265293_10007599_pt1 | contig 16583 bp, 13 predicted proteins | sample Munlanlewell138R_FD_192505 | JGI IMG/M metagenome (GOLD analysis project Ga0265293, IMG submission 192505) | Leachate microbial communities from a municipal landfill in Southern Ontario, Canada - Leachate well 138R | ecosystem: Engineered > Solid waste > Landfill > Unclassified | place: Canada...
CAACGCTCAACGCTCAACGCTCAACGCTCAACGCTCAACGCTCAACGCTCAACGCTCAACGCTCAACCTCCCCATCAACGCTCAACGCTCAACCTCCCCATCAACGCTCAACGCCTCCTTCCTGCTTGCGCGAACTCACGGCAATGCCCGCGGCAATCAGGACAAAAGCAAGGGCGTGGTAGGCATGCGGGCGCTCGCCCAGGATCAGGGTGGACAGCACGGCGGCAAAGATCGGCGTCAGGTTGAAGAAGATCCCAGCCAGCGCCGGCCCGGCGCGCGCCACGCCCAGGCCCCAGCAGCGGTAGGCCAGCACGGCCGGGCCCACGGCCACGAACACCAGCGTGGCCGCCAGCGGCCAGCCCCAGACGATGGAGGCACTGCCCAGCGTGAACTCGCCGGCGGCAAACAGCGCGGACCAGCCCACGCCAAAGAAGACCTGCGCCAGCAGCAGCGCGGCCCAGCTCTCGCGCAGCTCGGGCGGGTCGTCCGGCCGGGGCAGCAGCAGCCACGAATACCAGGCCCACAGCAGCGCGGCCAGCAGCATGAGCAGGTCGCCCGGCAGCGGACGCCAGCCGGCCAGCTGATGCCACTGGCCACCGCTCAGCACCACCACGACGCCGGCCATGGACAGCAGCACGCCGGCCAGTTGCGTACGGGTCACCGGGGTGGCAAAAAACAGGCGGCCCACGACCAGCATCCACAGCGGCATGGTGGTCAGCACCAGCGTCACGTTCAGCGCGGTGGATGTGTGCAGCGCCAGGTACTGCAGCGAGTTGAAGCAGCCTATCCCCAGCAGCCCGAGCAGGGCGTAACGGCGCCAATGCGGCCACAACGGGCTGCCCGGCCGCAGGATCCGTGGCGCCAGCGGCAGCAGCAACAGCAGCGCACCTGCCCAGCGCAGGAAATTCAGCGTGATGGGCGGCACCAGGTCCACCACCATGCGGCCCACCACGGCGTTGCCGGCCCACATCAACGGCGGGATAATCAGCAGAAGCAGTGTGCTGGCGGACCCGCGTTGGTTTTGCATGCGATCGATCAGCTGCCAGATGGCTTTTTGTGCGGCGCTGGCGTCACGCCAGGCAGCTGCAGCTTGAGGCCAACGTGCGTCGCTGCAAAACCCAGTGTTTCATAAAAACGCAGCGCTGCAGGGCGACTCTTGTCCGTCGTCAGCTGCACCAGCTGGCAGCCCCGTAGCCGCGCTCGCTCCACCGCGTGCAGGATCAGTTGCCGGCCAATGCCCTGGCCGCGCTGCGTCGCGGCGACGCGGACGCCTTCCACCTGCGCGCGCCAGCTGCCGGTGCGTGTCAGCGACGGGATGAACGTGATCTGGAGCATGCCCGCAAGCATGCCATCGCGCTCGCAGACGATCAACTCGTTGTTGGGATCATCCTGTATGGCCCGGAATGCGCTTTGGTAGCTGGCATGCAGCGGAATGCCCGGTGCTTCACGTGTCTGGCCCAGTTCGTCGTCGGCCAGCATGTCGACCATGGCGGCAAGATCGTTCTCGGTGGCGGCACGAAAGAAGAGGGGGTGCATGGGGGTTTTGCAATGATGCAGCCAGGAGACAAGTCCGGCGGGCGGGCTCCGCCGTCAGGATCTGGGCCGCAGGAATTCAAACAGGATGAGCAGGACCGCACCCACCGTGATGGCGGCGTCGGCCACGTTGAAGGCAGGGTAATGACCGCCGTAGAAGACGGGGCTCAGGAACGCCCAGTGAAAGTCCAGGAAGTCGATCACGTAGCCGTGCACCAGGCGGTCGATGACGTTGCCGATGGCGCCGCCCAGGATGAGGCTCAGCGCCAGACAGAACCCCTTGTTTTGCGCGTGACGGCGCAGCAGCCAGACAATGACGCCGGACACCACCACGGCCAGCGCCACGAAGAACCAGCGCTGCCAGCCGTCGTGGCCCGCCAGGAACGAGAACGCAGCGCCCGTGTTGTGCGCGCGCACGATGTTGAAGAACGAGGTCACCACGGTGCTCTCGCCCAGCGCGTAATGGCGGAGGATGGCGGCCTTGCTGAACTGGTCGAGCAGGATGACCGCGGCCGCCAGCGCCAGCCAGGCGAGCAGCAGCCGGCGCGGGCGGGCGGGTGCCTCCTTCTCAGGCGGCAACACGGGTTTCGCCGCTGCCGTAGAGGTTGCTGATGCAGCGGCTGCAGATGTCCGGGTGCTCGGGATCGCTGCCCACGTCGGGCGTGTAGTGCCAGCAGCGGGCGCACTTGGCGTCCGTTGACGGATGAACCCGGATCGCCAGCGCGCTGCCTTCTTCCAGCGCCAGCGCGGACGTGATGAAGACAAACTTGAGGTCGGCGCCCAGGCTGGACAGCAGCGCGTGGTCCTCGGGCGCGACCGCGAGCGTCACGTCCGCCTGCAGCGACGAGCCCAGCTGCCCCTGCTCGCGCAGGTGCTCGATCTCCTTGTTGACCTGCTCGCGGATCTGGCGGATGCGCGCCCAGCGCGAGAGCAGCCCCGTGTCCGGCTCGGGCAGCGGCCAGTATTCCTCGAAGAAGATGGATTTTTCCGAGCCGCTGAAGACCTGCCACGCTTCTTCCGCCGTGAAGCTGAGAAAGGGAGCCATCCAGCGCAGCATGGCTTGGGTGAGGTGCCACAGCGCGGTCTGCGCGCTGCGGCGCGCCAGCGAATCGGGCGCCGTGGTGTAGAGGCGGTCCTTCAGCACGTCCAGGTAGAAGCCGCCCAGGTCCTCGGAGCAGAAGCGCTGCAGCGCGGCCACCACCGGGTGGAATTCATAGACCTCGTAATGCGCAATGACTTCCTGCTGGAACTGCCCGGTGCGCGCCAGCATCCAGCGGTCTATCTCCAGCATCTGCGCCGGCGGCACCGCGTCTTGTTCCGCGTCGAAGTCGCTGGTGTTGGACAGCAGGAAACGCAGCGTGTTGCGAATGCGCCGGTACGTGTCGACAACGCGCGCCATGATCTTGTCGTCGCCGGCGATGTCGCCCGAGTAGTCGCTTGCCGCAACCCAGAGCCGCAGCAGCTCGGCGCCCCATTTCTTGAACGCCTGCTCCAGGTCGATGCCGTTGCCCAGCGACTTGCTCATCTTGCGCCCGTCGGAGTCGACGGTGAAGCCGTGCGTGAGCAGGCCGCGGTACGGCGCGCGACCGTACACCGCGCAGGCGATGAGCAAGGATGAGTGGAACCAGCCGCGGTGCTGGTCGTGGCCCTCCAGGTACAGGTCCGCCTCGGGGCCGCTCTCGTGGTGCTCGTCCGGGTGCGTGCCGCGCAGCACGTGCCAGAACGTGGAGCCGGAGTCGAACCACACCTCCAGGATGTCGTTGCTCTTGACATAGTGCGCTGCGTCTTCGGCGCCCAGGACGTCGGCTGCGCTCAGGCGGCTCCAGGCCTCGATGCCGCCCTGCTCGACGATGTCGGCCGCCTGGTCCATGATCTGCAGCGTGCGCGGGTGCAGCTCTTCGGTGTCCTTGTGCAGGAAGAACGGGATCGGCACACCCCAGGCGCGCTGGCGGCTGATGACCCAGTCCGGCCGGCCGGCAATCATGTCGCGCAGCCGCGCCTGCCCCGACGCCGGGTAAAAGCTGGTCTGCTCGATGGCGCGCAGCGCGGTCGTGCGCAGCGGCTCGGGCGCCTTGTCGGTGGTGAAAACGCCCTCGCCACCGTCCATGCGGATGAACCACTGCGACGCGGCGCGGTAGATCACCGGCGTCTTGTGGCGCCAGCAGTGCGGGTAGCTGTGCACCAGCGGCGTGGTGGCGAGCAGCCGGCCTGCGTTGCGCAGCGCGTCGATGATGACGGGCACCGCGTCCCAGATGTTCTGGCCGCCAAAGAGCGGGAAGTCTGCGGCGTAGCTGCCGCCCGGCTGCACCGGGTTGATGATCTGCTCCAGCGTCATGCCGTGCGCCAGGCAGGAGTTGAAGTCGTCGACGCCGTACGCGGGCGAGGAGTGCACCAGGCCGGTGCCGTCGGTGTCGGTCGCGTAGTCGGCCAGGTAGACCGGGGAGAGGCGGCGATAGCCCGCGTCCACGTCGTACAGGGGATGCCGGAACGCCAGGCCGTCCAGCTTCCTGCCCATTGCAGTGGCGATGACCTTGCCCTCCAGCCCGTAGCGCGCCAGGCAATCGGCAACGCGCGCCGAAGCCAGCAGCAGCAGGCCTTTCTCGGTATCGACCAGGGCATATTCAATATCGGGCCCGAGGTTGAGCGCCTGGTTGGCCGGGATGGTCCAGGCCGTGGTGGTCCAGATCACCGCATAAGCCGGCTTGTCCAGCTGCGCCAGGCCAAAGGCAGCCGCCAGCTGCGCCGCGTCGTCTGCCTCGAATGCCACGTCCAGCGTCCGGCTCTTCTCGTCGCCGTATTCGATCTCGGCCTCGGCCAGCGCCGAGCCGCAGTCAAAGCACCAGTACACGGGCTTGAGCCCACGGTACACGTAGCCGCGCTCGACCACTTTCTTGAACGCGCGGATCTCGCCGGCCTCGTTGGCAAAATCCATGGTGCGGTAGGGATGCTCCCAGTCGCCCAGCACGCCCAGCCGCTTGAAGCCGGCCATCTGCAGCGCAATCTGCTCGGTGGCGTAGGCGCGTCCCCTGGCCTGCATCTCGGCGCGGCTGAGGTTGCGGCCAAACTGCTTTTCAATCTGGTTTTCTATGGGCAGGCCATGGCAGTCCCAGCCCGGCACGTAGCGCGCGTCCATGCCCTTGAGGCTGCGCGTCTTGACGATCATGTCCTTGAGGATCTTGTTGAGCGCATGCCCGGCGTGCAGCGCGCCGTTGGCGTACGGCGGGCCGTCGTGCAGGATGAACTTCTCGCGGCCGGCGCGCGCGGTGCGCAGCTGCTCCCAGAGCCGGGTCTCTTCCCATTGCCGGATCCAGCCCGGCTCGCGCCTGGGCAGGTTGCCGCGCATGGGGAAGGGCGTGCTGGACAGGTTGAGCGTGTCGCTGTAGTTGACTTTGGTTTCGGTGTTCATTGCAAAAAAGGACGACGAATCGGGCAACGTGGCGCCCTGGGCCCGGTAGCAGGGGCGTGGGAGGGAAGCGGGGCGTGTGGCAGGCCGCTGGCCTGCCGCCCCTTCAAATTCGCTGCGCCGCGGGCAGGCCCAGCCAGCGGCGCGCCTCGGCAATGTCGCGGGCGATGCCTTCGGTCAGCGCCGCCAGGCTGTGGTAGCGCAGTTCGTCGTGCAGTTTGTGCAGCAGTTCCACGCGGATGATTTTACCGTAGCCACCCTCCGGCCCAAGAGAGCTGGGCCAGTACAGGCAATGCGTTTCCAGCAGGATGCGGCCGGCGTTGACGTCGTTGGAATCCAGCGACGGCCGCACGCCCAGGTTGGCGACGCCGGGCAGCGGCTGGTCGGACAGGCCGTGCACGCGCACGACAAAGATGCCGCTGGCCGCCGGTTTCCACGCGTGCCGGCGGTTTGAGAGCAGCAGGTTCAGGGTACGGAAGCCATCGCCGCTGCCGGTGCTGCTGGCTGCGAGCTCGCGGCCCAGCCTGCGGCCATGGATGACGTGGCCGCTGATGGTCCAGGGCCGGCCCAGCAGTGCCGCCGCCTCGTCCATGCGACCGGCTGCCAGTGCCTGGCGCACCGCCGAGCTGGAGACGCGCTCGCCGCCCACTTCGTACGAGGGCAGGTCGGCTACCGCAAAGCCGTGCCGCTGCCCCGCCTCGCGAAGCATGGCGTAGTCGCCGGCACGCCTGGCGCCAAAGCGGAAGTCGTCGCCCACCAGCACGTACTGCACCTGCAGCCCGCGCACGAGCACGTCGCTGATGAAGCGCTCGGGCGGCTGGCTGGCCAGCCTGGCGTTGAACGGCAGGATCACGGTCTGGTCCATGCCGCAGCTGGCCAGCGCCGCCAGTTTGTCGCGCAGCGTGCTGATGCGCGCGGGTGCCAGGTCCGGCTGCTGGCGCACCGCGGCAAAGTAGTCGCGCGGGTGCGGTTCAAAGGTCATGACGCAGCTCTTGACGCCGCGCGCAGCAGCGGCTTGCGCAAGCTGCCGCAGCATGGCCTGGTGGCCGCGGTGCACGCCGTCAAAGTTGCCTATCGTCAGCGCACAACCACCGCCCAGGTCCCGATGGTGGAGTCCGCGAAATATTTTCATGCTTGCCGGGTCCGGGCGCCGCGCGCCATGCCAGCCGCCGCGCACCGTATTGGATTCGGTGATATAAGGCAACAGAGTATATGGCGGCTGGCAGTGGCCTGCGAGTCGGCCTGCCTGCTGTGGATGTCTGGCGCAGGACAGAGCGGAGAGTAGTTGTGAAGGTGTTGAGGCTGTCGGACCAGGGGTTGCCACAGTCGTGGATATCGCTGGAGGATGCCGTGCTTCATTACGCGACCGATGACGTGCGCTGGGAGGCGGGGAGCCGGATTGCCGTCTTTCGCGGGGGCCACAACGCAATGACCGGATTGCAGTCAAGAGTCGCGGTCAACAGCATCATCGGCACGCGCGGGGCATCGCACGTCAATCCGTTTGACGCCGTTCCGGGGCTCACCAACGACAAGCTCTTTGCGCGTGACCGCAACACCTGTGCGTACTGCGGTGACCAGCTGGATGTCACCCGCCTGACGCGCGAGCACATCGTCCCGCAGGCGCAAAACGGCCCCAACGACTGGATGAACGTGGTCACCGCCTGCCGCGGCTGCAACCACCGCAAGGCAGACCGCACGCCCGAGCAGGCGCACATGACGCTGCTGTACGCGCCCTACGTGCCCAGCCTGTGGGAGGATTTCATCCTGCGCAACCGGCGCATCCTGGCCGACCAGATGGAATTCCTCTCCGCCCGGCTGCCGCGCAGCTCGCGGCTGCACGGCTGAGTGCGAGGCTGCCGCTGCTGCCGCGACGCCGCACCGCGATCCGGCGCGGATGGCAGGACCAGGGCAGAGACAGCCATATGCGTTAAATTGCCGGCATGACCTCGACCCGCGGTCCCTTTCTGCTGGCGCTGGACCAGGGCACGTCCAGCTCGCGCAGCATGGTGTTTGACCGCAGCGGCCAGGTGGTTGCGACGGCGCAGCGCGAGCTGCCGCAAATCTACCCGCAGCCCGGCTGGGTCGAGCACGATCCGCTGGAGATCTGGCGTGGCCAGCTTGCCACGGCGCAGGACGCGCTGCGGCAGGCCGGCCTGGGCGCGGGCGACGTGCACGCGCTGGGCATCACCAACCAGCGCGAGACCACCGTCCTCTGGGACAGGAGAACAGGCCGGCCGCTGCACCACGCCATGGTCTGGCAGGACCGCCGCACCGCGCCGCTGTGCGAGCAGCTGCGCGCCGAGGGCTGGGCGGAGCCGGTGGCCGAGCGCACCGGACTCGTGCTGGACCCCTATTTTTCAGCCACCAAGCTGGCCTGGCTGCTGGAGCAGGTCCCGGGTGCCCGCAGCCGTGCGGAGCGGGGTGAACTGGCGTTTGGCACGGTGGACAGCTGGCTCATCTGGCAGCTCACCGGCGGCCGTGTCCACGCCACCGACGTGACCAACGCCGCGCGCACGATGCTGTTTGACATACACCGTGGCCAGTGGGACGCTGTATTGCTCGAGCGCTTGCAGATCCCGGAGTCGCTGCTGCCCGAAGTGCGCCCATCGAGCAGCCATTTTGGTGACAGCGATGCGCGGCTGTTTGGCCACGCACTGCCCATAGCAGGCGTTGCCGGAGACCAGCAAAGCGCGTTGTTTGGCCAGGCCTGTTTTGACGCCGGCATGGCCAAGAACACCTATGGCACAGGCTGCTTCGTGCTCATGCATACCGGTGCTACAGCGCAGCGCTCGCAGCACGGCCTGCTGACGACACGTGCCGCGGGCCGGGGCGACGCGCCGCAGTTTGCGCTGGAGGGCAGCGTCTTTGTGGGCGGTGCCGTGGTGCAATGGCTGCGCGACGGCCTGCGGGCCATCGCCAGCAGCGCCGAGGTGGGCACGCTGGCCGGCAGCGTCCCGGACAGCGGCGGCGTCATGATGGTGCCGGCGTTTGCCGGACTGGGCGCACCGTACTGGAATGCCGGCGCGCGCGGCATCATCACCGGGCTGACCCGGGGCACCAGCATGGCGCACGTGGCGCGCGCTGCGCTGGAGAGCATTGCCTTTCAGAGCGCCGTGCTGCTGGCCGCCATGAGCCGTGACGTGGAGGCGGCCGGCGGGCAGCCGCTGGCAGAGCTGCGGGTTGATGGCGGCGCCAGCGTCAACGACCTGCTCATGCAGTTCCAGGCCGACCTGCTCGGCCTCGCCGTGGTGCGTCCGCGCGTGACCGAGACCACCGCGCTGGGCGCCGCCTGCCTGGCCGGCCTGTCCACCGGGTTGTTTGCCGATGTGCAGGAGCTGTCCGCGGCGTGGCAGGTGGAACGCCGCTTTGTTCCCACCATGAGCCGCGACCAGGCCGAGGCGCTCATGGCGCGCTGGGAGCATGCCGTGCGGCAGGCGGTGGCCGAGTGAGTCGCCCGTGGCTCAGGCAAAGACGCCGGCTTCGTCCTGCATGTGTTCGGACACGTACGCCTGGTGGTGCAGCGTGTCGCCCCAGGTCATCTCCAGCTGCGTCAGGCGCTTGAAGTAGTGGCTGCCGGCGTATTCGTCGGTCATGCCTATGCCGCCGTGCAGCTGCACCGATTCCTGGCCGACGGTGCGCATGGACCGGCCCAGTTGCACCTTGGCTCGGGCAGCGGCCATGCGGCGCTCGGGCGCCGGGTCGCCCAGCTTGAGCGTGACGTAGTAGCTCATGGACCGTGCCAGCTCCAGCTGCATCTTCATGTGGGCCACGCGGTGGCGCAGTGCCTGGAAGCTGGCAATGGGCACGCCAAACTGCTTGCGCTGGTTCATGTACGCAACGGTCATTTGCAGCATTTGCTCCATGATGCCCACGCCTTCGGCACAGGCCAACGCAATGCCGGTATCGGCTGCATGCGCCAGCGCGCGCAGGCCATCGGTGCTGACCAGCTCGGCTGGCGCCTGCGTCAGTTCCAGGTCGCCGGCGCGCGCCTCGTCCTGCGTGATGTAGCTGCGCGTCGCCACGCCATCGCTGCCGTGCTGGACGACAAACAGCGCCAGCTTGTCGTCAAGCTGCGCCGGCACCAGCCAGGCGTTGGCGCGGTCGCCCGCTGGCACGATGTTCTTGATGCCGCTGACGGTGTAGCCATCGCCAGACTTGCTCGCGGTGGTGGTGCAGGTGTCCAGACGGTAGCGCATGCCGCGCTCCTGGTGCGCCAGAACCAGGATGGTCCGGCCGCTGGCCACCTGCGGCAGCCAGCGCTGACGTACGGGTTCTTCGCCGTAGGCCTGGAGGAGGGCGCTGGCAACCAGCACCGGTGCCACCGGCTCCATGACCAGGCCGCGACCCAGCTCTTCCATGACGATCATGCCATCGATGGGGCTCATGTCCAGGCCGCCGTACTCGCCCACGATGTAAAGGCCTGGCAGGCCGATGCCCGCCAGCTCGTCCCAGACGGCGCGGTCAAAGCCGCCCGCCGCCACGATCTTCTGCCGTCGCTCGAAGCCGTAACTGCCGCTGACCCAGCGCGCAATGGCGTCGCGCAATTGTTCCTGGTCGTCGGAAAAATCAAAGTCCATGTCTGTCGTCCTTATGTTGTCGTGTCACGTGCCGGGGTTTTTTTGTCTTCCTGAGCAGCGAGCATCGTCTGCTCACCTGATGATCAATGACAGATGATCTCGGCCCTTGCGGGCCTTTGATGAAAGTCGCCTGTGGCGGCTGATGAAGGTTTGGCGTCAAGCGTTCAGCGTCCAGCGTGTGCCCACTACGCCCAACGCCCAACGCTCAACGCTCAACGCTCAACGCTCAACGCTCAACGCTCAACGCTCAACGCTCAACCTCCCCATCAACGCTCAACCTCCCCATCAACGCTCAACCTCCCCATCAACGCTCAACCTCCCCATCAACGCTCAACCTCCCCATCAACGCTCAACCTCCCCATCAACGCTCAACCTCCCCATCATGGCGGCACAGCCGCAGTCATTGCAGCCGCGCAGCGGCGCGGTCATCAAGGCGCCAGCGAGGTCATCCGTCATGCGCGTGGGGTTGCTTTTGAGGGCGGACACGCCAAGCCCGCGTGCGGGTGAGCCCAGTTTCTGCGCATCAGCGCGAGATTGTCGCCCTGCATGGCCTGTGCCTTGCAGCCCGAGCGGTTTGGCTGGCAATGACTTCCATGGTGCTCGCGCAGCGCAAGCCAAGCCCCCTCTCGGAGGGGGTGAGGGGGAGCCCAGTTGCTGCGCATCAGCGCGAGATTGTCGCCCTGCATGGTGTCCCTTCAGCTCAAGACGGCTTTGGCGACAATCTCGCGCTGCACCTCGTTGCTGCCGCCGTAAATGGTGGTCTTGCGCAGGTTGAAGTACGTTGCTGCCAGCGTGGCGTTGTCGAGCTCGCCGCCGGGAAATCCGCGCAGGGTGGCGCTGGCCACCTGGTCGCCCTGCCAGCCGGCCGCCATGGCGTCCTGGATGTACGGCAGGCCGTACGGGCCGGCGGCCAGCATCATGAGCTCGCTGTAGCGCTGCTGGATCTCGCTGCCCCTGATCTTGAGCAGGCCGGCGATGTCGAGCGGGTTGCGTCCCGCCTTCATGGCCGAGAGCACGCGCAGCACCAGCATTTCCAGCGCCACGATGTCGACCTCAAGCAGCGCGATCTGGTCGCGGAAGCGCAGGTCGTCCCATACGCCTTCGCGCCTGGCAATCTGCTTGAGCCGCGCCAGCTCGCGCTTGGAGCGGTTGACGTCGGCAATGTTGGTGCGCTCGTTGCTGAGCAGGAACTTGGCGTAGGTCCAGCCCTTGTTTTCCTCGCCTATGAGCTGGTCTGCCGGGACTTCGACGTTGTCGAAGAAGACGTCGTTCACCTCCACGCTGCCGTCCAGCAGCTTGATGGGACGCACGCTCACGCCGGGCGACTTCATGTCCAGCACGATGAAGCTGATTCCGGTCTGCTTCTTGCCCTCGCTGCTGGTGCGCACCAGGTTGAACATCCAGTCGCCGTACTGGCCCAGCGTGGTCCAGGTCTTCTGGCCGTTGATGATGTACTTGTCGCCCTGGCGCTCGGCCCGCGTCTTCAGCGACGCCAGGTCCGAGCCTGCGTCCGGCTCGCTGTAGCCCTGGCTCCACCAGACCTCGCCGCTTGCGATCCCGGGGAGGAAGCGCTTCTGCTGCTCGGGCGTGCCAAAGGCCATGATGACCGGTGCCACCATGACCGGCCCAAAGGGGACGATGCGCGGTGCGCCGGCGCGCGCGCATTCCTCTTCGAACAGGTGCTTTTGGATGGCGTTCCAGCCGGGGCCACCAAATTCGGTGGGCCAGCCGTAGCCCAGCCAGCCCTTCTTGCCCAGGATCCGGGCCCAGTCCTGCATGTCGTCGCGCGTCAGGTGCTGGCCGGCCCTGACCTTGGCAGCGGTTTCGGCGGGCAGGTTCTCGCGCACCCAGTCGCGCACCTCGTCGCGGAATTTCAGTTCTTCTGGCGTAAATGACAAGTCCATGCGGTTCTCCCTTTGCTGCCTTTTTAGCACGGCTGGGGCAAGCAGCCTGTCCGGGGGGCGACAATCGGCGCCATGTCCGTTGTTCGCATGTTGCAGTTTGCCGAGCAGCTCGGCAGCGAAGTCCTGCGCCTGGAGCAGCCGGCAGACCGCGTCCTGGCGCAGTTCTTCAGGCGCCACCGTGCACTGGGGCAGCGTGACCGGGCCATGCTGGCCGATACCGTCTACGCCATCCTGCGCAGGAAGACGCTGCTGGAGACGCTGGCCGGGGACAGCGCGGACACGTTGCGCCGCCAGGTCCTGCTGGCGCTGCCCCTGCCGCGGGACGAGCTGCTGCCCGTGCTGAGCGAGGCCGAGCGCGCCTGGCTGCAGGCCTGCGACGCGCAGGACGTGGCCGCGCTCCCGGACGCCTGCCGCCACAACCTGCCGCCCTGGCTGGCCGACGCGCTGTGCCGGCAGCTGGGCGACGAGTTTGAGGCGGCAGCGCAGGCGCTGCTCGCGCCGGCGCCACTGGACCTGCGCGTCAACCTCCTGCGGCAAAAGCGCAGCCAGGCGCAGGCCAGCCTGCTTGCGCAGGGCGTGCAGACTGCGCACACGCGCTGGTCTCCCTGGGGCCTGCGCGTGGCGGGCAAGCCGGGCCTGAAGCGGCTGGACCTGTACCGGAAGGGCGTCATCGAGGTGCAGGACGAGGGCTCGCAGCTGCTGGCGCTGCTGGTGGGCGCGCGGCGCAACGAGGTGGTGGCCGACTACTGCGCCGGCGCCGGCGGCAAGACGCTGGCCCTGGGCGCAGCCATGCGCGGCAGCGGCCGCCTGTATGCAATGGACGTGTCGGCCGCGCGGCTGGACGTGCTCAGGGCGCGCGTGGGGCGCAGCGGCCTGGCCAACGTGTACCCCATGGTGCTGGGCGCGGCACCCGGCCCGCAGCTGCAGCGCCTGTATGGCAAGATGGACCGTGTCCTGGTCGATGCACCCTGCTCGGGGCTGGGCACGCTGCGCCGCAGCCCGGACCTCAAGTGGCGCCAGGACGCGGCGGCGGTGGCCGCGTTTGCCGCGCAGCAGCAGGATATCCTGGTGCAGGCGGCCCGCCTGCTGCGGCCCGGCGGCCGGCTTGTCTACGCTACCTGCAGCCTGCTCGAGCAGGAAAACGAGGCGGTGGCCGCCGCATTTGACGCAGCGCACGCGGACTTCGAGCCGCGTCCCGTCGCAACGCTGCTGGCCGAGCTGAAGGTGGCCGATGCGGCGTCGCTGTGTGGCGCAGGCGGTGCCTACCTGCGCCTGTGGCCGCACCGGCACGGCACCGATGGCTTTTTTGCGGCGGCCTGGCAGCGCCGCTGAGCCCGCGGCGCGGGAGCGCGTGGCTGTTTTTCACCCGCGCGGCGGCGCGCCGGGTTCCAGTGGGTTCACAATGGGGCATGGACACTGCTGATGTATTGATCGTGGGCGCCGGCATGGCTGGCGCGTCGCTTGCCTGGCATCTGGCGCAGGACGATGTAGACGTCGTCGTGCTGGAGCGTGAGTCGCAGGCCGGGTATCACAGTACGGGACGCTCGGCCGCCATGTTCATGGAGAGCTATGGACCGCCCGGCGTGCGTGCGCTGACACGCGCCGGCCGCGCGTTCTACCTGGCACCCCCGGCGGGGTTTGCACCCATGCCGCTGCTGCACGAGCGGCAGGCGCTGTACGTGGCCACTGCCGGGCAGCGACAGATGCTGGACGCGCGTGGCCAGGAGCTGGCCGCGAGCGGCACCGTGCTGGACGAACTGGACGCGGCGGCGCTGGCGCGCCGGGTTCCGGTGCTGCGCACCGATGTCGTGCGCCACGGCCTGCTGGACCGCAATGCATACGACATCGACGTGGACGCGCTGCTGCAGGGCTACCTGCGCGGCGCGCGCCAGGCCGGCGCGCGCATCTTGATGAATACGGAGCTGCTGGCGGCGCGCGCTGCCGGCGCAGGCGGCTGGACCGTCACGCTGGCCGGGGATCGCAACATCCATGCAAGGAGGGTGGTTGACGCTGCCGGCGCCTGGGCCGACGCGGTGGCTGAAGTCTTTGGCGTGCAGCGCATCGGGATGCAGCCCAAGCGGCGCAGTGCGTTCATCTTTCCGCCGCCGGACGGCATGGAGTGCGCGGGCTGGCCCATGGTTTCCGACATTGGCGAGCGCTGGTACTTCAAGCCCGATGCCGGGCAGCTGCTGGGCTCGCCGGCCAATGTGGACCCGGTGCCGCCGCAGGACGTGCAGCCGGAAGACCTGGACATTGCGCTGGCCATAGACCACATCCAGAACGCCACCACCATGCAGATCCGGCGGCCCACGGCCACCTGGGCCGGCCTGCGCAATTTTGTTGCGGACGGCGACATCGTCATTGGCCGCGACCCGGACCACGCCGACTTCTTCTGGCTCGCGGCGCAGGGCGGCTACGGCATCCAAAGCGCGCCGGGCGCGAGCCTGCTCGCGTCCTGCCTGCTGCAGGGCAAGGCGCTGCCGCCCGAGCTGAGCCGCTTTGGAGTCGATCCGGCCGCGGTATCGCCGGCCCGGCTGCGCTGATGGCGCCCTCCTGGCGTGACGGCGCCTGCGGCCACCCGGCGGCGGCGGCCACGAGAGCCCAAGCGACCCTGCGTCTTTTGCGCCTGCCTGGCCGCTGCGTGGCAGCCGCGCGGCCGTTTTGCTATGGTCCAAGGGCTCGTCAGGGCGCGCGATAGTAAATTACACACAAACGCATCAAGAGACACGCCATGCCTACCACAGCAGCACTGCCCATCACCGATCCCCATGAAAGCATCTCGCCCTGGTGGCTGCGCACGGTGCTCATCGTCATGGTCATCGGCGTCGCCGGCCTGCTCTGGATCACCAGCCTGGCGTACGATAACGCACCGCCCATCCCGGGCCAGGTGGTCGGCTCCGACGGCACGACGGTGGCCACCGGCGCCGACATCAGCGCCGGCCAGGCGGTCTTTCTCAGGTACGGGCTCATGGCCAACGGCAGCATCTGGGGCCATGGCGGCTACCTGGGGCCAGATTACGCCGCAGATGCCCTGCACCGCAAGGGCCTGGACGTGGCGGAGCTGCTCTCGCAGCAGTCTTATGGCAAATCCCTGGACGCGCTGGATGACATGCAGAAGGCGGCCGTGCACGGCCAGGTGCCGGCGGTCTTGCGAGTCAACCGCTATGATGCCGGCGCCGATACGCTGCAGCTGACCGAGGGAGAAACCCGGGCCTGGCAGGAGCAGGACGCGTATTGGCGCCATTACTTGAGCGAGCCGGGCAACAACGCGGGTCTCAAGGCCAACTTCATCACCGACGAGACCGAGCTGCGCCAGCTCGGCAACTTTGTCAGCTGGGCTGCCTGGGCCTCGGTGGCACACCGGCCGGGCAAGGATTTTTCCTACACCAACAACTTCCCCTACGACCCGCTGGTGGGCAACCACCACACCAGTGCCACCCTGATCTGGTCGGCCATCAGCTTCTTTGCACTGCTTGGCGGCATCGCCGGCGTGCTCATGATTTTTGGCAAGTTCGACTACCTGGGCTGGATGTCGCGCGGCGAGCGCGCCCAGCAGCGCCTGCCGGTGGGACAGGCCGGTCCCGGCCAGCGCGCGCTGGTCAAGTTCTTTGTCATCGTCAGCCTGCTGTTCCTGGGGCAGACGCTGCTCGGTGGCGCCATAGCGCACTATCGCATCGAGCCCGATGGCTTCTATGGCATCCCGCTGGAGAAGCTCTTCCCCAGCAACCTGCTGCGCACCTGGCATTTGCAGACGGCCATTTTCTGGATTGCGACTGCCTATGTGGCCGCTGCCCTGTTCCTGGCGCGCACGTTGCGCTCGGACGAGCCGCGCGGCTTTGCCAACGGGATCAACCTGCTGTTCGTCGCTTTTGCCTTTGTCATTTTCGGCAGCCTGCTGGGTGAATGGGCGGGTATTTCACAGTGGCTGGGCGACTGGTGGTTCTGGTGGGGCAACCAGGGCTGGGAGTACCTGGAGCTGGGCCGGGCCTGGCAGTTCCTGCTGATCGCCGGGTTGTTCGTCTGGTTCCTCATGCTGCTGTGGGTGCTGCGCGGTGGTGCCGTGGAAGACGAGCGCGCGCGGCCCATCGTGCGCATGTTCTTGCTGGGTGCGCTGGCGATTCCGGTGTTCTACATCCCGGCGGTTTTCTTTGGTGCCGAGACCAACTACACCGTGGTTGATACCTGGCGCTTCTGGATCGTGCACCTGTGGGTGGAGGGCTTCTTTGAGTTCTTTGCCACCTGCACCGTTGCCCTGGTTTTCTATCAACTGGGATTTGCACGCAGGAACACCGCCTTGCGCGTGATCTACCTGGACGCCATTTTGTATTTTGGCGGCGGCATGCTGGGCACCGGGCACCACTGGTACTTCACCGGTCAGACCAACGTCAACCTGGCGATTGCCGGCGTCGTATCGGCGCTGGAGGTGGTGCCGCTGACGCTGCTTACGCTGGACGCATGGGATTTCGTGCGCACCACGCGCGACCAGGTCGATAGCGACGGCAAGCCCGTGCGCCTCACGTACAAGTGGACGTTGTACTTCCTCATGGCCGTGGGCTTCTGGAACTTCATGGGCGCCGGCGTGTTCGGCTTTTTCCTCAACACGCCCATCGTCAGCTACTACGAGGTGGGTACCATCTTCACGCCGGCGCACGCACACGGCGCGCTCATGGGCGTCTTTGGCATGCTGGCGCTGGGCCTGATGACGCTGGTGCTGCGCGGCGTCTGCACGCAGGAGCAGTGGCCGGCGGTCGAGCGCTGGGTCAAGTACAGCTTCTGGGGCACCAACATCGGCCTGGCCATGATGATCTCCATGAGCCTGCTGCCCGGCGGCATCCTGCAGATCTGGGACGTGCTGCAAAACGGCTACTGGCACGCGCGCAGCCAGGAATACACGCGCAGCACGCTGGCGCTCACCTTTGAATGGCTGCGCTTCCCCGGCGACATGGTGTTCATCTTTGCCGGCGCGCTGCCCATGTTCATCGCCAGCCTCAAGACCTGGCAGTTCATGCGGCAGACGCCGCCTGCAACGGCACCGCGCGCTGCAGCTCTTGGCGCCTGAGCCGGGCGCGCTGGCTGGCGCCGCTTGCAGTAGCATGGGCACATGACGCCCTGCGGAACCGCTGTGCCCGAGGCCAGCCTTGGCCGATGCAGTGGGCCAAGGACGCT
>Ga0265293_10007602_pt1 | contig 16575 bp, 20 predicted proteins | sample Munlanlewell138R_FD_192505 | JGI IMG/M metagenome (GOLD analysis project Ga0265293, IMG submission 192505) | Leachate microbial communities from a municipal landfill in Southern Ontario, Canada - Leachate well 138R | ecosystem: Engineered > Solid waste > Landfill > Unclassified | place: Canada...
AGAAGAAAAGAATATTTTAAATATTGATAAGGAAAAAATTTTAAATAAAATTGAAATTTTAAATTTCTGGAAAGTTGGTTTTTCATCTTCTGGTATTCCATCTCTGTTAATTGATGAATCTATTCCATTTTTAAATGATAGTGTTAATAAATATCTTGATATAGTTGGTGGAAGATATAAAGCAAGCTTTGATACTATATCAACTACAAAAGCTGGCGAGTATAGAGATAAAATTAATGTAAATGTATTAGATACTCAAACAAAAGCTAATAATAGAAAGCAATTATCTGGAGGACAAACTAGAATCATTGATATTGCAATTTTGTTATCATTATGTGATTTACAAAATAATATTCAAAACATGACAACAAATATTTTATTATTAGATGAGATATTTGATAGTCTAGATGATCAAAACATTGGTTATGTATCTGGACTTTTGAGAACTTTAATCAAAGATAAATCGATAAATATCATTTCTCATAGACATATTGATTCTATTGAAGCAGATGATATTATTAGATTATTTTAAGAAAGGAAAAGAATGAATAAGCCTATTCAAATTATTGTATTATCAAATGGAGATAAAGTAATTGGAGAAATGGGGAGTTATGATAAAAATGGTACTTTTAGAATGGTTTCCGAATCTAAAATTTTGGTCAAAAATCCTTTTATTTTAAAAGAAATTATGACTCAAGAAGGTTATTCCCTTCTTCCAATGCCACTTCTTCCAACTTCTGATGATATGGTATATATCAATGAAGAACATATTGTTGTTTATCCATGCAATCTAAAGGAAGAAATTATAGATATGTATCGTCAAATGACTTCTAATATCTTGATTCCGACCCATAATAAAATTCAAACTATTTAAAAGGTTAAGCTATGAATAAAATTCATATCGTTAATTGGTTAATAACTAGAAAATGTAATTTAACTTGTGATTATTGCAGACTTGTAAAAAATTATAAAACTAAACCACCAGAATATCCGGATATGAAATATTATTTTAAAAATGAAATGTCATTAGATACGATAATTGAAGGATTAAGGAGATTGAAATTACACAATGCTAATGCATTTCATATTATTTATGGAGGAGAACCGCTGTTAAGACGAGATCTTTTTCAAATCATTAATTATTGTAATAACAATGATATTCACTATACAATAATTAGTAATAATACAGAAAAAGTTCAACCATTAATGAAAGAATTGTTTAATAAAGTTTCTTTTATAAAAGGATTTACCGCTTCAATTGATCCAATTATCTTTGATAAAAATAAAACTAGTAATGATATTTTCCAAAAAAGTATTTCAGGGATTACAAAACTAACTGAATATTCAAATATTATAAAAGATGTTGTAGCAGAAATAACTGTCTCAAATGAAAATTTACAATTTTTATATCCATTGGTTAAAGAATTAACGAATAGGGGTATAAATAGTGATATCACATTTGTAGATATTTCTAAATCCCCATATTATGATTTTTCTGATGTTGAGGATGATTCTATATTAGTAAGAAAATCCCCACCATTGAGAGATATTATAAATTCTATAATTGATGAAAAACTAAATGTTCATATGAGAGATAGTTTGTTACCAAAAATATATGATATCCTTCCTAGTGAATATGATTGCAAGTTAGATGAAGATTTTCACACAATGTGTGTTGATAGTGACTCTACTTTGAGACTTTGTCTTCGCGTAAAAGGTGTTTCTACCCCAGCTAGTTATAGTTTATTAAATATTATTGACGAAGATGGAAAATTAGATGAAAATATTAATCAAATAATTTCTTACGATAAAAGAAACTACTGTAGATTTTGTAATCATAGTTGTTATTTAATGGGGGAACTTCTATCATGTGATAAAGATTCTTCGGATAATTTAATCCATACAAAAATTAGAAAAAGTTAGACATAATCGAATTATTCCATCCAGGAGGTGAAGGATTTTCTGGATGGGTTATTACAGAAAATTGGAAAGAAAAAAATAAAATAGCTCAAATTAAAAGATGGAAAAATGCAGACGCACAATATCGTAAAAAACACGGTGATAACATAAAAAAATCTTTGAACAACCCAATAACGAAGCAAAAATTTAGAGATAATGCTAAAAAATATTGGAACGAAGAAAGGGATAGGATGTCATATCAAAAATTACCAAGTGTTAAAGAGAAAAAAAGTATAACTAGTATACAAAAATTAAGTAAATCATATATTATGATATCACCATTAAATGAAAGATTTAAAACAAACAGACTAAAAGAATTTTGTAAACAATATAATCTTTGTTATGATGTTGTTTTATCTGTTGCTAAAGGAAAATCTATTTCTAATAAAGGGTGGATTTGTTTTTTAGATAAAGATGGGGAAGAAGAAAGAATTCTTAAAAAAATAGAAGAATTAAAAAAAGAAAAAAGAGAAAGAAAAATTATTCAAAATTTGAATCAAGTTGGAAAACATATTCACAATGACATTTCTAAACAAAAAATTGGAAAAGCAGCAAAAGGAAATAAATATGGATTGGGTTATAAACATACTGAGGAAGATAAAAAAATTATTCAGCAGTGTTCTTTGAATATGTGGAAAAAACGAAGAGGAGAAAAATAAAATGAACGTTGAAAGAAAAAAAGAATATAATCAAGTATGTGTATGGCCAGCAACTATTATTGGTAAAGATAAAATTTCTGAATTTGAAAAATATATGATGGATAATTTTCAAGTAAGAGTTCAGTATCTAGAAGAAATTAAAACTTTTCCAAATCGACCAGATGATAAAACAACAGGTGGTAGAAATGATGTTTTTTTCTCAGTACATGATGGCGATGTTGGAAAATTTGCAATTCCCAGGTTATCAGTTGGAATAAGATGGATTGAGGATGTTCTATCTAAAGAAAACTACAGAAACAAAATTTACCCTAAACGAGTATTTGCTTATAAATCTTGGGATTGTTAAAATGAATTATCAGATCGATTTGAAAACACCATACATAAATAAAATTTTTAATAGATTAAAAAAATATACAAATTCAATTTCAAAAGATATTAAAAAATGGTCCATTGAAAATAATTATGGGTCTTATGATCAAAAACATCTAATAGAATTAATTGATCAGATTAAATATTTAGAAGAAAGAAAATTTAGTGAAGAAGATGCATTTCAATATTTAATTAATACAGAAGAAATTGATCCAAGAATTCCAGAAGATATAGCGTTAAAAAGAATGGAAAAAATCACATCTAAATATTTAGATAGAAGGAGATAATAAATGGCAGAACCAATTACATCCGCAATTGATTTTTTGAGATTAATTAAAAATGAAAAAGAAGTTTTAGTAAAATTTGAGAAAAAAGATGGTTCTTTAAGATTAATGAAATGTACGTTAGATTTCACAAGAATTCCACAGGAGAAAAAACCAAAAAGTGTGGATTTGGCAAAAATTTTAACAAAAATTCAAAAGAGTAAAATTCTTAGCGTATTTGATTTAGAAAAACAAGAATGGAGAACTATTCCATTTAATAAATTGGAATTTCTTCAGACTCCATCTAATAAGAAGATTTACATGTTACAAAAACTAAAGTAGAGGTTGAGATGGAAATGATTACTAAAAATATAACTATTGGTAGTCTTGATGTTGATCCAGATAATGGAAAAATATGGTTAAATTGTCCTGAATGTTTACTAAGAATACAGAATATAAGATTTTCAAATATAGAAGAAAAATTCTCGATGATAGATATAAATGGTGTTGATGCAACAATGTTTCCAGGATCTTTAATGAATGAACCATATTCAGATTTTTTAGAAAAAATAACAGTACATATCATCCCAAAACTAATTAAGTTGAAAGATTTGGAGATTGAGAATTTTTTAGATAAATTATCTGTTGTTATAAAGGAGGAAGTGAATAAATGGGAATCTTAAATGAATTATTAGAAATGACAAAGAATTCAGATTTAGATTTAAAAGTGAAACAAATTTCTGATGAAATTATGAAAGAAGAAAGACCCAAATTTGCAAATAAATCTGATGAACCAATAGGTGCTAATATTTTCTTGGCTGTTCAATTTGATGATAATGGCGCAACTAGTTTTCTTTGTTTAGAAAGGGAATTAGCGGAAACATACATAGTATCATTATGGTCAAGATTGAAAAATACACAAGGTTCATTAAAAAGAAAAAGAACATGGGAAGTTAAAGATACAAGTAAAGCGGAAAAAATTCTTAAATTTTATGCAGAGACTTTAAAATATGTTCGAGGTGAATAGTTTAAATGACAACTCCTATAAATGAAATTTTGATTAATAGAAAATATATAAGAAATATAAAATCATTAATAAATCATAATTCTCATTCAGATCATCATGATCCTGAAACTTATAGTATACCATATATTGTTAATTCTATTATTAAAACAGAAGATTTTATGAAGGCATTTGATAAAAAATTAAGCATACAATCAAGTATACTTCCAAATAACTGTAAATTTATAGATAAAAGATCTGATACTTTTATTTATATTATAGAAGAAGAGCCAAAACTTAGAACAGTATCTTTTAATTTTGATCCAACTGCTGAATTAGAATTGTTAAAACAAAATGGTAAATATGATTTATATGGTTTAAAAAATTTTAATACAACTGTTCCATTTAGATTAACTTTATCTATTCCTTATGTTACTTATATTCTTAATTTTTCATCAAGCGGTCATTTTCGAGAAATGTATCTATTCTTTAGATTAAATCCTATAACAAGTTTGGATGATTATCTATTGGAACCTTGTTTACCAAATATTTCTGAACAGGAATATAGGGTTTGTCTTGGGGATATTGTTTTAAATGAATATGGTATAAAACAATCTGTTAATTCACTTGATATAAATAATAAGATTCGAAAAATTATAGACTCGTTTTGGTTTAATAGTTTCAACTATGATTATTTTGAACATTGTAGAAAATATTCTCAACTTCCAGAATTATCAGATTTGTTTACTTATTCTTATAACTCAAAAAAAGATCCTGGTTTTATATTTTCTGTAAATTGGTTTAATACAGGACGTACATTAAATGATATAATTGAAAAAATAAAAAAAAATAATTATGGCGGGAAAAGTGATTTTGAAAGCATTTTTGAGTTTTTCCAGAAGACTGTTGAACAAGATGAAAATGGATTTGAACCCGAAGTTAGAAATCTTACAGAATCAATTATTCTACCAAATAATTTTATTCTTTCAATAGGGGATGAATTAAATGTAGATGATAAGAAATATTTTATTACATCATTTAAATATACTAGAGAAAATAAAACAATTGTTGCAGAAGATGACGATAATAAAATTTATCAATTTAAAGCTACACAAGACTTTTTAAATAAAATAGCAAGTCAATTTAAAAATAAAGAAGTCAAAGAATTAAAAATTGAAAATATAATTTTAAAAGAGGGGGATTTTGTACAATTTTCTAAAACCAATGAAGTAAAAATAGTTGAAAAAATTATAAAAACAAGAGATAATATAAATCATATAAAAATAGGTAGAAATTTTTATCTAGAAAATTGTTTTCAGAATGGAATGATTAAAATTTTTAATGGAATAATTAATTTTGGTGGACAAGATTTAAAACAAGATCAGGAATATATTATAATGGAAACCCCCGATTCAAGTGAACCATTATTTTCATTTTGGAAAGCAACTTTTAAAGAATATTTTTCAGAAGATGGAAACTTTATATTACATTTCTTTAGTTCGGAAAATAGACAAACAAGAGCATTTCGATATGATACTAAAGCATACACTTTAGATACAGTAGATAAGATAAAAAAAGCAAAAGGTGTTTTTAGAATAAATAATTGTATTATTCAAACAGATGAACGACCAAATATATTTTATATTGAAGGAAAGGGGTGCGGTAGATTGGCGAAAGATCTAACATCCAGACTCATGGACAGAGATCTTACACTAGATTATGATGAAGATAAAAGTTTAAAATATTTTGAAGAATTTTGTAAAAGAGGTGATCAGGAATTAATAATTGAATCTTTTGATAAAAATATTAGTTATAAGATTGGTGATAATGTAATTTTTATTGATTGGAATATTCCAGAAGAAATGTTAAAAATTAAAAGAATTAGTGGATTTAAAATGAAAGAAAAAATATTTAATTTGGAATTAACAGATGATTCTGGAAATACATCAATTGTTCCTTTAATTAATACATCGTCTGGTGAGGGGCATTTTGAAACTATAAGACATGTTTGCAATCAAATAAATGATATGAAAATTGGTATGAAAGTTCAAGTTAATAAAAAAGGAATTCCAGATTTTTTAATGAAAAATGTTTATGAAATTAAAGCATTTATAATTGATTATGAACACCCTTTAGTTTTATTTTCTAATGGGAGAACTTTATATTTTAATGAATTTTGTAGAAATTTTGATATTGTTGATAAAAAATATAAAAAATTCTCTCAGAAACCAGAAGAATTTAATTTAAAAATTAAATATCAAGATGGAGATATGTTTAAATCTAATGATGATCTTTTTCAAATAGTATATTCAACTTCGTATAGAAAAGATTTTTTATATAATCTTGCACCGGGTCATTATAATAGTTTTAAAATAAGAACCATTTCCCCATATTGGAGGAGCAGAATAAAAGATTATTCAACACGGAGAGGATTATTGTTACCAAGAAATAAGAAAGATAATTTACAATATACTACTGGTCATCCTACGTTATTTTCTCAAATTTGTAAAGGGGATGTTTCTTTTGGAATTAGGAGATCATACGTAGAGGAAGATAATATTATTGAAGAAAGTAGAGAATCTTAAATGAACATTTATATCAATAATGGAGTTGATATTCCTAATGATGAAACTTGTTATATTATTGCAAAAGGAGGTATTTATTTAAAGAAGAAATTAGATTTAATTGAAAGTATTACTCCTGTAAATAATATTTCATTTTTAGAGGATATACCAACATTTGCAAAAATTAATATTTCAAAAATTACAACAAGAATATTTGGGAATATTTTAGGATTTTTTAGAGAGGTGTATAAACTATATAAATCCGAAGCAATTGTACTAATTTACTATAATAAAAATACAAAGTTCTATAAAGTATTGGCTCCCGATCAAGAAGTTTCTAATGCATCTTTAAAATATGAAGCACCGCCGACACCAAAAGATCATATATTAATTGGAACAATTCATAGTCATGGGAATATGCAAGCTTTTCATTCTGGAACTGATAAGGGGGATGAAGAAAATTTCGATGGTATTCATATGACAATTGGAAAATTAAATGGTGAAAACTTTTTTGATGTCTGTGGTTCTATTGTTGTTAATGGAATGAGAGTTCCAATTATACCAGAAAATTATGTACATGGATTGGAAAGACGTGAATATACTCCTTATTTTCAATCTATGTTCAAACCTTCTTTTGAATTTATTAACAATGAAAAACATTATAAGAATACAGTAAAAACATTAGAAGGATATGTATTAAATGGAACAAAAGAAGATTATGATTTTAATAAGAAATGGTTAGATAAAGTAAAAGAAACAGTATACACTAGATCATATGATATTTCTGGTGGAGTTTATGTATTTAAACATGGCAGATTGATAAAAGAAGAAACAAATAAAAATAAACAATTGGAGATTTTTGATTTTTCCAATTCTTGTAAGGAAAAAGATAAAACAGAATTTTGTATTTGCAAACATTGTATTCATAGGGACCAAAAATTAAAATTAGAAGATATTAAAACTATAGAAGAAAAAGATTTAGAAAGTAAATTTAGTTATCAGGATTTTGATTTATTTAATTACGAAAAAAATTGGTGGGATTGAAAATGAATATATCAATAATTGGTTTAGGCGGGATTGGAAGCATTTTAGTTAATACATTATCAAGGTATTTAGATACAAACTGCTCTTTACATCCTGTTCATATTAAATTAGTTGACGGAGATGATTATGAACCTAAAAATACTATAAGGCAAGAATTCATTAATTTTGGAAATAAAGCTTACATCAAAAAAAGAGAACTAAGTAATAAATTTTCAAATATTTATTATGAAGATTTTCAAATGTTCTTAGATGATAATTTTATTTCAGAGATAATTTCTGAGAATTCTATAGTATTTGTTGCAGTTGATAATCATAAAACCAGAAAGTTGGTTTCAGATTATGCTAAAAAATTGAATGATATTATTATCATTTCTGGCGGAAATGAACTAACAGATGGGAATGTTCAAATATTTATTAGGAAAGGGGGAGAAAATGTAACACCAAGTTTAACCGATTATCATCCGGAAATTGAAAATTTCGAAGACAAATTGCCAAATGAGATGTCTTGTGAAGAACTCTCTAATTCGGCGCCACAATTGTATTTTACAAATTTTATGGTTGCTGGTCATATGTGTTCAGCCTTTTACAATGTAATTGAAAAAAATAATTATAAAGTTTCAGAAGTTTATTTTGATTTATTAACTATGAATGCGAATGCAAAAAAGAGAATACCAAAAAATATTAGAGGTTAAAAAGAAAAGGAGATTTTATTATGTCGAAAATTAAGAGTATGTCTATTGCTGAGTTGGAAGAAAAAACTGTTGCGGAACTTCGGGAACTGTGTAAGAAGTATGGTATTGTCGGAATGAGTAAAGCTAGAAAAGATGACATCATTGATGAAATTTCTAATTTCTATGATAATTATGAAAATTTCGAAGATTCTCTTAATATCACGAATGAAGAGCCTTCAAAACTTCCTTACATCAATGCTAATCTTCATAGTTTTCTGGATGTAAACGATACATATAAAACTTTAATTTCTGTATCTTGCGGCGCAGCATCGTCCAATTATCCGGTCGTTGGAAAAACAGTTGGTTATGTAAAAGCTACTTATCGTGAAATTCTTAATATTGAAATTGATTCTAAAGCGGTAACAAATGGTAATGAAGTTTCAGATTCTTATATTTTAAAGAGCGGAGATACTCTTGAATTTGTAAGACAAGCTGGCGTGAAGGGCTGAATTTAAAAATGGTGAGTGAAAGAAAAATTTCACTCACCATTTTCTTTAAATAAAGGAAAAACTTATGTCAATATTAGATTCAAAATTAAAGGAACAAGGAGTTAAAGAAATAAAATATTACTACGAGAACCATCCATTAGTAGGAAATATTTTTACAGTATGTGTTTTTTTATCAGAGGATAAAAAAATCTTAGCAAGAGGGGTATCTATTTGTTCCATCGAAGATTCTCATAACAAAAAAATTGGAAGAAAAATAAGTAAAAGTAGAGCAATTATAGCACTCTATAAAAAAGAAAATGGAATGAAAATTAATAATGATGGAATATCTGAACAATTTAATCTACATTATTCAAAATTTGTTATGAAATCTTTTAAAATAAAAAGATCTGAAGATAGTAATAAACTTATAAAACTTGCGGATGATTATGGATTTTCTTATGATATTATAAGATTTGATCCTTTTAAACGATTAGATGTTGAGATTCCTTATAACTATCCAATTATAGTTAGTGGGAAACATTTTAATTTTAAATCGGAATATTGTCCAGATCCAACATCGAACGAAAAACATATGTTTAAGTTATAGATTTTATTGGGTTGGGAAGACTTGTTCTTCCCAACCTTTTTAAAAAGAAAGGAAAATCATGGCTTCATACGATCAAAGTAAAGATAAATTGTTAAAACTTTTTGAAATGAAAAAAGATAAAAGTAGTATTTTATTTTCTATTTTTTCTTATAATGGTGGCCAACCAAAATTAAGATTATCAAGATCATATGATAAAAAAGATGGTACTACCGGATATGGAAATATAGGTGGTATAGCTCTTGATGAAATGGAATTTTTTAATAAAAATATAGAAGAAATAATGCAAATCATGAAAGAAAACTCAAAGAAATAGGATATTTTCTTTGAAGATAAGAACAAATTAATGATACAGGATCATTTGGAGGTTGAGGTTGTATAATAATATTTGTGTTATTGGTCTTGGAAGTTTGGGTGGATATTTAGCAAAAAGTCTATCTGAACTTGAATCAACAAAGAATTTGTTATTGATAGATTATGATACTGTTGAGCAAGAAAATATTAAATACTCCATTTATTCTCAAAGAGATATTGGAAAACTAAAAACAGAAGCTATCTTATCAAAACTAGATAGTGATGCTCATATTCATTGTATCAATAAAAAATATATTGAAGGTTTAACAAAAATCCCTAAGTATGATTTAATAATAGATTGTAGGGATTTTACGTACGAAAGAAAAAATCTAATAGATATAAGATTATCAATATCTTTTAAAAATTTAATTATTGATTGTAGAAAAAACGTCACATACAAAAAACAACATGAAGGAAAATATATAGAAAGATTAAGTAAAACTGATTTAAAAATGGCTGCTTTAAATACCACTATTTTGATTGGTAATGGAATTATTAAAGAATTAATTAATAAAGAAATTATTCATGAAATTCCAATAGATTATATTTCTGAAAAAGCAAAAAAATCTGCAAACAATAATGGTATAGATATTATTTATGAGAATAATTCTTTTGAAAAAAAATTATTAAATTTACATAATAATTATTCTTCTATTATAGATATAAATAAAAAGAATGAGCTGACAGTATGTGTTGGAAGTAAAACATCACCATATCTAACTAAAACAATTTCAAGAAATAACTTTAATACAATTAATGATATTATTTCTAACTTTTCTTCCCTTATGCAAAATCTTCCATTTCCTTATAATTATTATGTTATTAGCGTTAATAAATATAATAATTCATTTTATGTTGAGCTTTTACCAGAAACGGGATCTGCATGAAATATACTTTTAATCAAAAAATAATTCCAAATAGATTAATTTGTAATAATAGTTTTTATAATATTAAGGTTATAAATTCAAAATTTATTATTAATGAATTTTGTATACATATAGATAAAAATAATAAAATCTCCTCAATAACTATTACAGATGGTATTCATCCAAATTGTAATTTAAAAAATAAAGTTGTATGTATACCAGATTATTTAAAGAATCTTGAATTAAATAAAGATACTATGAAAATTATTATTAATATTCTTGAGATTTTTAATTTTGATAGTGCTTTTTTTCAACCATGGGATTCTTTTGAATATTTGGAGGAAGGAATGACCAATAATGAATAAACAAAAGATTAAAGAAGATTTAAAAAAAATTGGCAACGAAATCATAGATGATTTAGAATTAGTTATTAAAAAAGGGGTATCTAATATTTTTACTTTTTTTAAAGATGTTACTGATGAAAGTATAACAAATATTTTTGAAAAAAGAAAAAAAATAAATAATAAAAAGCAAGGAGATCACGAATGAATAAGAAGGTTGAAGACGAATTGTCAAAATCATTTAAAACAATGATTAAGGATGCAATGGTGGAAGAGGGGGTTTTTAAAGAAAAAGATGTTAAGCAATTAATGAAAGATATTCTGAAAGAAATGGATTTATTAATTGCTAACAGAGTCAAACAACATTTTTATGAAATCGGTCTTCATATGGTTAAAAATGGAAAACCAAATCAACCTAAAAAATCTGGAGATATAAACAATGCCTAAGCTTTTAGATATTGCTTCATTTTGTGAAAACTTAAAGGAAATATCATCGTCAAAAATTATGGATAAGAGAAAATTCCATGCAGAAGGTTTATTTTCTGAGCAAATTTTTGGACCTTTAAAAAATTATACTTGTCAATGTGATACTTATCATGGTGTTTCTAGAGCTGGAGGAACGTGTGATAAATGTGGGGTTGATATTGAAAACAGTGTTATTAGAAGAAAAAGGTTTGCAAAAATTATTTTACCTATTCCAATAGTTAATCCGATAATGTATGATCTGATTATAGATATTGGCGGAAATTTAGTTAAAAACTATTTAAATAAATTAATGAGAAGTGATAGAAGTGTTTTATATACAGAGGATGGATACTATTTTGTAACTGAAGATTCTAAAGTTCCAGAAGGAGTTACTAAATGGGAAAAAATAGAAGCCATTCAAGAATTAATTAGTAATATTGCAGAATCTAATGTACAAAATGATCCAAATAGTAAATGGAAAATTATAAAAAATAATTTACATAATTTATTTATTCAAAATATTCTTGTTTTACCTCCGGATCTTCGTCCAGCAGCAAAAGGAATTGAAAGAAATAATCAAGTTGTTGATAAAATTAATAGATTCTATATGCAAATTTTGACAAAGAAAGAATCTATGAAAGATACAATTATAGATATACAAAGAGATAAAGTTTTATTTTATTCTTATTTTAAACAACTTCAAAAAGATGCAATTGAGTTATATGAACATATTATAGAAAAATTATCTAAAAAAGAAGGATTAATTAGATCAAATATTTTAGGTAAAAGAATAGATTTTTCTGGAAGAGCAGTTATTATTCCAGATCCTTCTTTATCTATAGATGAATGCTTTTTACCATATGTTATGTTTTTAGAATTATTTAAATTACAGATTTCTAAAAAATTAATAGAATTAGGAAAATTTAAATTATTAAATGAAGCAATTGATTATATTGAAGAATGCATAAGTTTGGATAATACTGTTTTATTTCACATTTGTGAAGAAATAGCGAAAACAGAATTTTGTATTTTAAATCGCCAACCTTCATTACATAGATTAAGTATGGTTGGATTTAAAATCAAATTATCTCTTGGAAGTGTTATTAAATTACATCCATTGGCATGCGCTGGATTTAATGCTGATTTTGATGGTGATCAAATGGCAGTATATATCCCAATTTCTGAAATTACAAAACAAGAAATTTTAGATAAAGTATTAATTACAAAAAACTTTACAAATCCAGCAAATATGGAATTAGCAACAATCCCAAGTCAAGATATTATATTAGGAATATATGCGCTTAGTATTTCTAAATTTCCAAAATTACAGACAATTGTTGAATATAAAGGAGAACAAGTTTCAGAAAGTATAAAAATTTTAAATGATTGTTTTCCGGAAAGTTACCCAGTTATTAATTATCCAGTTGGAAAAAAAGAATTATTAAAAATTTTAAATGATATAAAAGAAAAATATTCAGAAGAAGAAATTGCAAAAACATTAGATAATATTAAAACAGTTGGTTTTAAATATGCCACGATATTTGGTCCATCATTATCTTTGGAATCTTTTGAAATAAAAAATTCTAAAAAAGTTCGGGATGATATTTATAAAACTGGAACTATTTTAGATCAGTTAAATAAACTAGATTCAAAAGAAACTGAAGATTTTTTAAAAGAGAATTTTAAATATTCTTATCTTATTGAATCAGGAGCAAGAGGAAGTTGGGGGCAGGCTAAACAAATAGTTTTTTCCAGAGGATATGTTTCAGATTTTAATGGAATGATTAAAGAGACTCCAATTAGACATAGTTTATTAGAAGGATTAACTCAGGAAGAGTTTTTTAATTCCACATATGGTTGTAGAAAAGGTCTTCTTGATGTTGCATTAAATACTGGTACATCCGGATATCTTTCTAGGAAATTATTATTTACTGGAACAAATTTAGAACTAGATGATGAACTTGATGATTGTGGAACAACAGATTGTTTGATGGTTTATGTATCAGATGATAAAAAATCTAAAATGTTATTAGAAAGATATTTTATAAATGATGATGGAAAATTAGAAAAAATTACAAAAGAAAATAGACAAAGTTTAATTGGAAAAAATATTAATTTGAGAAGCCCAGTATTTTGTAAGAGTGAAAAAATCTGTAAAAAATGTTATGGAGATCTATTTAAATTAATTCATAGTAAATTTATTGGAGTAATCGCTGCACAATCTTTAGGTGAAACAAATACCCAATTAATTTTGAGGACGTTTCATTCTAGTGGTGTAGCCAAATTGGGAAAACTAAATGAAAAAGAAGAATTGATTGATGATGCTAAACAGAAAGATATTGTTGGGGATTTAACATTAGCTTCAAGATTATTTCATCAAACAAAATCGAAAAATTATAATGAGATAATAGATGAAGCATATGAAATTTACAACAGGAGTAGAGATATAATGTATATTCATTTTGAATGTATTATTTCTCAAATGTTATGGGCCAACAAGAATGGCGAAGAGGTTCTTTGGAGATTAATAGAAGATAGAGATAAAGTTGCACCAATTTGTTATAGTGTTCAATCAGTTCCCGAAAAATCTAGTTGGTTATTAGGGTTAGGTTTTTCAAACCCAAAAAGACAAATTATAAAAGGAGTTCAAAAATCTGGAAAATACAGTGGTATATATGATAGAATGTTATGTGGAGGAGAATTATGAAAATAGGTATTGTATGTAAAAGATGCAACAAAGATATTTTGGAAATATCAATCAAATTTAATAATATAAGCTTCAGAAAAGATTTGACAGTTGTTAATTCACATAATTCAAACCCGCTTTTAGTACAATTTGATCAAGAATGGTTTTCTGGAAATGTTGAATGTATTATTTATAATTGTGATTGTGGGGAAGTTGTTGTGAAAAACCAGAATTCTTTACTAGATGATTTTGTAAAAATAATTGGTTCTACTACTATAAATTATGAAGATTTATTAAAAAAAGAATATGAAAATTTAAAAATTATAATTTTAGATGATTCCTTAGCAGGAACAGTTGTAAAACTATAATTTATGTGGTGGGAATAATAAATGTGAAAGGAGGAATTGATTAACATCAGGAGATAGAAGAATTTCTTTCAGGAGAAAATTTTTTAAACTTCTGAGAAAAATGTTGATATGATTCCAGATGAATATGAAAAATGAAGAATAAATGGTTGTCGGATTATTCTGACAAAAAAATTATAGAAGTTTTATCATTAATACAGAGGAGATCACAACTTTGAAATTCATAAATCCTACGTATCAGGTGGATGAGATAAAAAATATTTTCACATTAAGAAACAATGAACATGAAAACTTAGAATCTACAATAAGAGAGATTTTAAGACCTGCTGAGGAATTAGGTTTTGTTATTACAGAATTTGGCATTAAAGAATCTAAATTTTCATCTGGGGAATTATATAGGACTTTAAAACGAAATTTAATTATTAAATTACAAAAAGGTTCATCAGAAATTGATATATCTATGTTAATTCCAAAACTAATAGATAATAATTATTTGGTGATAGGCGGCAGGAAAAAAATCCCATTATTTCAATTGTTTGATATTCCTTTTGTAACTAGAGGAAAAAATATTAAAATGAGAACCAATGTTGCGTCGTTAATGGTTTTCGAAGAAAAAGAATTTCCTCACATTTATATATCAATTTTTGGAAAAAAAGTTCCATTGGCATTAGTAATGCTTACTTATTATGGATATGATAAAATTGGGGAAATGTTTAATTTTTCAGATATTAAACCTATAGATGAGGATTATCAAAAATTAAAAATATATGATAAATTTTTAATCGAATTAAAAGATTTTTATGAAAATTCAAAAGATTATACAAGAGATGATTTTATAAAAGAAACTGGAAAATATTTTTCTAATTTTGATTATAGAGTTAAAGGTGAAGATTTAGTTTATGGATTAGATTTAATATTAAAAACAGATATTATGTCTGCAAAATTCTTTACCACAGGAACTGTTTTGGGTGACCTAATTGAAGTTTTAAAAATGAATGATATTGATGATACAAATTTTATAAACAAAAGAATCAGATGCTTTGAATATATAATTTTATCAAAGGTATCCAAAGCTGTTTTTGATTTATGTATGGCCAATAGAAATTCTAAAACCCCAAAATTTAATATTAATTCAACACAGATATTATCGGAATGTAATGTATCTAATATTATACAATTTGATTTTTCTATTAATCCAATTGAAGAATTAACTATGTTATCAAGAACTAGTTTAGTTGGACCTGGCGGATTTAATAGAGAAAATGTTCCATATTATTTAAGAGATATTCAACCAACAATGTTTGGAAGAATATGTCCTGTAGATACTCCAGATAGAGAAAATTGTGGTATTCTTCAGTGTCTTATTCCAAATGTTGACTTAGATGAAAATTTAAAATTTACAGATGTTGCAAAAACAGATCAACCTATTTCTATTCCAGTTACAATGGTTCCATTTTTAAAGAATGATGATCAAACTAGATTACAAATGGCATCATCTCAAATGAGACAAGCAATCATGTTATATAATTTTGAACAACCAATGATTAAAAGTGGGTGTGAAGGATTATATACAAATTATACACAGTTTATTAAAAGATCTAAAAAAGATGGTGAAGTAATTTATGTAGATTCTGATTATGTCATGATTGTATATGATGATGGAGAATTTGATTTAATTGATGTAGGATTAAGAAAAATTTATGTTGAAAATTTAGATATGATGGAAGTTTATGTAACAGAAGGGAATAGAGTTAAAGCAGGGGATATAATTGCAGAAAGTAATTTTTGCAAAAATGGAGAAATAAATTTTGGGAGAAATTTATTAACTGCAATCATGCCAAAAGATGGATATAATTATGAAGATGGTATTATTA
>Ga0265293_10007603_pt1 | contig 16574 bp, 16 predicted proteins | sample Munlanlewell138R_FD_192505 | JGI IMG/M metagenome (GOLD analysis project Ga0265293, IMG submission 192505) | Leachate microbial communities from a municipal landfill in Southern Ontario, Canada - Leachate well 138R | ecosystem: Engineered > Solid waste > Landfill > Unclassified | place: Canada...
CTGAGAAAAGAGAACGAGATTATCCAAAAATGAGAGACTTCGTTCACAAAGCTCTTGCGTCTCAATTTGGAGGCGAGATTCCCAACGGTTTTGAGCTGCCCGAAACGTATGACCCCGATGTTATTAATGCTGGGTTTCTCTCTGCCATTGATCCTAAGAATATTCTTTCGGATATTAGATCAGCTCGGAACCGTGCAGATCAATCACGAGTTACAGAAAGGGGTCAGAATATCGCTTCTGCGGATAGAGCAGCTAGTCGGGCCGATGCAAACACTCGTGCCGCGATTGCACAAGATCGTCAAGACGCTCGCCAACGCAGGTCGATTGAAGCGGCTGATCGGCGACAAGCAGCCTCAGCAGCTATAAAGGACGGGGCTAGTTCTTTCTCTGCCGACGATGTTCGTAGCTGGCCTATTCAAAAAGGGAGCGATGGGAAACGTTATTACGTCAACCCTGAAACAGGCGATGGTGTCCCTGTAAATTCTATTGATAACGCTGACCGGAGACGGTAATTAACTATGGCAACTGTTCGTTTAGATAACGGAGAAGAGATTAAAACCGTTCCGGGATGGGCTATCTCGGGAGGCACTTCCGCGCCATCGTCTTCCACCCAACCCTCAAAGGGTTCGAAAACTGGTGGAAAGATGGTAATCGACGGCAAGGTTGTCGAAACTGTCTCGTTTACACCTGAAAAAGCCCAACCTGCTGAAACTGATTCTCCTGCCACCAAGAGAAAGCAACCGAGTAATATCAAGCAAAGCTCTCTGGCAAAAGAAGCAATAAGAAGTGTTCATTCAACAGCCGGAGCAGCGACCGGTGGTGTTCTCGGAGGTTTGGCAGGGCTGGTTGTAAACCCTCTTGATACTGCACAAGCAGTGGTTCGTTCCACTCTTGCGGCACCTTCTATTCAAGCAGCTCGAAGGGGAGAGGGGCCAGATTGGAGAGAGAAACTATTGTTTCCCGGAGATGAGGGAACAGCGGACTACGCTCAGTATCTTTCTAGGAACCTGCTCAAAACCCCGGAACCGCGTAATACAACCGAGAAAGTTGTTCAAGAAGTGGCTTCGGGTTTGGGTAGTGTTGCGTCTGGTGTCGGAACCGGTAGGGTTCTTGAGAAAGGTGCCCAAGCGGCCGGCAAGGCAACTTCCAACCTCGGAAAGTTCCTTGCAGAAGCGCCTGCGGCACAAGCAGCGGGTTCTGCGGCATTGCCTGTTACTTCTTCGGCTGCCAGTGCTTTAGGGCTTGGTCAAGCTTCTTCGACTGCCGTTGGACTAGTTAGTTCTCTTGCCTTCGGTGGGTTGGCTGGAAGAGCTTTTGATGCGAAAGCTCTTAAGACAACTCAAGCGGAAGTTACACAAGTAACTGATCGCTTGGAAAAGAGTATCCGCCAAGAAAAGGCTGTCGGGGAAGCTACTAAGGCCGGACTAAAAAAGACAGGTAAGGAGACAGCCGAAGGTAAACCTGTTCTTAAGGTCACGGCAGAATCAAAACCATCTCCTAAGGTTCCGGAAAAAGAAACCCCCGTAGAAGGGATAAAGGTTTCAGAAACAACCACGTTGGTTGATACAGGACGTAAGACCACAACTGGTAGGCCCATCTTCTCCGCTAAGGTTACCAAAACGCCTGATGTTCCTGAGATCGAGCAATTCTCTACAAAACCTCAACCGAGTAAGGCTGTTCAAGAAGCGACAAAGATCGTAGAGGAGACCACGAAGGGATGGAAGAACCCTCCGAAGATTAATATTGTTGACACCCTTGCTGATCTTCCAGACACGGTGAAAGCCGCTGCCAAGAAAGCAGGAAAGGGTGTCAAAGCTTTCGTTGATGACGTCACTGGTGAAGTGTTTGCTATTGCTAAGGCGCACTCTTCCCCCGAAGCTTTGAAAGCAACCATCTACCACGAAGCTTTGGGCCATACTGGTTTGAGCAATTTGTTTGGTAAACAGCGGGACGCCCAACTCCTTAAACTATACAATGAAAGTCCTTTTCTTCGTAACAAGGTTGACCGCTGGATGGAAGCTAATCCAGAGGCTTATCCTTCTGTGTCCGATAGAAGAGCAAAGGCAAGGGCGGTTGATGAAGTCTTTGCCAGTATGTCAGAACAAGGGGGACCACAAACCCTCTCAAAGAAGTTCCTTGATGTAGCCGAAAGACAGATACGACAGTTTGCCCGTCGTATGGGTTTCAAGAATGTCGATTATACGGAAAAGGAAATCCGTGCTATTCTCGCTAAGGCACATGAAACAGTTACTGAGGGGACAAATGTAAAGCCTGTGAAGGGGAAATCATCTCTTCGATTTTCTCGTGAGGGTCCTCTCGGGATGAAATCTCTTTCGGAAGATGCCTTTGACACTGTTAGCGATATTTCAGAGTTTCTTGAAGTGGTTGGGGCTAAGGCATCTCCGAAGACTCCTCGGACCATTGAAGAGATTAAACAAGGTTCGAGAAAGTTCCGAGCAAGAGACCTTGCCAAGAGCCAGAACCTTGAGCAAAAAGAGATTGCTGAAAGAACGGAAGCAGTAAAGACTGCTCTTGCGTCTATGGGCGATGAGTTTAACCGTCTCACTTCTTCGGTCGCACTCGGAGCTTCTCCGGTAAAAGATCAACAAAGATTGTTTGTTCTTCTGAATCGGGCGCTTTCGATGGCTGAATATGCAAGAGGGAATATCTCAGAGTCCGCCCGTGTGTTGAGACTTGCCCAAGAGATGTCTCAAAGCACCAAAAGAATGAAACAACTCTTTGACGAGGCCGTCAAGAAAGGTTCTTCGGACGAAGAGATCATGTTGATCTTCTCTCGCGGCTACCAAGAAATGTTGAGAAGCGGTGGTAAAGATGCGGCTATGAACTTTATTATCCGTTCAGCACCCTCTTTCCGCCACGAGATTTCTGTCTTTGACAAGGCTCAGTCCATTATCTTTAATGCGATGCTGGGTCATGTGAAGACTTGGGGTTTGACCGGGATTAACGTGACTTCAACAACGATGAACATGCTCTTCGAGGGAGCAGAAATTTGGACTAGGGCGGGCTACAGCGCTGTCTTTAGGCCGTTTGACATAGATCGAACGACCTTTTCCGAAGCCGCTTCCATGACGTTTGGATACCTCCACGCTCTTCGGAACTTCCGTATGTATGATCAAATGTTTCAAGCCCTCGCACATGGGGCTGATCCTACAGCTCCCTTGACTAAGTTTGGGGTGAGGCCGAGATCAATCAAGAACCCGGCAGCCAGCGCTATCTTTGAATTGCCTAGCCGTGTTATGTCAGCCGAAGATGCGTTCTTTCAGAATGTGCAACGGATGGCTACCTTGCACCGGTTGGCAGCACGAGAGGTTATGCAAAAGAACCCTTCGCTGTCTTTCGGCACCAAAGCTTTTAATAAAAAACTGGCTGAGGTAGTGAAGAACCCGTCGCAGAAGATGCTTGACGAGGCTGTAGATCAAGGTCGCAGAATATCGTTCCGGGACCACGATAAAATCTCCCGAGTGACAAAGAAGTTGCAGTCGTTCTACAAACCCAAATATGGTTTGAAAGAGGATGCGAAAACAGGAGAAAAGTATATCGGAGTGGTTGATTCCAAACCGATGCGAGCAGGAAAACTTCTTCTATCCACCATGCTTCCGTTTACCTCAACCCTCGACAGGGTTCTCTCTCAAACTCTTGCTAAATCCCCTCTCAGGGTTTTCCACAAGAACTTTTGGAGAGATATGCAAGCGGGTGGTGTAAAGAGAGAAGCCGCCCTTGCTCGCCTAGGTTTGGCCGGAGCCTTTACAGTCTATGTGATGGACAGAGTTGACAAGGAAGAGGTTACAGGAACTCCTCCGATCAACTGGCAGAAAGCCCTTGCTCTTGAAGCTGGGAAGCCTTTCGAAGCAGTGAAGTCTAAAGATGGAAAGACCTACGAATCTTACCACGGTATCGACCCCTTGGCGGGCATTGTTTCGACCATCGCTAACGCAAATAGAAACCTCGATATGTTGGAACCGGGTTCCAATGTCTTCGACGGTATTGAAGCGACCTCTCTTGCTCTTATGAGCGGTATGAGCAATCTGTCCTTTGCTAACAGTCTTGCTAACGTGGCTGAGGCAGCTTCGGCGAGTGTGGCTATCACCCAAGGTGATGAAGCAAAGGTCCGAGATGTAACCCGTTTGGCAGGAAACACTGTTGCCGCTCCTTTTGCCCACAACCTCGTGAAGTATATCAACGAGAAGTTCTTTGACTCCTACCAAAGAGATACAAGGGGAACTATGGGTTCCATGGATCGTTTGATCGGCAGAGTGGAAGGGACTTGGCCCGGTCTGTCTAGCAAACTTCCGAAGAAGCACGATGTCTATGGCAGGGAGATGAAGAACAGGTTGCACAATCGCCCTGTGGAGAAAGACCCCGCTGTCATTGAACTCCATAGAATTGAGTCGATGGTTCCTCAAGTAGTCGTTGGACCTGTTGGAGCTACCGTAAAGGAACAAAAGCTCAACGCATCACAATACCAAGAGTATCAAAAGAGAGCCGGTGGTTACTTGCTTGATAGTTTTCGAGAACGAATAAAGGAATCGGATTGGGAGGATAAACCGCTACCTCTTAAAATCCAAGAGATAACCAAAATCCGGGATAAAACAAGGAGACAAGCTCGTGATGAGCTCTTCCCTGCCTCCTCTTAAAGTAGAAAGGAGACTCTTTCGAAACATGCACTCCGACTCAAGTGGAAGAGGGAACCTTGTTGATTTTCTTTCTCTCGGCACATTCGCAGGCTACCTAGTGAATTTACTTCCGACCCTAGCTCTTATATTTACTGTGATCTGGTCTCTCTTTCGGATACTAGAGATGCAAACGACTCACGCTTTATTTTATAGATTGTTCAAGGTAAGACTTGATCAGTGGCTAGTCCTTCCTTCGAACATCCTAAAGGATAAGAATAAAAATGACTGAATTTAATACCAAGACTATTGCAGGAGGTGTAACGGGTATCGTCGCAGCCTTAGCTATCGCTGTCTCGACTATTGCCCCTTGGGAGGGAAAGAAGAATGACCCTTACTTGGATATTGTAAGTGTTCCAACTGTTTGTTACGGGGAAACCCGAGTCCCTATGAGACGCTACTCAGATCAAGAGTGTAAGGACATGCTGACGAAGGCGACCAAGGAGTTCCAATCAGCTGTTCTTCGTTGCACACCAGTGTTGGAAAAGCACCCCTACCAGTTGGCGGCTGCTACCAGTTTGTCTTATAATATCGGTTCAACTGCTTACTGCGGTAGCACCGTGGCTCGAAAGTTCAACCAAGGGGATTTCAAAGGAGCCTGTAATAGTTTTGGAGCGTGGCGTTTGGCAGGTGGTAAAGTGGTTCAAGGGTTGGTTAACAGACGAAAGGCAGAAACGAAACTATGTTTGACAAACTTACCATAGGTCTAATTGCCCTTGCTCTTATCACGAGCTTCGGCTGGTATGTCACCAATCAACACCTGCAAAACTTGAAGGCGAGTTATGTCGGTGCCCAAGTCCAAGCTAAGCTTGATATGCAAACTTTGAAGCTTAAAAAGGAAAGCGAATACAATGCTCTTCGAAAAGAAATGGACGTTCAGTATGACGACCTTGTTAGCCGCTACAATGATACTCTTGCCAAGCTGCGCCAAGACGTTAAGGGTGGCTCCACAAAAGGCGGAGCTATCATTGTGTCCAAGTCCCCCGGAACCTCCGAGAGCTCTCTTGGAGAAGGTGGAGATACCTTCTTTCCTATCACCTTAAGAGATGCTCATATCTGTGCTACGAATACTGCAAAGGCACAGATTGCCCACGAATGGGTGATGTCCTTTCAAGACTAGCTCTCTTAGACTAGATAAATAAAAAAGACCCCGGAAGGTTGTTAAGCCCTCCGGGGTTTTCTTTGTTAGTGCTTCATATTTCGCTATTTATGAGACACAAACTTCTTTGTGGTGTTTAAGTGAGACACAACCTAGACAGAACACGAACCACCTTTTCCAGAGATGTCGCAGATGTCGTGAGTCTCTATACCGCTTTCCTCAAACTCTTCTCCAATCTTTTCGCTCGCCTCTCTATAAGCGACTGGGGTGAGAGGTTGACCGCCTCGTGAACCATCAGGATAAACTGTAAAGCCACGAAGCCTAGGAGCATATTTGGCAAGTGTCTTAGCAAAAGCCGATACGGTATCTTCATTGTTCAGTTCTGTTCCCCATGCTGGAAGATTAATAGTTGAAGAGATAGCATGGTCCACGAAGTCTTGAATATCTGCTTGAAAGGCAATCCTTCGCTCGTAATCGTTGGCGAGGTCAAGAGCAGATTCAATCTTGTCGGGATCAATTCCTGTCTGGTTGATTATGTCTTGGGCCGTAGCATCAATAACATACTGATAGTGCCACTCTTTGCCCTTTAGATACCTTCTCTTGTAGGCTACAGCAAAGATAGGTTCAATGCCTGTGCTAGTCCCCGCAAGGATACCGAGGGTTCCAGTAGGAGCAACCGCTCGTTGTTTAACCGGTCGAGAGATACCGAGTTTGTCGGCAAACTTCCGAGAGGCCGTCTTACTACCGTCTCGATAAACAGCCAACCACTCCTTAAGCTCTGGAACAACTTCATAACGATAGTTCCGCTTAAGCAACCACTCGTGAAGACCCATCAAACCAAGACCAAGGCGGCGGTTCTTTTCTCGTGTCCGATAAATCTTTTCGAAGGGGAGGTCTGCCTTTAGGGTTCCGCAGACCAAGAACTTAGTAGCCAACTCCACAATGCTAATAAGCTCTTCTCGACTTTCGATCTTGCCGAAATTCAGAGAACCGAGATTACAAACGTCCCCGTCGTCTCGACTAGTTACCTCTGTGCAAGCGTTACGGAGTGTCTCTCCTTCGTTCTCATAGAAGTCAAAAGAGAAACCCGGCTCACCTGTCCGCAGGGCTTGGGCCACATTGGTGAGAAAAACAGGATCAAGTTCTTGAGTTTGGCGGAAACGCTCGGCCCATTCAGTATCGTAAAGAACGGAGATGTTGGTCATATCAAGAGGGGCGGGAAAGTTGAAATCTTGCTTCTTGATATCAGCGTAGGTGAATCCAGTGGTGCCAACTGGAAGACGGTCCCAATCCTTCGAGTAAAGGAACTCCCAAATATCGGAATGTTTCCAATTCAAACCCGCCCAGATGGCGGAACGGCGAGACCCACCTTGCATAACCCTTCGACCAATTTCGTTAATCATCTCGATCTTGGGAATAGGTCCAGATGCTAATCCACCAGTCCTCGAAAGGAGCTCGCCGCGTCCTCGATAGATAGAGTAGTCGTTACCAACCCCGCCCCCTGTCATAAGAGCATTCTCAACCTTCCAAGAGGTGTTAGCCCAATCTTCTCGACTATCTTCTTCGGACTTGAACAGGAAACAGTTATTGTAAGCCTTAAGCTTACGGCCCGCATAATAAAGGTAGCGGCCGCCGGGTATGAACTTCATATCCTTAATATACTGTTCGAGTTCGTGGATATCTGAATACGGCATATGATCGCCACAAACATCCCAAACAAGTGTGCGAGCTAGTTCATCCCATGTCTCGGCCCCTTCGTGACGGTATTTCTGATTGAAGATAGTTTCCGAGAACTGGGAACGGAAGATCGGATTGGTGTTAGATTTATATATTTTAGATATCCTTTTCTTCGTTTAAGTATTTCCAAGAGACTGGAAAGAGTGGTTGAATTATGTTTGAAATCTTTAGAGCGATGTCTCTTGTCTCTTTCTGAGCATCTGGATCGGACCGAAGGAAGTAGACTCTAGCATAGGCCGCGAGAGAACCTGTCCAAAACCACTCTGTCATCGTTGCTTGTGGCAACACCATTCGGGCTTGTTCCGGGCACACACCTACCCTAAGCATTTCGCTGTAAGCGATGTTAGCTTCTCGAATAGCCGCATTATAGAGTAAGTCCGCATATCCCATAGAGAGAGGCCCTACAAGGTCTCCGCTACCCTGTTTCATTGATCCTTCGGGAGCCTTTCTCCACCCTTCTTCTGGGTAAAAGATTTCAGGAGGGTCATTAACATACCTTCGACTCACCTCATTCTCAATGAACCCTTGCTTGTGTTTGAATAACTGGGTCCGAACAAAAATAGGAGCTTTGATCCGAAGAGTAATTGAAGGGTGGGCAAAAGGTGTCCAGTGTTTGTGTCGCGCAAGGTATCGAATGAGTTTCTCATCACTCTCTTCGAAGACTTCTTTGCGCTTATTAAAGGACACCCTTGCAGCATTTACTACGAGGAGATCATCACCAGAGTGAGTAATATACTCTACTTCACACCCGTTCATAATTTTTCCAATCTAACCATTCAATGTTTGGTTCCCAGTCCCACTTCCAGTCCCAAACGAACCAAGCGAACTGCATAGGGCCGCTCTTCGTTGCCTCTTCGGGGGTTGGTAGCCGACCTCTCTGCATAGGAACCCGACGAGACATGACATACACAGTCTTGAGAGGAGTATACGGGAACCATTTACCGCGCTTCTGGCCTTCGAGGAAAGCCAATCGAAGAAACATGGCCACCTTACCTCTCCAAGGCTTCGTAAGTTCGAGACCCCGCTGGACGAACTCTTGAGCTAGTCCAAAGGGAGGGTTGGTGATGATATCATACCCCGGTTGATCAGGAAGCTCCTCTGAAAGGAAATCGACGCCGCTTACTCCGAACATTCTATCGTGGAGATCAGAATACCAAATAGCATCTTTATCGTATTCTTCAATAACCTTTACCATATCTCCTTCTCCACAAGCCGGTTCCCAAACACTCGGGGAAAAGGTTTCATTTTCCATTAATGCTCTTGTAGCAGCGGGCCATGTTGGATAGTAGTCTTCGGGGTGTCTGTTCTCAGGATCGTGAAGCTTATATTTCATATATAAAACTCAACAAGATAAGAAAAAGAAAATAGAAAACAGTTACACCGAGAGGAAAGGCAAAGCCAAAGACTAAGCCGGTAATGAATGTGTTAAGCACACTTACAAACCTCTCATATCAGGTGCTTCGTAAGTGTCTGGTTTCAGAATCTTACCGTCGTCACGATACTTGATCTTACCATCAACCACCTTTGTCATATTCGACTCGTGGACTCTTCGGAAAGCTTCATCCGCTGGAATATCAAGGAAGAGGGCGGCTTGAGAGACCACATATTGAAGGTCTGCCCACTCTTTACAGACGTTGGCACGAGCCTCCTTTGTCTGTTTTGTAATGAGTTCTGTTACAGCATCAAAGAACTCCCCTAGTTCCTCTGAAATCATGTGCATAATGGCAGGAGTTTCAAGAGAGTCGGGATGGAACTTACCTCTTCGAGTCTTGCTGACAAATTCATCAACCATTTCTTCACGAGTCACTGTCGGCATCTCCGTCCAAAGCTTTTCTTTTCCAGTAGTTAGCGCTGGTTCTTTTGTCTTGTTTATGGCGTTCATAATTCTTTCTATCGCGTTTGTTCGTCTTCCAAACAAGACGTTCCTCTGCATTTCTCTTTCGACGCTTTAAGAAACGTTCTCGTTCTTCTTCTTTAGTCAACATTTTCTTTCAGTTTCAATTCAAGAACTGCCAAGGCGTTCCAAGCCGCATGGGCTAGATGAAGAAACCCACTCTCAGAGTCAATCTCTTCACCTTTGGCGACCGAAGTCAGATGCCGAAGATTCGCATCTTGATAGCGAGATACCGCGTCTTCAAGTAGTCGCCAATTGCCCCAATCATATTTTTCAGCACCGAAGACAGAGACTTTTGCCACTTCTTCAATCGCTCTTGGAAAGTATTCCAGAAACCCTTTGTTGATGTTTGGTTTGCCTTTGTCATGTTTAATTCCATCCTGTTGTTCTTCAATAATTAGTTGGGCGTATTCAGAAGGTTCGATCATTAATTAGGTTTCTCTCGCCCGTGGCCTACACTGCTGAGAAGAACACACCTTTGAAACGCTTCTGGGTCTGTGAAATAATGCTGGGTTCCACTCTCGTCAATGTAGACGAACAAATCATAATCGTCCTCCAACTCTAGATCAGGTTGCGGGGATGTTGGCTCGTTCAAGGATTTCATTCCAATTTTCTAAGATTTTATCTTCAAAAGATTCAATAAGTTCGCCCGAAGAAATATCCAGAATATCTATCAAGTCCTCGGGCAAGAGGTTTTCTGAAAGCAGGTCTTTCATCTCCCAACTAAGTCTATCAATTAACATTTCGCCCTCTTTTTACACAACTTTCTTTCTAGTTCCTGATTGCCAAGAACCGCAACTTTGACATTGAAGTCGCTGAATTTGATACATACGCGTCCTCCGATAACCTCTTCGTTGCATTTTACTTGAACCACAGGAACCACAAGTGGGACTGGGACCGGCACTGGGAGCAAGAGGGTGATCAGTAATATACGGTTTCAACACCTTATAAAGTCTCTCTGTAAGCCGAACGTCTTGCAAACAGTAACGTTCCATCTTCTTTTGAGCCTTTGTATCACCTGAAAGAACCCTTGGCCACAGTTCAAATCCGCCAGTAGGAAGTTTCTTTCCAAGACCAAGATAAGGACCTGCAAAACCTAGTTTACGAGAGAAGAACTTTGTCTTTCGAATGGTTTTGTAGAGGTCGATCGAAGTCAAAGGTGGAAGAGGCGGTAACCGATGTTTGATCATCTCGCCGAAGAGGAAAGGGAGATCGAAAGAATCACCGTTATAGGTAACAACTGCTGTGCTTTCGGTTAGCAAGTCGTTTACCTGTCGGAGCATTTCATATTCGCCGTGCTCCCACACCGAAAATAAGAAACTCTCTCGACTTTCGATAACCCTGACACCGACACACAAAATGCCAGTAGGCTCAATGATCTGATCTAGGGAGATATTCTCCTTAAACCCTTTCCAAACATATGCAGTAGCCGGGCGAGTTTCAATGTCAAGAACGATTGTCTTACTCATAGAACCATTCCTCAGGAATACTTCCAGCGGCCCACTTAAAGCCGTGTTGTTCGGCCCACTCCCAATATTGCTTACTGTTTTTAGCTTTAGTTAGTTTATTATTAGGTCTCTGAAAGACCAATCTAATGTCCACTCCGGGATTTTCCTTTCGAACTCGTAGCATCTTTGTTCTATCGCTCCCTGTAAACCTTCCCTTTGCTTCTACTAAGACGCCGTTAGGGAGACGGTAATCAGGTTGATAGTTTTGAACACGAGTGTAAGAGAGTTTTGCATCCTTCGGCTCGTATTCTAAAGACCTACGGTTTTTAATAGCTTCTTCAAATAGTTTCCTTTCGAAACCTGACCGGAACTTGTGTTTAGTCATTATCGAGAGGAACTTCGGGAACCTTTGGAGGTTTAACAACAGAGGTGAAATACTTGACGCCGTTAGAGTATTGAAAAGCCCGCAAGTTAGGATGACACTTGGTCTTGCACGGGCAGAACTTGCAACCATCGTTCAGAACCATGTTACCAGATTTACCGTCAGATTGTGGAGGCAAGCAGACCTTCGGAGGCTCGGTCTTAGCAAGAATCTTCTTTAGATGTGCCACCCTGGGGACCGGATCAAACTGCTTCACAATGTCTGCTGGCACGTAGGTGATAGCAAACTCCCCGGATGATTTATTCAAAGGTATAAACGCAGCCCCCTCTCCGGGTGTTAGAACGTTTGCGTATCCTCCAAGCTGTGCAAGATACCCGAACGTATCGTTGGACATCAAATCGTCGAGGTTCAACAGCTTTGGGTAGAAGAATGGATGTGCGGTCTTCAAGTCAACTACAATACCATCGACCACCGCGTCCACGTGACCCTTCACCCCATCAACTTCAACCTGCTGTTGTTCAGCTTCAACAGTGTGACCAGCCTCCCGAAAGAGGAAGCAAAGAACCTTTTCAATCAGGTCGCCCAAGAGGAACGTCATACCCTGTTTAAGCGAAAGATTTTCCTTCGCAATAATTTCAGGGTCTTGATTGATGAACCAAAGACGTTTATCGGGTTGCCCTAGTGATGAAAAACGAAGAACTCGAATCTCTTGTTCGCTCTTGGGGTAGTTGAACCGTTCGCGAAGCATTTCCTTTAAGTCATCAACGAGTTTATCAAGGTTAGCATCGTTTACTTCGTGAGGAACACTCTCATCAAACAGTTTAGCTACGTCGGCCGGAAGTTCAAGAAGTTTCTCTAGGTTCGGTTCTTGAAGCTCGAATGAGTTTACGTCTGTTGGTGTTTCGTTCATAGGGATGGGTTGCTTTGACACTTAACCATTGTATTTCTCTCGGTTCCCCTTTCTTTATAGGTAACATTCGAAGGAAGTCTTCACGTTTGAACTTATCTTCTAACTCTTTAGCTATCTCGTTTTGCGTCGTCGATTCCAGTTCAACATCTACCTCGAACATCTCAAGTTGGACGCTTCGTCGAATAGTCGTGTATGTGTATATTTTACCCATAGGCAATTTTCAAAATGGTATTTTAACAAGGAGCCGGTTATGACTATCCGGCGTAACTTTGCGCAGTTACCAATTTAGCAAGGAGTCCACGACTACCTCTCGTGGCGAGGGCACTTTATTAAATGTTAAAAGGGGATTTCATCCTCGTCAAAGTCGTCACTATCGTCGGACGTAGGTGAGTCATCTTCATTTGCTTCTTTCAAAGCAGCTTGATACTCGGCGTAGAATGGGTCGTCCTTGTCCAGTTCTTCAATTTCCACTCCACCACCAGTATAGGGAACCAGCTTAAGAACACGAATAACTCGGACGTAGATACCCTTTACTTGGCCGTAGTCCACAATATCAAAAGTGACATCAATATCAGAGCCGTTGCCAATAAGAGTCTCTTGGTCCCAATCCTTACCTGTAATATCAACCACCTTCATCGGGCGGTTAGGGGTTCCATCTGCACGAGCAGCTTTTTGCTTAAACCGGATGAACGGTTGTCCATTAAACTCCGAGTCTTCCTTGTCGATAGACTTGATTTTGCTACCGAGCTTAAAAGCCTTGAGCTCCTTGACAGCAGATTTACTAAGGATAACATCAACGGTCCATTCTTTACCGTCCTTGTTATAGTTTGGAACAGGCTCGCCGAGAATCTTTGCGAACCATGTTTTACCACGAATCGTAAGCCGTGGGCGATCAGTTTTAGCCATACCTTTTAAGGTGTCCTTTCCTATCCTTTATACTCATACTATACCAAATTTTTCGAGGTTTGTCAAGAACTATTTTCTTCCAGATATTCGTAGGCATCTTCAACACCCGGCCAGTTATCAACCCCGACTGCTCTCAAGGCTTCCAGAAAATCTGAGTCCTCTTTCAATTTCTCATATTGTTCTCTCTCGATGGTTATAAGGTCGTCCTCTATCACTTTAATTTTCCTACTAGGCTGAAACAGACTCTTTGTTAATTCATCTATGATACTTTGTTCCTCTTCGCTGGAAAGATAAGGAGAAAGCTTTGGAAGAGTTTCCCCAAACATTTTCCGATAGGCATTAGCCCATTTCTCTTGTGATTTGTTTAGTGAGTCTCCGCCCATGTCATTCCAATCTTTGCATCACATTCAATGGGAACACCATAATTCATTAGTTCCCCAGCCTTCTTGAAAGCGATCGGGCAAACTTCAAAGGCAAACTCTTGTGAGTGTTCCTTTAACACATCGTTTTGCCATTCATCGTGAATATCTCCTACCTTTAGAACATCTAATCTCCTTCTTCGAATCAACAGATCAGCAAGAATAGCTGCCTGTTTCATAATACGGTTTTCATCACCTTGCAAGAGGTATCCGAGTCGTGTGTGAGGTTGATTGACAACAAGAGAAGTCCCATCAATCAAAGTAATTCGATTCGTCCGTTCAACTTCACCTTGCAACCTATTCAAAAGTTGTTCAAGACCCGGAAAGTTGACGATAAACTGTTCTTTAAGCTCCTTTCCATCCTTCGGAGACCCTCCAATTATCTCTCCAACCTTGGCGTCCCCTGCCCCGAGGAGGAAAGCGTAGATAAACGTCTTTGCCATATCTCGTGTAGGAAAACCCCCAATCTTTTGATTATAATCATGAGGAGAGCCGTAAACAACAGCCTCAGTAAACTCAGGGTTGTTTAGATAATGGGCAAGAACCCTTAGCTGAATACCTTTAGCGTCAACGCCAACAAGGACACGCTTGAGAGGGTCGCGAGTGACCCAAAGATTACGTGCTTCATATTGAAATTTTCCTTTCTCTCCTAGAAGTGGTTTTCCTGTCTCGGGGTCTAATCGAACCGCAGGAATGTTAGCAGTATTAGGGTTACTATGACGATAGCGAAGAGTGTTAGCCAACCAGAGTTGACCGTGTATACAACCAGTTGAATCGTTAAAGGACTCCATCCAAGTGTTGATCATGTTAGCAAGATAAGAAGTGTTCAACCACTCTGCAATAAGCTCAGGACCCTCTCCTGCATTGTTGGTTGCCAGAAACCTCTCCAACGAAGGAACAAGCTTTCCCTTTACAAAGGGTCTAGGAAGCCCTGTGGGCGTCAACTCGTTAGGAAGGGGCTTCCACCCCATCTCTAGGAGTTTCTCGTTCCGTTGGTCAGGAGAGCCGATATTAAAGGCTACATTACCATAGCAGTCGTAGGTTTTCTTATCAGGAGAGACCACCACCTTCTCATATTGAGCCGAATGAGACTGAAAGAACTTACTAGGTTCTCCGTCCTTTCGATAGGGGTTCTTGTAAGTTCGAATCAACTGTAAGGTGGGTGGCCATATCTCATAAATCCGTTTCTCAATTTTTTCTTGGCGTTCTCTAAGATGAGAGAACAGTTCTAAAGCTCCTGAATAGTTGAACGCAAAACCATTTTTGCGCTGCTTTTGGATCAGTTGCCAAGACCTGTGCTCAATCTCAATACCCTTTGCCGAGTATTCGTGCTTTTGCATAAGGCGACACAGAGTGAGATACAAACTGTAGGTCACTTCGACATCTTGTTTACAGTATTCTAACATCTCCGGGGAGAACTTTTCAAAGTCAGTGAAGCTTTGCTTATAAACCTTGAGTCGTTTACCCCATGAATCCAGAGAGTGTCCCCCTTGGATACTTGGAGAATACATCATGGAGAGCAACATGGTGTCCACAATGTTTTTGATTGTGAGTTTCGTTCCTAGGAGCCGGTTCAGTGTCGGGGCGTCATATCCGATGAAGTTATGGCCAACCAGAAAAGAATTAGTCCGAATAATAGAATCAACAAAAGCCTTTATCTCCTTCTGATCTGTGCTTGAGAATACCTTTCGTGTTTTAACATTCTTTGCCACGAAACACCAAATACGTGTCGAAGGAATAGGGTCTCCTTCAATATCACAAATCCAGTGCTTCTCTGATGGGGTTAGGTAGGGTATCATTTGTTATGCAACTTCTCCAAACTCCATCTCGTCGCCGATAATAGCACCACCACTTGTGAACACGTTAATCTGTTCTTCGTTCAGCTCTTGGAGTCTACCTGTGTGCTTGTTATACCACAACCAACTTGCTGGCCCTGTGTAGCCACAGAACCTGTTCTTTTCCACAATTACCTCCGTTACATTCCTACGCCATTCATTTGCGTCTGTTTTGTCACGGACCAATCGAATGACGATGTTTGAAAGTTGTTCTACCCCGGCTGTTCCCCTGATCTGTCCTTGCCGGTTAGTGTGAATAACACAAATAACACAAATGTCAAGTTCAACTGTCAAGGTTTTGATCTTTGTTGTTATCTCATCGAGTTGCTTTCTTTCATCTCCTGATTGATCTGAAACGATAATAGACAGGTGGTCCAAGACAATATACTTACAACCCGAAGCTGCCATGTATCGAATCTTATCGAGAACAGTTTCGATTTCATTACTACCGAACGAGTCCCACATCACAGCGCGGTTGTGGTTCAAGACTGTTTCGAAAGCGTTCTTTAGTTCTTCCTCGTTCCGTTCAACGTCGGGAAGGTGATACGGAACACCGTTATGGATACTCAAAAGACCTAGGGCAGTGTCTCCAATCGGTTCTTCAAGGTGAAGGAAACCTACCCCGTAACCCTTTTCAATAACATCTGGTTCGGTAAGCAACTTGTGTTCAATTGTCTTGAGCACAGAGGTTTTCCCCACCCCTGTATCAGCGGTAATGGTGACGAGTTCCGAAAGGCGGAGACCGTAGGTGAGAGTGTTCAAGCCTTCCCAAGGATAAAGAACTGTAAACTTTTGCTCTCTCTTTTGGATAGCATCCCAAAGCTCTACACCCATTTTAAGCTCGTCAGGCTTGTATACAGGTGCTTGCCACCATTCTCGAAGGAAGTGCTGACCTTCGGAAGCCAAGAGGTAATCACTTGGGTCTTTGTGTCGTTGAAGAGTAAGGACCCTTACCTTGCCGAGAGGAAACGGCAGAGAAAGAATTTCCTTTACCGCTCTTTTACCAGCACTGTCGTTGTCCATGCAAATGACGATGGACTGAAACGAGTTAAGATATTCGAAGTTCCATTGAATATCCCGGTGGGCTGTAGAAGCCGAATGGACGCTCACACAGGGGTATTTACTCCCTGTAAGCTGATAGACAGCCATCGCATCGTCTTGGCCCTCTACGACCGTTATAGCCTTAGCACAACCGGGTTCAAAAGTGTGTTGACCAAAGAGACCGAGTTCGGTGTTACGAAGGTTTCCCTCGC
>Ga0265293_10007604_pt1 | contig 16573 bp, 22 predicted proteins | sample Munlanlewell138R_FD_192505 | JGI IMG/M metagenome (GOLD analysis project Ga0265293, IMG submission 192505) | Leachate microbial communities from a municipal landfill in Southern Ontario, Canada - Leachate well 138R | ecosystem: Engineered > Solid waste > Landfill > Unclassified | place: Canada...
GATCAAATATAGCCTCTAAACTTTGTTTTGAAATTCCATCACCTGTGTCTTTTACAAAGAATTGTAAGACATTATCTTTCTTATGATAGCCAAATTCTATTTTCCCATGCTGAGTATATTTTATAGCATTTTTAATAAGGTTAGTAAGTATAGAGTATATCTTCTCTTGATCTGAAAAAACAACAAGAGGTTTTATTGACAATGACGTATCTGCAACTAATATTAACCCTTTTTTTTGTGCCTCTACATTAAAGAAAGTGTACAGTTGCTCAATAAGTTCATTTATGTTTACCTTAGAAATTGATACTTTCATCTGACCTGCTTCAATTTTAGAAAAATCAATTAAATCATTCACTGTATTAAGCAAACGATTACCACTATTTTCTATAATACCAATGTATTGATTCTTCTCTGAACTAGAAAGGTTAGGCTCCTTTAAAAGATTTGCAAACCCTAAAATTCCATTTATAGGTGTACGAATTTCATGACTCATATTGGCAAGAAAAGCAGATTTTAGACGTTCGCTCTCTTCTGCCTTCTCTTTAGCCTCAAGTAGATGTTTACTCTGCAACTTTTCCTGCGTAGTGTCTGAAAATATTGTCGCAAAATAATTTTTCTGAGGTGAATATGCTGCTACATTATAATACTTATCAAACTCTTGTGAGTAATGTTCAAACTGCATTGGAATACCTGTTTTAGCCACTTTACCATAATTATCAATCCAAATTTGTTCTATAGCTGGTAAAACCTGTTTAACTGTTTTTCCAATGTAATTGAAAGCATTTATGCCAGTAAGTTTATTAAAAGCATTATTTATAAGAATAAAGCGGTAATCAATGGGGTTGCCATTTTTATCATATATCATTTCGTGCAATGCAAAGCCCTGTTCCATATTTTCAAACAGTTGCCTAAATTGTTTTTCGCTTGCAATTAATTGATCCTCTAATCTTTTCCTTTCTGTAATATCTTGAAGATAGCCGAAAAGCTTAATTACTTTCCCTTTTTCATCTTTTTGCACTAAACCCCGCATAGAGCATAATGCTTTTGTTCCATCGCCTCGTATTATTTCGGAATCCATTTCATAGGGCTCACCACTTTCAAGAGCATGCTTTACTTCCATATCTAATCGCTCCATACTCTAAGGTGTGTAAATTTTCGGATGATCTGCATAAGAAACCCCACCTTGTTTTGGATTCAATCTGAAAATTCTAAATAATTCATCGGACCAAATTACAGTATCGCTTGCAACATCCCACTCCCAACTTCCAACATTAGCAATTCTTTGCGTTCGAATAAGTGTTTCATGCTTTGCTTTTAATTGTTCTTCACTTATCTGAAGTTGCTTAATACTTACATTCAATTTTTGGTTAGTTGCACGCAGCTTCTTTTCAGTCTCTTTTAAAAAGAGATTAGCCTCTTCTAACTCCAGAACCTTTTTTTTGAGTAGAATTAATTCGTCCATAAGTTTGTTTTACTAGAAAAAATCTAGATTTCATTAATCATTCTACATTATAAAAGGAAATTTTAAGAAGAAGGTTCAATGTTATTCAATAATCGAATAATATTTTTCTTATGTAAAAGCACAATTAAAGCCATGCAAACTAATAAATAGTAAAAGCCAGGGCCTAACCCATTGATAATCAACTCCACTAATGGCAAAGCACATGCCAAAACAATAGACCCTAGAGATACATAATTAAATTTCCATTTAACTATTAAATAGAAAACTACAGCAACTAAAACAGAATAAGGAGCTAACAAAAGCGATGCTCCTAATGTGGTGTTTACACCTTTACCCCCTTTGAATTTTAGAAAAACACTAAAATCATGCCCAACTATTGAAGAGATAGCAATATAATAGATAAAAAAACTTGAGCCATTCTGCTGATTATTAAATATAAAAAGATAGAGCGCTACAGGCAAAAAGCCTTTAAGCATGTCAAAAACCTGAGTAATAATAGCTATTCTCTTTCCCGCAACCCGTTTAACATTAGTAGAGCCCACATTGCCACTACCCAACTCCATAATGTTTTCACCAGTATAAAATTTGGTTAAAATGTAACCAAAAGGGATAGCTCCCAATAAATAGGAAAACAATATAAAAGCTAATGAAATCTCTAAACTCATCTACAGAAGAACTTAAAACTACCATTTCTTTGGGAACCAGGGGAAAAAAGAGTTGGTTTTTTGAATATACTCTCTATATTGAGGCTTTGTATTAGTTAATGTTTTTTCAAGGAGAGCCACCCCAGAAACTTTAACTAACAGAAGAGTCATTACAATAGAGCCAACAATTTGCCAGTAACTACCAGCTGCAATACTAATAATTGCATGAGAAACAGACCCTTTCTGCACTGCTGGGTAAACAGCAAAAATTGAAATTCCCACCACATAAATAGAGTAAAAAATAAAGGCGGCGGTCCAATTAACCTTATCAGACATAAATTCACCTAAATATTTTTAATAAAGATCTTTAGCTATAATCCCAAGCCAAAGCATATCTACTGCCAAGAAAACAGCAAAAGTGAGAAGATAACTTAAAGTAACAATAAAACCCAATAAAAGTTACAACAAAATTTTTATTTTCATTTCTCAGAAACAAGGTTAAGAGCTAATTGTGCCTTTTCATAGCCTAATTTAATCATCTCTTCTGCTCGGTCAAACTCAAATGTACCGCACGCATTTTTTGCAATCGAAATCTCTACATCTGGTGGGTAAGCAGCTATTTTCAACCTAGCAATAGTGCTCTGCATAGAGTCTGAGGCCCTATTAGCAACCTCATACATTCCCCAATCTTGGGCTGTAGGTTTTTTTTCGGTTTTACTGTAAGAGTCTATGAACTCCTTAATATTTTTCTGAAATTTCCCCCAGCCATCCTTTGCTCCTATCTCACTACTAGGTTTTGACTCCTTTTCTGCTAAAGGCCCTCCTAAATTTACTGCTATAGTTAAATCTGTCCCGTCTTTAAATGTTGGTGCAATTGGAACAGGGTTTAATACACCCCCATCAACGAGTATACTATTATTATTTTTCACTGGAGTAAAAAGTAATGGAAGAGATATAGAAGCTCTAATTGCATCGAAAAGAGAACCAGAAGTAATCCATACCTCCTTTTCTGTTACCAAGTCTACAGCTACAGCAGTAAAAGGGATTGAAAGATCTTCTATTTTAATATCTTCTATAAGATTAACTAAGGTATTTATAATTTTCTCTCCCTTAATAAGACCTCCACTACTCCCCCACGAAAGATCTAGCAACGTAACCATATCTACATTATTAATAGAGAGCATCCACTCCTCTAATTGGTTAAGCTTGCCTGCTGCATATACTCCACCTACAAGAGAGCCTATAGAGCAACCTGCAATAGATTTAATCTCATAATCATTCTCTTCTAACCACTTAATAACACCAATATGGGCAAGACCTCTTGCTCCACCACTACCTAAGACTAGAGACACACTCTTTTTCTTCATTTTTGTTAACTTTTTATTATATCCTCTAAGCAATAAAAAAATCTCTCGTGAGCCAAGGTCATTATTTAGTTATCCCGTAAGTAACTCTCTTACTTAAACGAATATCTAACAAATACTCCAAAGTTCTCTCTGAAGAACTTATTTGGCCCATACCAATCTAAGTTAGCAGCAAGCCCAAAAGCAACCGACTTATAGTTAACTCCCAATCGCCCATACAGAACACCTCTGTCATGTTTATTAGTATTTATATCTTGGTTGTACAAACCCTCAAACCTAGAATATAAAGACCAACTCTCTTTTATTTGAGGAGTATATTGAAGCACAACTTTAGACTCAAAATTATTAGACTCTGTTAAATAGAAACCAGAAGAGAGAGCTATTACAACAGACTTACTACCATAAGAATAACTTCCACCAGCAAATGGCCTAAAACCCCAACTAGAGTTTAAACCAAACCCAGCTAAAAGGCCAAAACCCTTATTAATATTGTAGGAAAGGAAAAGGACATTCATAGATTCGTTATCACTAAGCTCATTGCTATAAGAGAAAGCTGTAGTAGAACTAGCAATAATTCCAAATCTATCACTTCCAGTAAATTTTCTGTTTACAGAAACAGTAGAGACAAGCCTATTATTACCAAAAAACAGCTCTACCGGAATTGGAGCAGGCCCTTTGGGCTTACTAACAGTCTCTTGAGCTACGACTTCAGTTAATAATAGCGATAGACCAATAAATAAAAGTAACACTTTAACGCTCTTCATACTTAATAATACTTTTTAGCAAACAATTTAGCCGGCAAAGGCTCTCAATTACCTCATATATTATTGTTGCTGCAAGTTTTGCTGTTCTTCTATTATGATCTAATGGAGGGGAGACCTCGGCAATATCAAATCCAACTACTTTTTTAGATTGGAGTATCTCTCTAGTGAACCTGAGTACATGATTTGGCTTTAAACCAAATGGCTGCATAGCAGATACACCAGGAGCAGAAGCAGAATTAAAGACATCTCCACAAATTGTTACATAAATATAATCGTTCTCATTAATGAAAGAGGCTATTTTAGCAGAGATATTATTGTGATTAGATTCCACAAAATCCCTAGCAAGCACATATTTGCTCCCTAACGAATCTGCTTTATTAAAAAGGCTCTTGGTATTGCCAGAGCTTTGAATCCCTAAACAGAGATAATTAAACTTTACGTTTTCTCTTAAGCAATTATCTGCTATTTGAGAAAACATTGTTCCCGAAGAGCCTCCATTTTCATAGGGTCTAAGGTCAAAATGAGCATCAAAGTTTACGATTCCAATTTTAGGGTTCTCTAATGTCTGTCTCTTTAAATGATTGAAAATCCCATTAAAATGACCATAAGATACGTCATGACTACCACCTAGCACAATTGGGAAAAGATTATTATCCAAGATTCTTTCAACAGCAATTTCTAACTGTTTCTGAATATCCTCCATATTGCCTTCAACACAAAATAGATTTCCAGCATCATAAATTGCTATTTTATCACAAAACGGCACTGGCAAGCTTGCAAACTTATTCCGAATATCTTTTGGCCCCTCTTTAGCTCCTGTCTTTCCTAAGTTTCTTCTAACTCCCTCGTCGCAACAATATCCTAAAAAACAGATATTTAATTTTGAAGAATCAATCTTTAAAGAATCTAACTCGTTTAAGTTAATTATCTTAATAATTTGATGCATTCTGTATGAATCTACATCATCTATATCGTCTATTCTCCCTTTCCAAAAGTTCACATCTGTTGCGGCATAGTTTCTTAAAGTCATTAATTAAGTCTCCTTTTTATTTTTTTATAAATCCAATTATCAATTGAAATTTTACCTGCGCCTACTACTACAATAACAAAATAGATTGAAGCATAGAGTAGCGGCAACTCCTGTTTACCAAACCCATCATTTGCATGAACAATAATAGCTGCTACCAACATATTAATAAGCAAAGTAACTGCTGCAAGACGTGTGCCGAGTCCAAAAATCAAGAGTATAGAGCAAAAAAACTCGGCAAACACCGCAAGCGTCAAAGAAGCAGCTGCGCCTATCCCAATTGGGTCTGGAAACTGTATTGGCCCATCTGCGAAAATAGCCGAAAGCTTGCCAACTCCGTGAGTAAGCATTAAGAGTCCAACGGCAACGCGTAGCAATACCAATGCATAGTTCATATTGTTGGGGTATTTACCCGGGCTAAAAATAATTAGTGTTTTCATATTTAAATCAATTTAAAAAATAGTAACTCCCATTAAGTACTGTTGCAAATGTTACCCATAATAAATAGGGGATATTAATATATGCCGCCAATGTTTTTATTTTGTAAAACAATACAATCATGGTTATAATACTAGCCCACAATAGTATTATTTCAATAAGCGCAACTCCTATCATATGAAAAGAGAAGAAAATAAAACTCCAGAAAAAATTAAGCGTTAACTGAACTAAGAAGATAGTTAATGCCTGGTTACGTTGTTTACTTGCTTTCTCATTCCAGATAAGAAATAGCGAGAAGCCCATTACTAAATAAAGCACTGTCCATACAGGGCCAAATATCCAGTTAGGGGGTCTAAAAGAGGGGCTATTTAACGTATCTAACCAACCTGAAGTTCCTGCTGCAGTGAAAAACCCAGCTATAGACCCAATGGCTACAGGGAATGCAAGCGAAACTATGAGTTTAATAATTTGCAATTTTTTCATGATAGCCTATCTTATTTTTTCTAATCCTTAAATATAAATAAAAAAACTTACACTCCTCTTTTAGAGGTTATGAGAGAGGGCAAATGCAATAATATGTAAAAGTGCTGTATTACCGTTGCCAATTACGAACCTACAATTACATACTAAAGTTGGTTGCAAACATTTTATCTGATAATTCATCTGATTTTTCCCAGGGAGACGATTTTCCAGGAGATGATTGCTCGTAACTTATTTATTATGTGATAGTTAGCTTTTGGAAACAAGCCCTTTTGGGCTCATTTAGAAAAACTAAATGCTTGGTTACTAAGTGTTTACTTGCAATCATCTCCTAGCAAAGTTTGCAGAGCAGCAAATAGTGGACAGCAAATAGTGAGCAGTCAAAATATATAATGGGAAGCAAAGCTAAGTGGGAAACTTTTAAAACGTATTACGTTTACGAATCCTAAAAAGTTAAAACCTTATGGCTACCAATAGTTCTCTTTAACCCATACTTAGGCACAATCTGCAAATATTGTTTAGCCTCGGCATTCTTTCCAATGCTAATCCCTGGCTGGTAATCTAATGAGAAGGCTAAATAATTGGCCGAGTTATTAATAGTTTTTTTCTCTCTTTTACACCTTTTAACATAGTTATGATAGTACCTAGGTTCAGCTCTAAGAACAGGGGCAATAACCCAATAAGTTTTATACTATGGCTGCTCTCAACTTTATGGGATTGGGCCGAGAGGTTGTTTGAGCAGATTATTAATATAATCTTCTTTTTCGTATCCTTCATAATAGTAAGATTGCTCTATACCTTTAAATATAATTTCTCTATTGTCTATCTCTTCTGTCAAATTTGCTGAAAGTAAAGTTCTTATTTCTAAGTCATTTATGGGACTTCTTTCCATTGCTTGCAAATAGAGTGTTTTATCTACTAACTGCCAGTTTACTACTCTCTTTAATCTGCTTTTTAAAATCATATCTAACCATATTCGCATTGCTCTACCATTTCCTTCCATAAAGGGGTGAGCAATATTCATCTCTACATATTTAGCAATAATCTCTTCAAAGGTGTTTTCTGGCATCTGCTCAATTTTCACTAAAGCTTCGTTCAGATATAGAGCGTTTGCAAATCTGAACCCTCCTTTTGTAATGTTTTTGTTTCGTATTTGTCCTGCAAAACCATACAAACTATCAAACAGATAATTGTGTATTTGTTGGAGTCCTTTTGTTGTGCCAACTTCAATATTATTAATCTCGCCTGTTTCAAATAAGCGATAGGCATTCTCCAAGCTTTTTTTTTCTACATTTTTCATATTAGTTCAAAGATAAGTTAGCACATCTAATTTTGATTTACTATCACTTGCTGTTTTTTATGAAATAAACTACAAACAACTTATCGCTCTCTTTTGATACCCAATGATCAATTTCCAGACTCAATGCTTTATCTATTAAAGGTGCAGGAATAAAAGAGGATGCTACTCTGTAAATTTCTCCTGGCTTGAGTTTGTTCAAATCTGAGATAACTTGATTAACGGGCTGCTCGCCAGAATTTAGCATCTCTCTAACATCTAACTCAGATTTTAGTTTTGACAAATCAAACCAAGATGGTTGTTTGGTATTGTAATTTACCTCGCTTGCCATCTCTATAGTCTCTTGCCCAACCTCTCTCCTTAAAGTATTTATCAACTCATCTACTTTAACATTTCCAACTATTGAAGCTTGTTGCAGTGTTGTTATTTTTGCAACAGTTTTTCTTAATACAGGGTTTTTTAACTTTTTAAAAGCTGGTAAATAATTAATTAAAACCTCTTCTAGCTGTGGGTAGGCCTCAATCAATTGCAATACTTTTGTCTTAGGACTTATAATTAATTTATTATTTTCCATAATTTACTCCTTTGAATAAGATAAAATTCTTTGCTCCCCTTCTAGATCTCTGTACCCTTGTATATTATTAGAAACTTCTAGTGTGCCAAGATACTCTCCCTTTTCATCTCTTAATGCAAAATATTCAATATGTATCATTTTACCACCCATATTTATCCAAAATGGGGCACTATCTTCTTTCCCACTTTTGAAATCATCTATTATCTTATCTACAATATGTGAACTGGCAGGTGGATGGCACAAACGAACATCTCTGTTTAAAATTGCTCTATTTCTTTGAAAAATTCTCTCCTTTCCTTGTGAAAAATATTTTACCTTATCGTCTTTATCTACAAAGGTCATATCTATAGGAAGGTGGTTTAAAATTGCTAATAACTCCTCTACAGAAAAACTGCCAGATGGTAGCTGAATAGTTCCGCCTATTTTATTCATCTCTGTAAGCTCATCTTCTGTAACCCAATCTGGTTTCCAGTTTGTAGGTGGGTCGTACAAACAAAACCCAATTTCCAGAGATTGTTTTGCAACTTCGTACCATTCTGCCTCAGTTAATTTGTCTAAAGCCATTGGAAAAAGTATCTCCTCTTCTTTTTTAGTCATATCAACCGCCTGGGTAACAGTAGGTATCAAGATTAAATCTGCCGAGGCTAATAATTCATCTACTGCTATCTTTTCTGTCTGTAGAAGTTCTATGCAACCTTTTATAAGTTCGCGAATCTCGTCATGCTTACCCCACATAACTTTAGGCGGCCCTGTAATACCATAGTTTTCAAGGTAGGGAAACATTAAGTACTCTTTCCTATTATAGTGCTTATCTACATCGAATAGGGCATTAAAAAACCCTCTTAACTGCAGAATCTCTGAATTGCCATCTAGCTTATTGCTCTCTTTTATTTTCTCAATTAGCTCAATAATGTTATTTGCAAGCTCTTTAACCTGAGCATTCTCTTTTAACATAACGTCTATAGGATGGTCTTCTGGCACTTGCTTTGAGGCAGAAAGGTCTATATTCCCATGTAAAACCGCACCATGAACATCACACAGTTTTAAGACCTCCTCTTCTGGCAATCCCGCATCAATTAGCTCCTGCTCAACCTCTATTACCTCTCCATATGGAATGCCACTTAAAGTTTCCATTAGCTCTGTACGTACTTCACTTTCAGAAATTCCGTCATGTAGTTTAAGAATCAACTCTTTCAGTTTGTTCTTTCTATTCTCTGAATTATTAATTAGTTCACTCATATTTAATTCCTATTTGTTAAAAAAATTACCTAATAAAGATATAATTTTTTATTTATTGCTTCATGTTTCAGCACCTCTTTTGGATTACTCCTTGCTGGTTGTGAACCCACCGCAAATTCCTGTTGCAAGAAACAGTCGCCACTCTAAACTTAAATTTCCTCTGACGCTAAGTCCAAATACAAGTCCAATTATGAAACACTTAAACAAACTACTTATAAATTTTGATTTATTTGGGAACTTATCTTCATCTAGTAATAAAATCCATGCGAGGGTTTGCGTGTGGATTCTTTCACTGTCTGCTATCATTAATGAGTCGAATATTGTCCTTTTCATTGATTAGATTTTTACTAAAATAATTGTTACTTCAATAGCAAGGGTCTATGCAGTATAGTGTATTTATCTCTTGATTTCGTTCTAGAATTGTAGATTATCTCTTCTAAAACCTTACTTGTTTCAATCTCATTTTCAAGAATTTCCATTAATTTCTCCCATTCTTCAGATTCTGCTTCAAAACCCTTCCATGATTGCATAAAATCAAAATGTTGTCCATGCCTAAAAAGTCTACCCGGTAAAGGTGTTCCATTCATATTACCTAGTAAAATACCATATCTTAAATATGGATGAATATTTTTATGTGACTGTGCTTTTTGGCTATACGTTATTGCATCATGTGTAGTAACGCTATTAATCTTCGTTTCAATGACAATTCTTGGCTTCCACTTATCATCCTCAATGATTTCATAAACTAAAATATCTGTCTCATAGCCTATCTGCTTAAATTTAGATGGCTTATCTCCAACATACATAAAGATTTCATTTGAATACGGTAAACGAAATCCATCTGTAACTTTTAAGTTTTTATTCCTCTCTTTGAGAGAACGTTCCAAATTCCCAATTATACTTTTGACCCATTCTCTTTCATTCATAATTTCTTTGAATTAATATAACAACTTGAAGTAAATTTACGTTTTTCAAACTTAAACCCAAACACTTACAAATAAATAATTTACATGCCACAGCCTTGTCCATTTATTGAATCTTGCAGATTCTTTACATGGCTAAGCTTTTGAGCCTCACTGAATTCATTTGTAATCGCGATTGCTCAATTTGTAAAATACACCGGCAATTTCTAGTTTACACCTTGCTGGTTCACAAAAGCATCCTGTATGCTTTCAAATACTTTCGCAGTCTAGCCACATCGTTATCATTTATTTCCACTAATCTGCGGATATCCATATTATCGGTTAGGTCATTTAGCTTAACAGTCTTAGCCAACGGATTTAATGAGACTCTGGAAATAAATTGATCATAAGGTTCATCCTCTGACAATTTTGTCAAACAAACCAGGGCATTTAAAACCGTTTCAGAAAAACCCTCTGCCCTTAGCATTTCAATTGTCCATGCAGAATCTTCGATAACATCGTGCAAAACACCAACGATTTTTTCATCAACACTCTTACCGACAGACATAACCCTAATAGGGTGTTCAATATAATCTGCACCAGCTTTATCAAATTGGCCGGCATGCGCCTCAACAGCAATAGCAACAGCTCTGCCTAAGGATCCTTTATAAGTTTTGGCAATCTCCATATTATTAGATATTATACCTTATCACAGATGCAGCTCCCCTCTTCTTAATATGCTTAATCGATTTATTAATGTACTTATTACGTATTTTATCTGGTGCAACTTTTCCGTTAAATCCATATCCGATTTTTGTTTGTCCGAACTTTGCAGATCTGCTAGTGTAACCTCTTTCTTTCTCGTACCAATGATCTACTTCAAAAACCTCTACAATAAGCCCTCTGAATTCACTTAATACATATTTAATTTGATCTTTTTTTCTTGCATCAATAGACCAAGTCTCTTTCGTTGAGTCGTAAATCGATTGACTCTCGTTACCTCTTTTATATTTTTTGTTGATATTAATTATAACGCAATCACTCTCTATAGACATTAATGGTTCTGCATTATACAATCGTTTTATTTCTTCTGAAGTCATCAGCCCTCTATTAAAAGAGTTATGTCCAGACACCTCATTAGTCAATTCACAGCCTTGGTAGTTCATAATATCAATTAAAGCCGCCTCCACTTCAAAGGCATTTCTCTCTGTCAAACCATGTCTTACGATGTAGTGCTTAACCTTCTGGTTTCTATCTATAATATTGCGAATTGTACTGTATTTGACATTTTCGTTATCCACATCTTTTAATGAGCAATTTAAGTGATCAAAAACTCTATTCCCCCGACCCTTCCCAATATAAAACGGTTTATTGTTGAATGGGTCAACAAGCATGTATACGTAATAACATAGTGCTTGGATTGTTTTTTCGTCAAATGAATTCATAATAAATAAGATTTTTCTAGCTGCTCATTTGAAATAGCAACAAGCAAATTATCGAGTTGCCTGGTTGTTAGATCAACACCATACTTTTCTTTTATCTCACAACCTATAGCAAGACATTTATAATAGAAAATTGCGTATTCCTCATCTACTTTAGCATCTTTTATACGTAATTTAATGTCCTTTAATGAGCCATCAAACAGTTGATTGATCGCAGAGACTGCCCTTGAATCATATATAAAGAATAAGGATGGCAGGTGGAAATGCAAATATTTTGAACAAAAAGACCTCTTTTCCAAGAGGGTCATCTCTTTTGTCAATTTAGTCAGGTATGCGTGTAGTGACAATGCTTTCATGGCTACATCAGCAGAATCTAGCTCACATATATTACTTACACCCTGTGAAAAACTTTTTAAATTTGCGAGTTTTGAGTCAAGTTCGGACTCTTTGAAGCCATTGTAGACTTTCCCGGTATAAAACTCATCGTTTGGTTCCTCTGCATTTTTTCTACGCTCAATTGCAGCTGCATAAGATCTTCCTATAAGCCAGACTTTTGCTAAAACATTTTCAATTTTTTGATGATCAAAATTATCTCTGCATAAACTATACAAAGTTTCATTCCCAAGGTCCCAGACACTTGATAATGATTTCTCAACTAACTCTTTAGAAAATATCACATTCATATTATAGTATTTAATCGGTTTTACTTGCAAAAAATGAGCAGATAAGCATATTACAATTATTACAGTCGTCAATATCAAATTGTAACAACTTAAAATTATAGCTAGATATCAAGTGGTTTTCACCGCTTACTTTTTTTATATAATCAAGATAATGATTCGAATTGACTGGTATTGGAAATAAAACAAAGGCAACAATACCTTTTGAGCATGAGTCAAGACTTTTTAGCTTATCTACATCAGCACTTATAGAATCAATATTCTTGGTAATGGGTCTAATAGAGTTATTAATCCCTTCTATCCTCCAGTTTGTGTTTGGTGTTTTAAGTTCAACGTAATACCTTACATCATCTTTGCAAAAAGAGATATCAGCCCTGATATTGCTAGCCCTATTAGATGGAATCTTCACTTCCACACCAACGTCTTTATTACCATCCTTTGCAAGGTAATGTGCTAATTCAAATTTCAACCACCCTTCAAACTTAGCTCTCTGCCTCAGCGGAATCATTAATAATTTTTGGTTTTGTTCAAGTGTTGTATATACTGTTAATGCAGGACCACGCTACTGGATGATGCTGGGCCAGTCACAGCTTCTTATTTCGATGGCAAATTAGCATAAAATTATATAATATTAAAATTCTTCTCTGAGTGATTTTTTAACTTTTAGTTCTAATCTGTAAGCTCCACTAACAAGTCTATCAAGAATTGCATCGGCAACAGAACTTTCTCCTATAATGTCATACCACACTTTTACAGGCAGTTGTGAGCTAATTAAAGTAGATTTCAGTCCATATCTATCTTCCATTATTTCTAGCAGAGACAAACGGTCCATATCATCTAATACTTGTAAGCCAAAATCGTCAATAATCAAAAGGTCTCTTTTAGCTATTTTATTCAGTAACTTATAATAAGTGCCATCTGCTTTTGAGTTTTTTAATGTGGCGAATAGCTTTTGAGCATTATAATAAGCTACTTTATACCCTTTATAACACGCCTGGTGGCCTAAAGCACAAGAGAGGTAGCTCTTACCTGAACCCGTTAAACCTGTTATCAGTATATTTTTGGCCTGCTTTATATAACTACATTCCGATAATTTTATAATTAGTGATTTGTCTAATTTTCTTTCATCGTCATATCTAATATTCTCTATATTTGCATGGTATCTAAACTTAGCCTCTTTGAGAGATCTATCTATTCTATTGTTTTCTTTGTGGTCCCACTCTGCATTAATTAGCAGAGTAAGTAGTTCTTCATTTGTAACTGATTCTGTTTGGCTTGATTCTGACATGCTCTTGTAGAGGCTATGCATTCCATTTAATCTCAAAGAGCTCATTTTATCGAGTATGTTATTGCTGTCCATAATTCAAATTTTATTGATAATAATTAGCTCCTCTAATATTAGAGTGTAAAGGGATCTTTTTCTTTGGTAGCCCTTTTTCGCAATCCAATAGATCTAGGTTATTTGCAATGATATTTTTAAGAGTAGTGTAATCGTACGCATTATAGCTCAAAGCCCTTTTACAGGCGTTGATAAGCCTTGTATTACCATACTTCTTACTGATACTAACAACTCCTTCGTACATCTTTCTCGCTTTATGATAATAGGTGTCTCCTGAGAGCATATTAACAAGATACTCTTCTACCGAAGGATCTATTTTACTTGCCCACTCATATGCTACAGATGGTTCCCACTCTTTAACATATCTATGATGGGGATGCAAGTGTTCTGGTTTGGTACTGCATTTACCCACAATACTGCTTCTAAGATGTGTTGCTATTTGAACATAATTATAATAAAACGATATAGTATTCTTAGTCACTACTGCCTTAACTCGCTTGCCAACATGAATGTAAGGCACACTATAACTATGTTTATCTTTGCTAAAGTAAACGTGATATTTAGTATTTACCTTTAATTTATAGAATTAGATACACCACTAATATAATCTTCCATCTTTTGGCTATGCATAGCTTCTACATAAAAATAATTGCTCCCTCCAAGCATGCATACCAACACTTCTTCTTTTACCATTCTCTTAGACACAGTATTATAATATGCGATCTTACGTCCGGTAAAATCTATATACAACTCTTCTCCATATTCATGCTCCATGTGCATTGATACACTATCACGCTTAAGCCATTGATAATAATGGTGACACATTTGAGAATAACTATAGCCATTGGGTGATTTGCTACGATATTCTTGCCACAAGGTTAATTTGGTAACCCTATGCTTCTTTATCATCCACAATTGGAACATCTGCTTTAAATAAAGCGTCAGCTTCAATGTCGGGAAGAGATAGTATCTGCTGAGTTGTTAACGAAAGTAACTTCATTTTTTGAAGATACAGGGCGACAGTTTTTCTGTCGACACATAACCGTCTGGAGATCTCTCTCTGTGAAAGACCATGATCGATTTGTTGTAAAATTTGTTTTACTTTGCTCATAGTTATCTGTTTTCCTGCCATAGTAAGTTATTTATGTGTTGCAATTACAAAAATAACATTACTGCATTAGAAACTGTAACTGGAGGAGAGTTAGAGTAATTTAGCTCTCCTTTTTTCTATTTAAAGATACTGGCCCAGTATGGTCCAGTACCGTGGTCCTGCATCTTCCAGCGGGCTGGCCCTGCATCGTCAAGAATACACACATCAATAGTAAAAGAATCCTTACATGACTTTTGGATATAGTCATTTACTGTACACTTGTTTAGCTCTACTGCTTTTGCAATCTGTCTATTGGATGTACCATTCTTGTGCATTATAAGCACTTGTTTGATTTTACTCATGTCTGTTATTATTCCTGCCATAGCTCCTTTGTGTCTAAGTTTTTCACTGACATAAAGGTAATCCCATAAATAGAAAAAGTGAACGGGCATGCTCCGGAAAATGCTTATAAGTAGCGTTGTAGGTTGACGTGTTGAATGGCCATGCTCCGGAATTCTTGAGGAAAATACTGCTGTATGCATACAGTTGCCAACGAGTGAACGGGCATGCTCCGGAAAAGTAGAAACAGCGCCTATTCTTCCACACGTGGTGGGTATAATAGATATTGATTTAAAAGCAATCTGGACCATATTAGCTATTTTTTCAAAAAAAATTGTGCTTTGGGAAACCAGATTCAATGAACTTATTTCAATTTTTAGCTAATTAAAGATAGCTCTAAACTGGGTGGGCATGCTCCGGAATATGTACGCAGCTTTTGCAACTTTTACCGCTTCATCAATTAATGCTTGGTCTATTATATCTGCTTCTACATCATATCCCTTTGCATAGGTGATATTTGCAGCACCCTTCATGCTCTCTAAAGCACTTGTGGTTTTAAAGCTATTAATATGTGAGCTCCCACCACCCTGTATTCTAGGCTTATCTGCAAATTTTCCAATAAATGCAATATTGTCTCCCTTAGTAAGCGGGAGGATTCCCTCATTTTTCAAAAGAACCATACTTTCAGAGATAATTTTTCCAGCTAATTTATGATGCTCTTCTTTGCTGTACTGCGCATTTGGCTCTCTGTTTTGAAGATACCTATTATGAACAGTTAATATTCTCTCTACAGCTCTATCTAAAACCTTTTCATCTAATGAACCATTCTTTACAGCCTCTATAATCCTTTTATCGTTAGTGCCTCTAGAAGATGGCATCTCAAGTTCAAGACCTGCTTTTAGTCCTGCAACTCTGTCTGTAACAGCGCCCCAGTCACTCACTACATAACCGTCGAACCCCCACTCGCCTCTTAAAATATCTGTTAAATAAAGAGGGTTCTGTGATGAATAGACACCATTTACTTTGTTATATGAACACATAACTGTCCAAGGTTTAGCATTTACTACTGCACCTTCAAAAGGGGCTAAATAGATCTCTCTAAGTGTTCTCTCATCTATATTTGAGCTAGAAGACATTCGTCTATGCTCTTGATTATTAGCCAAAAAGTGCTTTAAGCTTGTTCCAACATTTTTGCTTTGTACTCCTTTAATGTAATCTGTAGCCATTTGTGCAGTTACATAAGGGTCTTCACTAAGAAACTCGAAGTTTCTACCACCAATAGGAGATCGTTTGATGTTCACTCCAGGGCCAAGAATAATACCAACAGATTCTGCCTGGCACTCTTCTCCTAAAGCTTTGTGAGAGTTTTTTTAGAGGAAATTTACTATATTGTAATTTAAGTTAATTAAAAGAGTAAGATATGTTACAGACAAAAGAAATTCAGGAACTGTTAGGGAAAGATGCAGCTCTTTTAGAGTTTTCATCTCCTAAA